>Ga0153915_10000462_pt1 | contig 37674 bp, 39 predicted proteins | sample Opewatmetagenome_2_FD_107003 | JGI IMG/M metagenome (GOLD analysis project Ga0153915, IMG submission 107003) | Freshwater wetland microbial communities from Ohio, USA - Open water 3 Core 3 Depth 3 metaG | ecosystem: Environmental > Aquatic > Freshwater > Wetlands | place: USA: Ohio, Lake Erie... | reverse complement strand
GCGGTAGCACCACAGGTCAAAAAGACAACAGCCAAAGAAACTGTTAAAAAAGCAGCAAAAAAATAATCAAATAAATTTCCTTATAAAGGGGAAAATATATTGGAATTGTCTTTATGACGAAAACATTTCATTATTTTCATGCTGAGCCGATTTCACTCGTTTATCTTTGTTGTTTAAAATCAAAAATATTCATTTCGGACAGCCATTCCTTTTGCCGGCCGGACATCTTTTTGAATGTTACCCGGCATGACTATTTGTAGGTGCCCTTCCAAACTTGAAGGAACTTATAAAAGCGTCTTTTTTTCACTACCCTGAACACTGCAATATTTAATTTGAAGAGACAGCATGGATATTATACTCGATAAACTTCGCGACATAGAAATACGCTACCGTGAACTGGAGGGGCAACTGAGCGATCCGCAAGTCGTCTCCAGGCAGGGAATGTATCAGAAATTCGCCAAAGAACATGCGGATTTGACTCCGCTGGTAGAAACCATCCGCAAATATGAGAAAATCAAAACCCGTATTGATGAATATTCAGAAATGTTGCGGGAAAATGATGAAGAATTGCAGGCAATGATCAAGGAAGAAATGCCGCAGTTGCAAAAGGAAAAGATTGAACTGGAAGAAAAAATAAGGGTATTGCTCCTGCCTAAAGATCCCAATGATGACAAAAATGTCTTTCTGGAAATCCGCGCCGGTACCGGCGGCGATGAAGCCGGACTGTTTGTCGGCGATTTATTCCGCATGTACGCCCGTTACGCGGAATCTCAGGGCTGGCGGGTGGAAATAGTCAGTAGTTCGCCTTCCGGCGGCGTCGGCGGTTTTAAGGAAATTATCGCGCAAATAGACGGAAAAGCGGCCTACAGCCGCCTTAAATACGAAAGCGGCGTTCACCGTGTCCAGCGCGTTCCAATTACCGAAGCTCAGGGACGCATTCATACTTCGGCGGTAACTGTTGCCATCATGCCGGAAGCGGAAGAGGTGGAAGTCAACATTGATCCAAACGAATTACGCGTTGATGTTTATCGTTCCACCGGTCACGGTGGTCAGAGCGTCAACACAACCGATTCCGCGGTGCGTATCACTCATATACCCACAGGTCTTGTCGTTACCTGTCAGGACGAAAAATCCCAGCTCAAAAACAAAAACAAGGCAATGAAAGTATTGCGGGCAAGACTTCTGGATGCCATAGTGCAAAAGCAAAATGCGGAGCAGGCGCAAACCCGCAAAAGTCAGGTAGGCAGCGGCGACCGCTCTGAACGCATCCGCACATACAACTTCCCGCAGGGACGCATAACCGATCACCGTATAAATCTGACACGCTACGATCTCGACAGTTTCATAAACGGCAACATCGGCGCAATGCTTGACGCGCTGTCATCTCACCACCAGGCCGAATTATTGAAATAAACCGGATTTCTGCGTGTCCTTATGTTCATCAATTTAAAAAATCACGGACAATACGGTAATTTTCCGAAACTTATAATCGTTGTTTATTCTTTTACTTCAGGAAAAGTACGCGCAATTGCTTTTTGGAAAACATCCGGATTATTCTTAAATTTGTCGATAATAAAATCCGCAAACTTCCATACATCCAATCTTATCTCGCGTTTGTAAGCGTTGATTTTATGGATTTCCGGAAACGCATTGAAATCGTCTGAAATTTGTGAGATATATTTTACTCTATTTTTATCAAAGTACCTTCGAGGCGTTCCCTGATGCTGTACACCGTTTCGATAAACCATCCAGAAGCATTTAAAATCATCCAGGCTAAGCCCGAAATCCTTTGCAGCTTCAATCTTAAATGCTTCGTCGTCTTTCTTTCCGTAAAGAGTATCCGTCAAGGCGCGATAATACCTTTCGCAAAGGAAAAGCGCGGCTGACAGGGCTATAAATACTCCATCTCCTTCCGAAACTTCTTTAAGTTTTTCTATCGGTTTAACGAACCAGCCATCGAATCGCTCCATGTGACTTGCGCCAGCTCTCATAATTATATCTCCCCAGCAACTTATTTTAAAGTTTCTTCCTGTTCTAACGAGTTAGTCCTGTTAGAAATCTTTATTAAATATTAAAAGGTCACCATTTGTTGTTTAATCTGTCTTATTATGAAAATATGTTAAAATATTAATGATTTGGATTTATAAACACTTGACATTTTTTTTGCAACATTTTATTTTCAACCGTCCGTATATTATTCTATTGTTCCATAAATCCCGCAGGAAGCAACGCAATGATTGTTCACGAAATTCTCAATGAATCAACAAAAGTCCTGGAAGCGGCGGATATTCCTTCCGCACGGCTGGATGCTGAAGTTCTTCTTGCTTTTTGTCTGGGTTGTGAGCGCCTTGAATTTTTAAAAAATCCTGAGATGCAATTAGACCAGACGCAACTGGCCGCGTTTCAAACGCTGATTGACAGAAGATTGCGACGGGAGCCGGTGGCCTATATAACAGGACGCAAGAATTTCTGGACATTCGCTCTGGAAGTAAACAAAGATGTTTTGATTCCGCGGCCGGATACCGAAATCATTGTCGAAGAGATTATTGATATCGCGAAAAAAACAGAAGCAGACCACATTACAATTTTAGATATAGGCACGGGAAGCGGCGCGATAGCTATTGCTGTGGCTAGCGAAGTTCCTAATGCCTCGGTAATGGCCACCGATATTTCCCTGACCGCGCTGGGAGTGGCCCGCAGAAACGCTGAAAGTCTGGGATTGCAAAATCAGATTAATTTCCGGCAGGGTGATTTATTTGAACCGGTGGAAGGTTTTTTTGATATAATTGCTTCCAATCCACCATACATTGGGGAGCGGGAATATGAAGAACTGCCTGGAGGTGTAAGGGATTTCGAACCGCGCGAAGCGCTGTTTGCCGGTAAAAACGGTTTGGAATTTTACGAAAAATTAATATGTCAGGCCGCAGACCACCTTAAAAAAAATGGATGGCTTTTGTTGGAAATTGGAGCTAGACAGAAAAAAGACGTTTGCCGGATTATGGAATCTTCCGGTTTTTATGAAAATATTGAAATGCGGCGTGACTACGGAGGGCTGCCTCGTGTAGTCAAAGCAAGGAGAAAAGTCAGTGGATAAAATAGTTATTAATGGCGGCAAACCGCTTTATGGCGATGTTCAGATCAGCGGGGCAAAGAATGCCGCCCTGCCGGTTATGGCGGCGGCGCTCTTGACCGAAGGAACAAATACATTTCATAACATTCCCGATCTTGTGGATATTAAGACGATAAAAAAACTTTTAAAAAATATGGGTTTGCAGATTGAAGGCAATGGAACCTGTCAGATCAATGCCGATAAAATCACCAGCTGCGATGCGCCGTATGATCTGGTCAAGACAATGCGCGCGTCCATTCTGGTTCTGGGGCCGCTTGTGGCCCGGATGGGCGTTGCCCGCGTCTCCCTTCCGGGAGGTTGCGCTATCGGTGCCCGGCCGGTTAACCTGCATCTCAAAGCGCTGGAAGATATGGGTGCTCATGTCGAACTCAACAACGGATACATTGAAGCTAAAGCCAAAAAATTAAAAGGCGCGGATATTTATTTTGACATACAGACTGTAACAGGCACAGAAAATATCATGATGGCAGCAGCTCTCGCTCACGGTACTACGGTTCTGAACAATGCCGCACGCGAGCCGGAAGTTGTTAATCTGGCGGAAGTATTAAAAGGCATGGGGGCGAAAATAAGCGGAGCGGGAACGGATGTTATCACGATAACCGGCGTTACTTCTCTGAAACCTACGGAAGCTTCGATTATTCCCGACCGCATCGAAGCCGGGACATTCATGATTGCCGCCGGAATGACGCACGGTGAAATAAATGTGATCGGCTGTATTCCGCAACATCTGGAATCATTGATAAACAAACTGCGTGACACGGGCATGAAAATTTCGCCGATTAAAAACGGCCTCAAAGTAATTTCCGCTAAAAAGATTAATAGTGTCGACATTAAAACCCTGCCTTATCCCGGATTTCCGACGGATTTACAGGCGCAGATGATGGCTTATATGACGATCGGCGGCGGATTAAGCGTTATTTCCGAAACTGTTTTTGAAAACCGTTTTATGCATGTCAGCGAATTGTTGCGCATGGGCGCGGATATTGTCATTCAGGGAGGCAATGCGATTGTCCGGGGAGTTCCCGCGTTGCATGGAGCGCAAACGATGGCTACGGATTTACGGGCTTCGGCTTCGTTGATTCTGGCGGCGCTGGTGGCTCAGGGTACAACGGAAATTTCCCGCGTTTATCATATTGATCGCGGTTATCAGACTATAGAGAAGAAATTTTCCGCTCTTGGTGCGGATATAAAAAGGGTGAAATAGATGAAGATAATTAAGTCCAGCGCTGCTGAGTTTAAAAAATTCTTTAGTGAATTACGCCGCAGAGGCGGCGCCCACTCGCCGGAACTTTTATCTTCCGTGGCCAGGATTGTAAACGATGTAGAAGCTTACGGCGATATTGCTTTGTTTAAATACACGGCTAAGTTCGATGGTTATAAATTGACCACGGCAACAGTGGAAGTGACGCCAGCTGAAAAAAAGAAAGCACTGGCGCAGGTCAAACCAGAAGATATGAAAGTTATCAAATTGGCAGCGAAGCGCATCGAAGGTTATCATCGCCATCATGTCGCTCAGAGCTTTATGATTAAAAAAGAAAGCGGCGTGGAAATGGGGCAGCGCATATTGCCTTTGCGCAGAGTAGGCATCTACGCTCCCGGCGGCAAAGCCACTTATCCTTCAACAATCCTTATGGCGGCGATTCCGGCCCGTATTGCCGGAGTGGAGGAAATTATCCTGGTCAGTCCGGCTAAAGATGGTCTTCTTAATCCGCTGATTGCCGCCGCCGCCCAGGTCAGCGGAGTAAAACGCATATTTAAAGTCGGAGGCGCTCAGGCAGTAGCGGCGCTCGCTTACGGTACAAAAACAATTCCTCAGGTGGATAAAATAGTAGGGCCGGGCAACGCTTACGTAGCGGCAGCTAAAAAACAGGTTTTCGGGCAGGTGGATATAGATATGATTGCCGGACCAAGTGAAGTGATCGTCATTGCCGATGGAACAGCGAATGCTTCTTTCGCGGCGGCGGATATGCTGGCGCAGCTTGAACACGACGAAATGGCGGCGGCGATTCTCTTGACGCCGTCTGAAAATTTTGCCCGTTAGGTATCTCTGGAAATTCATCAGCAGGTAAAAGCTTTGTCGCGAAAAACAATAATAGAGAAATCACTGACTAAATACGGCGCAATCATTATTACGGAGAGCATTGATGACGCTCTCGATATAGCCAATCTCTTCGCGCCTGAACATTTGGAATTAATGGTGAAAAACCCGAAGAAAGTTTTGGATAAAGTAAGAAACGCCGGGTCTGTTTTCCTGGGTTCTTTTACACCCGAGGCGCTGGGAGATTATCTGGCCGGTACAAACCATATACTGCCTACGGCAGGAACGGCTCGTTTTTCATCTCCGCTTGGCGTTTATGATTTCTATAAACGAATGAGCGTTCTTTCCTTTTCGCAGGAAGCTTTTGAAAAATTGAACAGGCAGACGGCTCATTTTGCCCAAATGGAAGGACTGGATGCCCATGCCAATTCGGTTCTTGTACGCAGCAAATAAAGCGTCATCAGCGTCGTCGTTCCTGCGCAGGCTGGTATAATAATAGTAGAGGAAAACAAATTGGATGCCCGGATGATTTATTCTGATTCACTGGTCGAAATTACCGCTGAAAGTATTTTATTCAGGCGTTACAATATTTTTGAGCGCGACAGATTGGTAAGTTTTTCCGATATTGAAAAAATCATTGTTAAGAAGCCTTCGATTTGGAACGGTAAATTCCGCTTTCACGGCAGCGGCGATTTTCATACCTGGTTTGCCAGAGATTTTAAGAGATACAAACGCGACAGGATTTTTTGCGCATTCATTCGCGATAAATGGTGGCGTATTGGATTTACCGTGGAAAACTCAGCCGCTGTTTTAAAAATATTTCAGGAAAAGGGACTGATCAGAGATATCGTTTACTCTTAATTGTTCTGCTTTAGCGGCGATAAATAAATTTAATAAATGCAAAAATCAACAGCCAACAAATATCCTTCGGTAAAAACCATCAGCGACGAGCAGCGTGTAGGCATGGTCAGAGAGGTCTTCTCGACCATTACCGGCAGATATGATTTTTTAAATCATCTGTTGAGTCTGCGCCGCGATATTGCCTGGCGCCGTTTCGCGATTAAAAAAATGATTTTTTCCAGGACCAACAGGTTTCTTGATATTGCCTGCGGTACGGGAGATTTATCAATTAACGCCTGCCTCGAACACCGCAATATATCCGTTGACGCCGTTGATTTTGTTTTTCCAATGGTGAAAGCGGGAAATGAAAAAACAAAGAAAAAAGGTCTTTCCGGCAGGATAAGCCTTATTCAGGGAAATGCTCTTGCCCTGCCTTTTTACGAAAGCACTTTTGACGTTACGGCAATGGCTTTCGGTATTAGAAATATTCCCAAAAGGACGGAGGCGCTGCGGGAAATGCTGCGTGTAACTGTGCCGGGGGGACAGATAATGATTCTGGAAATGACTTTTATTCAAAACCGTTTTTTTAAATTATTTTATTATATTTACCTGAACTATCTGCTTCCCCTGCTGGCAAAAATATTTTCTAAAAATGCCGCAGCCTACTACTATCTTGCCGATTCAATCATGAACTTTCCAACACCTGAAGAATTTGCCGCCTTGATGCGGGATGCAGGCATATCCGAAGTTGAAATATATCCGCGCACGTTCGGTATAGCCTGTTTGTATGTCGGAAAAAAACCTTAATGCCGCTTCATGTGTAAAATGCCATTTTGTTAATCTTTAAAATCCAGGCAGTAATTGCAAAGAAGTATATGGTTATAATTTATAAGTCATGAAGGTAACGTGGAAAGGCAAATTAAGAAATTTTTTACTTTCTTTTTCAATAAACCCGATTTTTCCGTACCAGTTCTTCAGTTCAGTATGTTCTGCAATGATTCCAATACTCACGCAACTGGCTCCGAGCTCTCTGGCTTTTGACAAAACATGATTAACCAGTGCCTTGCCATAACCCCTTTGTCTGTGCTCAGGAAGCACTGCAAGTCTTTCAAGATAGAGCACTTCCGGACTTGCCATTTCGCAGGCAACACAACCCGCAATTTGATTTTCGTTCTCGACAACGAAATAGGTGACGCCGCGATTCATGTCAGCTTTAATCCAGTTTTCTGTGCAGTTGGATGGATGGAGAGGGGCGTTTTCCTGTGTCAAACCAAAACGTTGTGCTACACAACGAAAAGATTTTCGGATAGTTTCGACTAAAATATCGATGTCATTTTGTGTACAGGCAAGTATCTTGGAATTCAACATCATCTATTTCCCCTACCGATAATAGTAATGCTAAATGCTGGCAGGCACATAAATATATGTTTTTAAAATTTGCAAGTATTTTTTTATGGAGCCCGGAAATACGGAATATAATCAGGTCTTATTTTCAAGACAATAGCTAACGATACTTTCTGCATGAATAGCTGTTGTATTTAAGAAAGGAATGCCAAATTCGTCCTTGTTTAATATTAAAGGTAATTCAGTGCAACCAAGGATTAGAGCATCAATAGAATGCTTGTCGAGCATTTTCATAACTATGGACAATAACTCTTTCCTTGTCGAATCTTTTATAATTCCTAATTCGATTTCAGAAAACAACCTGTGATGGATAAGTTCCTGGTCATCCTTTTCAGGTACGAAAACCGCCATTTTGTTGTCTTCAAACGGCTTTTTAAAAAAGTCTGATTCCATGGTGAACCTTGTGCCCAATAAGCCAAGTTTCTTAAATCCTCTTCTTTGTGCGTTCTTCCGTGTTTCGTCAACGATACTTAGCATTGGTATGGGTGAGACTGAGCTCACTTTATCGAACACGATATGAGGCGAATTGGACCCTATGACGGCAAATTCAGCGCCTGCCTTGTGTAGTGCAATCACTTTTTCCAGTAACCAATCCGTGAGACTTCCCCAATTTTTTGCTTCAAGTATTTTCATGAGACTGGATAAATTGGCGCTGTAGATAATGATTTCCGGGTAGCCCAAAGCTGTTTGTTTTTCATGAAAAGCACCGATAATTAATTTGTAGTAATCAATGGTTGATTCAGGGCCTATACCGCCAATGATCCCGATTCTTTTCATTGAACAATGTTCCTTTATCTGTTGGCTTGAAACAAAATATGTTCTTGGAATGATATATTTTCTACACGAATATATATTTAAAATCAAAGAATTATTATTGAAGTATTACGTAATAAATGTTTACTGTCGGACAAATTAAATAACGGAAAAAACAATGACAAAAAAATCCAAAGCGATAGAAATAGATTTCAATCCCGAATTCCAAAGCGCCCTTATGTTGATGGAAGAGACGGATAAAAATATCTTCATTACGGGGCGGGCGGGCACAGGCAAATCAACACTGTTGAATTATTTTCGCGACAATACGAAAAAAAATGCCGTTATTCTGGCGCCGACGGGTGTTGCCGCCGTTAATGTGGGTGGGCAGACAATTCATTCCTTTTTCCATTTTAAACCCAATGTTACCATGGCCGCCATCAAGAAAAAAAGGAGCTCCGACAAAGAAAAAACATCTATCTATAAAAAGTTGAAAACCATCGTCATCGACGAAGTTTCCATGGTGCGGGCTGACCTGCTGGATTGCGTTGATAAATTTCTACGGCTGAACGGTTCCAATTCCAAACAACCATTCGGCGGTGTGCAGATGATCTTTATCGGCGATTTCTATCAACTGCCGCCGGTAGTATCGAACACCGAGCGGGAAATATTCCGTTCGCATTACGCCAGTCCATTTTTCTTCAGTTCCAAAGTATTTCCGCTGTTGGAACTGGAATTTATCGAACTGGAAAAGGTTTACCGCCAGAAGGATGACGAATTTGTCCGCCTGCTCAACACTATCCGCAATAACTCCATCACGGAGGAAGATATCGCGCTGTTCAATAAACGCTGTCAGCCTTCTTTTACCGCCTCAGCGGATGATTTTTATATTTCACTTACGAGCACTAATGACCTGGCCGATAGCATCAACGAGCAACGCTTGGCTGAACTGTCCGGCAAAATCTGGAAAGCCGGGGGAATAATCAATGGCGATTTCGGTAAGGAATATCTGCCGACGGCGGTCGATCTGAAACTGAAAAAAGGCGCGCAGATTATGCTGCTCAATAACGATTCCTACGGGCAGTGGATTAACGGGACAATCGGTAAAGTGAAAAAATTTGAGAAGGATGAGGAAGGGGAAGATGTAATCGTAGCCGAACTGGATAACGGCGAAACTGTGCAAATATCCCCCTACACATGGAAAATATACAAATTCTTTCTCGAAAACGAGGAGCTGCGCTCGGAAGAGGTCGGGTCTTTCAGGCAGTATCCGGTCCGTCTTGCCTTTGCCGTGACCATTCATAAAAGCCAGGGGAAAACTTTTGAAAAGGTTATCATTGACGTGGGACGCGGTACATTCGCCCACGGGCAGATGTATGTCGCTCTTTCCCGTTGCACAACTCTTGAAGGAATAGTTCTGAAACAGCCTTTGAAGAAAAATCATATTCTAATGGATTGGAAGGTGGCTAAATTTTTAACCGGTATGCAGTACGCCAAAGCCGCGCTCACCTGCACCCGCGAAGACAAGCTGGAGATGCTGACCACGGCGATTAAACAAAAGCAAATCATCGAGATTGTTTATCTCAAAGCAAAAGATGAAAAATCAAAGCGTCTGATCCGACCATTGCTGATTGAAGAGATGGAATACAGCGGTCATACGTTTTTGGGACTGGCCGCCTATTGTCTGGAGCGCAGGCAAAAAAGGGTCTTTAACGTAGATCGGATTCTGGAAATCTGCGTATCGTCAAACGAATAAGTAAAAACACAGCTTTTATTATTTATTACTTTCCGCGTTGCCCGTGCGCCTTGTTTCGGTGAATTTGACGATAACATAAGCAATTAAGGCAATTACAAAGAAAACCAGAAGTAACCAGGCAATTCCCTGAAGCGTTTCAATCACCGTACGGTAAAGCTCCAATATCCAGTGGTTGCCGGTAAGTTCCACAACGCGTTGATCTTCATCTCCGCGCCAGGGCGTGATGTATTTCTCCAGTTGACGGATGCGTACGCCGGACGAAACACCGACGACAATAATGGCGAATTTGAGATATTTCAGCCAGGCGCCGCTTATTTCATCCGCGATGATTCGTTTTAGAATGCCATCGAGCGGGTTGGAAAAGGATCGGATTACGATGAACGACACAAACAGAGAAACTAAAAAAGTTACACCAAGCAGTGCGATAAACATATGTTCCTCCTTTTTTTCTTGAAAAGGGATAGTGTTTGAATAACTAAACATTATATCAACATGGCAGACATGGTTAAGTTGTCTTTTCCCGTCTACTTAATGCTGATTTAATAATTAAAAATACCTTGACAAAACACTTCCGTTAAATAACATTAGCGCCCTTATGAGCGGGCGTAATTCAGTGGTAGAATGTCAGCTTCCCAAGCTGGACGTCGCCGGTTCGAGCCCGGTCGCCCGCTCCATTTTTAACAAAACAGGCGGTTATCCGCCGCAATATTTTTACTTGCTTTGTACAAAGTGATGTGCTAGCACAATATCAAACCATCGATAGAGTTGTATTGATGAGTGGGCTCCTGCCCACTTTTTTGTTTTCTGGACTATATGGATAATGATGTAAAAGAAAAAATAAGGCAGTTGGCTGAGCCGGTTGTTGTTTCTGAAGGCATGGAATTGATTCATGTAGAATGTATAAAGATGCATTCTCGTTGGATTATCCGTCTTTTTCTGGACAAGGAAAACGGAATTGCGCTTAACGATTGCGCCAACGTAAGCGGTCAGTTAGGGGATATTTTTGATATCCGCGATGTAATTAAGGGCGCTTACACGCTGGAGGTTTCTTCGCCCGGTCTGGATAGGCCGATATCGCGGGATCAGGATTTTTTAAAGTACAGGAAATCCAATGTGATTGTAAAAACAAGCGAAAAGATTGACGGAATTAAGAATTTTCGAGGTGTTCTTATTGATTATATTGAGGAATCCGGAAAAAAACTGGTTTTGATAGATATCGCGGGAAAAGTTTACCGGATTCCCAGACAGGATGTTGTAAAAGCTAATCTGGCCGATGCCGGATGAATTAAAGGAGTACACAATTTCTAAATCAAAGAGGATATTGAGCCGACAATCCCGATAAATCGGGACCAACAAAAATAACGCTTTGATTTAAAATTGTTATAGAGAATTAATGCCAGCAGGCTGAAATTCCGAAATATATCAGCTCAAAAAGGGAGGAATTTGTAAATGTTGCCAGAACTTAAACGTCTGATCGAGCAGATGGGTAAGGACAGAGGTATAAATAAAGAGATTATTATCGAAGCCCTTGAAGCGGCAATGCTTACGGCTGCAAGTAAAAAATTTGGACAAAACGTTGAGATAGAAGCTCATTACAATGATGAAACCGGAGAGGTTGAAGTTTTTCAGTTCAAAACTGTTGTTGATAAAGTTCTTGATCATGAAACACAAATCTCCAAGGAAGAAGCGAGAAAAACTCTTGATGAAGGAGCCGAGCCCGGTGACAGTCTGGGAATGAAAATTGAAACAAGCGCTTTTGGCCGGATTGCCGTGCAAATGGCCAAGCAAATAATCATTCAAAGAGTTAAAGACGCTGAATGCGATAATATTTATGATGAATACAAAGACAGGAAAGGCGAATTGGTAAACGGCTTTGCCCAGAGATTTGAAGGCGGCAGCATAATCGTCAATCTTGGGCGAGCGGAAGGCATAGTGCCTCCGACGGAACAAATTCATCGTGAAACTTATAAACGCGGCGAAAGAATACGCGCTTATATTGTTGACATAAAAAAGAATGCCAAAGGATTGCAGATAATTCTGTCACGCACGCATCCGTCATTTTTAAAAGCACTGTTTGAAGTAGAAGTTCCGGAAATTTCCGAAGGACTTATTGATATTATTAATGTGGCACGGGAACCGGGTAAGAGAGGAAAAATTGCCGTCAGATCCAAGGATAAGGATATTGATCCTGTGGGTGCCTGTGTTGGTATGAGAGGCTCGCGCGTTCAAAGTGTGGTTCAGGAATTACGCGGAGAGAAAATAGACATTATTCCATACAGCGATGACCCTGCCAAGTTTGTAAGCAGTTCGCTGTCTCCGGCCAAGGTTAATCGTGTATTGGTTGATGATGAAAACCATACAATGACAGTAATAGTTCCTGATGATCAGCTTTCTCTGGCTATAGGTAAAAACGGACAAAATGTCCGGCTGGCGGTTAAGCTGACGGGATGGAATATTGATATGAAGAGCGAATCGATGGTTGCCGCTCAGGAAGAAGGAAAAACAGGACAAAACGATCTGACAAGGATTACGGGAGTGGGTCCGGCTATGGCGGAGAAACTCTTCAGTAAAGGTATTAAAAGCATTGCCATGGTTGCCGTGACCGAACCTGAAATGTTATCTCAAATTCCCGGTATAGGCGAGAAGACTGCCCAGCAGTGGATTGAGACCGCGGGTAAAATTTTAAGTGAAGAAGTAATTGGTAATAAAGGTGATTCATAGTCTGAAAACAAAGAAATTTAATATGGAGATTTTTGCGCATGCCGAAAAAGCGAGTTTATGAATTAGCCAAAGAGCTTGGTATGGAGAGTAAGGTCCTGATAGCTCGTTTGGAAAAAATTGGCATTCCGGTTAAGTCAGCTTCCGCATCTCTGGATGAGAATGAAGTGGAAAGAGCGACAAAGGAATTGCTGGCCGGTGAACTTCGCGAAGTTGTGGAGCAAAGAATAAAAACAACGGTAATCAGGCGTCGCACAGTCCGCACCATCATAGAAGTGCCTGTTGAAGAAATACCGGTTGAAGAAACTCTGCCGGAGGAAAAGAAAACAGAGCAACCAGTAAAAGTTTTGGCGGAAGAAAAACCCCATAAAGAACCACTGGCACAGCCTTCGGCAAAAGTTGATCAAATTAAAAAGGAAAAACCTTCTGAACCTCCTGTTCCTGAAAAAGAGGTGGCAGTTCCTGATCAACCCAGGGAAAAAGTGTCAAAAGTTGAAACAAAAGCTGAAGTTAAAGCTGAAGTTAAAACTGAACCGAAAGAAGAATCCATTGTTGTGCCTGCGGCAGAAACAACTTCGGTGGAAAAAATCAAACAGCCGATTTCCGTTTCCGAAAAGCCTTCTATTATTCCCAGGCATAAAGTTACCAGACCGGAAACCGACAAGGTTGTGTCTCCAAAGACTCCTTTGAAACCAGGCGAAAGAATATCAATTCCCCCGCCGGAAAAGCCAAAAAAGAAGGGCAGATCTCAGGTTGAGGTATTTATTGAAGAGGAAAAGAAGATACCTCAACGCAAGATTTTAGAGCAAAAAATCGAAAAGAGACTGAAGAAGCAGGAAGATCAGGAAGTAATTTATTCTAAATGGCGGGATAGCAAAAAAGCTGCTCCGGTCAAAATGAAGAAAACAGAAATTACCGTTCCCAAGGCAATTAAGAGACGCATCAAGGTTGGAGAAACAATCACGGTGGGTGAACTGGCCAAAAGAATGGGTGTTAAGGTAAGTGAAATAATCAACAAGTTAATGTCTATGGATGTTATGGCCACAATTAATCAAGCCATAGATTACGATACGGCCAGCATCGTTGCCGGTGAATTCAGTTTTCAGGTGGAACCGGCGGAATTGGAATTTGACGAATCCATATTGAAAACACCGTCTACTCCTGAAAATCTCCAACCGAGGGCCCCGGTCGTTACTATTATGGGTCACGTAGATCACGGCAAAACATCACTTCTTGATGCCATTAGACAGACCAAGGTTACTGACGGCGAAACAGGAGGAATTACCCAGGCCATCGGCGCTTATCATGTGCATATCAACGACAGGGATATAGTATTTCTGGATACTCCCGGGCATGAAGCGTTTACGGCAATGCGGGCGCGTGGAGCGCAGGTAACCGATATAGTCGTTCTGATTGTCGCCGCGGACGATGGCGTGATGAATCAAACCGTAGAGGCCATCAATCATGCCAAGGTTGCCGGTGTGCCTATTATCGTGGCGATTAATAAAATAGATAAGCCGGGCGCTGATCCCGAAAAAATAAAACAATCTCTTACTGAACATGGACTATTGTCCGAACAGTGGGGCGGTGAAACGATTTTCTGCGAGGTGTCCGCCAAAAAGAAAATCAATATTGAAGAACTGCTGGAAATGATTTTGCTGCAGGCCGATGTTATGGAGTTAAAAGCTGATCCAAATCGTCCTGTTCGCGGAATCATTATTGAGGCTAAACTGGATCGCGGACGCGGTCCTGTGGCAACGGTTCTAATTCAGGAAGGCACTCTGAAAGAAGGCGATTCCTTTGTTTCCAAAACAGAATTCGGTCGCGTGCGTGCTCTGATTAATGATCAGGGTAAACGCATTAAAGAAGCCGGTCCTTCAATGCCGGTGGAAGTTATCGGTTTTTCCAGCGTGCCTCAGACCGGAGCGGATTTTTTCTGCGTGGAAGACGAAAAGAAAGCGCGCGGCATCGCCGATTACTGGACCAAAAAAGCAAGAGAAAAAGAGCTTTCTTCTTTTTCTAAAGTCACTTTAGAACAACTTTATCAGAGGATAAAAGAAGGTGTAAAGGAATGCAATGTCATTATCAAAGCCGATGTACAGGGCTCGATAGGTGCGATTTCCGACGCTTTGAACAAGCTCTCCAACGATGACATAAAACTAAGGATTATTCATAGTTCCACCGGCGCCATCACCGAGACAGATGTTATGCTTGCTTCCGCTTCGCAGGCAATTATTATAGGATTTAATGTGAGACCTGATGCGCGGGTGGTGGAGGTTGCCCAGCAGGAAGGCGTGGAAATAAAGCTCTATGATATTATTTACAATGTCATTGCGGATGTCCGGGCGGCTATGGAAGGACTCCTGGAACCGGAATATAAAGAAGTCGTTCAGGGAAGAGCTGAAGTCCGCGAACTTTTCAAGGTGCCAAAAATCGGCACTATTGCAGGCTGCTACGTGACCGACGGGAAGATAATGCGCACCAACAAACTGAAACTTGTCCGCGACAGCGTGGTGGTTTTCGATGGAAAAATCCTGTCCCTCAAACGATTTAAAGATGATGCCAGGGAAGTGCAGGCCGGTTTTGAATGCGGCATCGGTATAGAAGGATTTAATGATATTCATACAGGTGATGTAATTGAATCTTATGTGATAGAGGAACTGGAAAAGAAATTAGAGCCTAATGTTGAAAAGTCCTAGCGTTTTTAATTGATTATCCCTGAATTTCCATTAATAGGGTTTATTGATAATCTGCATGCAGCCGAAATGTTAAGCAGCAAAATAGAAATTATGGTGGTTTCCAGTTTTCTGGAAGCGGCCCAATGGAAAACAAGTAAGTACGATGAACTTTAAAAGAGCAGACAGGGTAGCCGAATTAATCAGGGCGGATATGTCTGATATTATAATGAGGGAAGTGAAAGACCCGCGCCTGCATTCAATTACTATTACGTCAGTAAAAGTAACCGATGATCTGCGTAACGCGAAAATTTATTTCGTGGAAATGGGAAAAGATGAATGTTCCACCGAGATTAAGTCTGGTCTCGCTCAGGCTGCCGGTTTTATACGGCGGGAACTGGGCAAACGGCTGCAGTTGCGCCTGGTGCCGGAACTTATTTTTGTTCATGACCAGTCTTTCGCATACGGCAACCGCATTGAAAAATTACTGGCCCAGATAGCCGGGCAGGAAAATAAAAATGATCAGTAAAGTTATTAAAGCGATAAATGAAGGGCATCACTTTTTAATAACTGCTCACGTAAGGCTCGATGGAGACGCCCTTGGTTCTGAACTGGCTCTTTACCTTATGTTAAAGGAGTTGGGGAAAAAGGCGGTTATTTATAATAAGGATCGAACGCCGGAACGTTACCGGTTTCTGCCGGCGGCAAACAATATAGTTCACAATATAAGTGATATAGAGCAGTATGATACCGGTATTATTCTTGATTGCAGTGATTTGACAAGAGTCGGAGATGAAGCGGAAAATATCAAAAAGATAAAAAGACTCATTAATATTGATCATCATGTTTCCAATAACGGTTTTTGTTCTTTGAAAATATTGGATTCCAAGGCCAGTTCCACCGGCGAATTGCTGTTCAGGTTAATGCGGGAAATGCGTTTTGACATGTCCAGGGATATCAGTACTAATTTGTACGCGGCGATTATTACGGATACCGGCAGTTTCCGTTACTCAAGCACTACAAAGGAAACATTTTGGGCTGCGGGGCATTTGGTGGAAAATGGCGCCGACCCGCAATGGATAGCGGAAAATGTTTATGAAAGCGATTCTCCGGCAAGATTAAGACTGCTGGCTAAAGCATTGGAAACATTATCCCTGGATCTGGAAAATAAGATCGGATCCATGGTGATTACACAGAAAGATTTACAGGAAACAGGCGCTGCCTGGGAACACACGGAAGGATTTGTTGATATCCCACGCACGGTTAAGGGAGTCGACATATCCGTGCTTTACACTCAAAGAGGAGAAGACAGTTTCAAACTGAGTCTGCGTTCCAAAGCCCAGGTTAATGTGGAGAAGGTAGCCAAAAAATTTGGCGGCGGAGGTCATATTCACGCCTCGTCCTGCTGGATTAAGGGTGATATTGAATCAATCAAAGCACAGGTTATTCAAGCGGTAAGGGAACTTTAGTATTTATGATGGATGGCGTTATCGTCATTGACAAGCCGGCAGGAAAAACTTCGCACGATGTTGTCAGTGAAGTGAAAAAAATTTTAGGAGTCAGGAAAGCGGGACACACGGGAACGCTTGATCCGATGGTTACAGGAGTGCTCCCGGTATGTTTGAATGAAGCTACAAAGCTGGCAAGTCTTTTAACCGGCGAAAACAAAGAATATCGGGCCACAATGCTTCTTGGTGTAAAAACGGATACTTTGGATATTGAAGGTAAAATTATCAGCAAATCGGATAATTTTGTATCCGAGGAGAAAATAAAAGATGTGATTTTGCGGATGACAGGAGAAATTATGCAGATTCCTCCCGCATATTCCGCGGTCAAATACTGCGGGAAACCTTTGTATAAATATGCGAGGAGCGGCGTATTTTTAGATATGAAACCGCGAAAGGTAAATATTTACAGTCTTGTTATTGAAGATATTTCTTTTCCCCGCGTGACTTTTCGTGTTGTTTGTTCTAAAGGTACTTATATAAGAACGCTTTGTTCCGATATCGGCGATATTCTTGAAGTTGGAGCATGTTTGCAAAGCCTTCGCCGTTTGAAGAGCGGGATTTTTTTGGAAGAGATGGCTGTTTGTCTGAGTGATTATATTGGTAATGATAAAAAAAATGAACTTTCAGAGAAGATATTGCCGATGACGGAACTGCTGCCTTTGCTGTTCTCAATTGAACTGGAAGATAATTCTGCGGCGAAAATGCGCAACGGATGGCAGCCTTCCGTGGAAATGATGAAAGAATATGATCTCCCCTTGCTTAAGGCAGGAGATATGGTAAAATTCATCAATAGAGGATATCTTCTGGCGGTTGCGGAAATGCTGGCGCCGGTTAATAAGTTTTCTGAATTTGACGGAAAAATGCAGGCGGCCAGAATTGTCAGAGTATTTAATAATTAATAATGAGAAAAAATATAATAAACATTTAATTAGGTAATAAGGAGGAAATAGCGTGTTAACTTCGGAAAAGAGGAAAACAGTAATTGAGGATTATCGTCTTAATGAAAAGGATACGGGTTCTCCCGAAGTCCAGATTGCTCTTTTGAGCGCCAGAATAGAGTATTTGACGGAGCATTTTAAGGCACATAAAAAAGATCATCATTCGCGCCGCGGCCTGCTCAAACTGGTTGGTCAAAGAAGAAGACTCCTCAATTACATTAAAAGTAATGATATAGAAAGATACAGAAATGTTATCAAGCGTCTAGGATTAAGAAAATAAAGAATTTATTCAAGGGCGGAAGGCATAAGGCAACCTGACCGTAAGTGAGACGTAAAATACGTTTCACGGCTGTTGACTTATGCGTTTCGCCCTTGAATTTCCTATGACAGCACTTAAAATAAAATGGAGGAAAAATTAATGAGTAATGTATTTAGTGCGGAATTTGCCGGGCGTAATATTTCCATGAAAACGAATTATGTCGCCGCGCAAGCCGATGGGGCGGTAATGGTTTATTACGGCGACACTGTTGTTCTGGTAACTGCAGTTTCATTGAAAAGCACGCGTGAAGGAGTGGATTTTTTACCCCTGACCGTTGATTATCAGGAAAAGACCTTTGCCGCAGGGAAGATTCCCGGCGGGTTTTTCAAACGCGAAGGTCGCCCGAACGAGAGGGAAATTCTGACATCGCGTATCATTGATCGCGCGATTCGTCCTTTGTTTCCAAAAGGATATTTTTCAGAAACACAATTGATAGCCACGCTTTTGTCCGTGGATAAAGAAAACGACCCTGATGTGGCTTCAATGGCAGCCGCTTCCGCCGCTTTAGGAATATCGGATATTCCGTTTAAAGGACCGATTGCCGGTGTTCGCGTCGGCAGAATCAACGGGGAACTTGTTGCCAACGCTTCGCCTGAGAAAATGAAGGAAAGCGAGATGAACCTTTTTCTGGTGGGACGTAAAGTTACGCCCAGCAAGTCGGGAAAGGATTACGATGTTGAACTGGTGATGATGGAAGGTGAAGGCAAAGAAGTTCAGGAAGACATCATAATTGACGCTATTAAATTCGGACTGGAATCTATCCGTCCGGTAATGGATTTACAGGATCAGATGCAGGCTGCCATAGGCAAAGTCAAAAGGCCGGTTGCGGAAACCGCGCCGGATGAGGAACTTGTCGCCCGCGTGCGCGCTGAAGCTCTTGCTGGTTTGATAGAAGGTTACAGTCTTCCTCGCAAACTGGAACGCTACAGCAAATTGGTCAATGTACGGGAAACGGTGATTAAAAATATCGGCGGAGATGATGCGGCTCTTGGCAAAAAAGTGGCGGCGATTATTGAACACCTTGAATCCCGCATTCTGCGCGATATGATTATCAAGGAAAAGAAAAGAATTGACGGCCGGTCTTCAACCGACATTCGTCCGATAAGTTCGGAGGTAGGTGTATTACCGCGCGCTCATGGTTCATCTCTGTTCAATAGAGGTGAAACGCAGGCATTGGCCGTACTGACGCTGGGGACATCATCTGATGAACAGCGCATGGACTATGTCGGCGGCGAGGAGACAAGATCGTTTTTGCTGCATTACAACTTTCCTCCCTTCAGTGTGGGAGAGGCAAAAGGTCAGCGCAGTCCCGGCAGAAGAGAAATCGGCCACGGCGCTTTGGCCCGCAAAGCATTGGTGCCGGTGCTTCCATCTCCCGAAACATTTCCCTACACCATCCGGATTGTTTCGGAAATTTTATCATCCAACGGATCATCTTCAATGGCCACCGTCTGCGGCGGCATTTTATGTCTGATGGACGGCGGAGTGCCGGTAAAGGATATTGTTGCGGGTATTGCCATGGGCCTGCTCAAGGAAGGCGATGAAGTCGTGATTTTGTCCGACATTCTTGGAGATGAAGATCATGCCGGCGATATGGATTTCAAAGTTTGCGGCACGGAAAAAGGTGTAACCGCCATGCAGATGGATATTAAAATTGACGGACTTACGGAAGACATTCTGCGCAAAGCGCTGGCTCAGGCCAGAGCCGGTCGCATTCATATTATCGGCAAAATCCGCGAAACAATGACCGCACCGCGTTCCGACATTTCTCTTTATGCGCCTCGCATTACAACCGTCAAGGTTAAGGAGGATCAGGTGCGCACGGTTATCGGTTCCGGCGGCAAAAATATCCGTCAGATTATCAGCGAGACGGGAGTTACAATTGATGTTGAAGATGACGGAACGGTAACCATTGCTTCCTCTGATGCCGAGGCTGCCGCGCGCGCTGTGGCAATGGTTAAATGGTTGACAGAAGAAGCGGAAGTCGGCAAGATTTACCGCGGCACAGTCAAGAAGATCGTCGATTTCGGCGCATTTGTCGAAATATTGCCAGGAACGGAAGGCCTGTTGCATATATCGCAGATAGCTAAGGAAAGAATCAATAAAGTTACCGATGTGTTGCAGGAAGGCGATGAAGTCATGGTTAAAGTTCTGGAAATGGACAAGTCGGGAAAAATCAGGCTAAGCCGGAAAGAGGCTCTGGACGCGGAAGTTAAGTAAGTTATTTTTGATTAGCGGTGTTTAATTTATAATGGAGCCGTTCCGTATTCATGGATTAAATGAATGCCGAACGGCTCTTGCAGTAAGAATATATATTTGTATGTTATTTTATGAAAATAAAGTCAGTAGATAAATGCTTCCGGCCAGAGAAAATGGAAAAAATAAAAGTTTATATCCAAAAACTTTCGGGTAACGAAGATATTCCTTTGCCTCAATATATGACCGGTCAGGCAGCCGGAATGGATATATTTGCTGCTGTGCCTGAAGATGAGGTTATTTTGCCCGGTCAAAGGAAAAAAATTGCAACAGGTATCGCAATCGCCCTGCCTGAAGGTTATGAAGCGCAGATAAGACCGCGTAGCGGACTGGCGTTAAAAAATGGAATAACGCTGCTTAATTCGCCGGGTACAATTGATGCTGATTATCGTGGAGAAATCGGTTTGATTGTTATTAATCATGGCGAAGAGCCCTTTCTTGTTAAAAGAGGCATGCGTTTGGCGCAAATGGTGGTGCAGAAAATTTATCAGGTTGACTGGATGGAAACTTCAGAACTGAACAGCACCTCCAGAGGGGACGGCGGCTTCGGCCATACCTGATACTACTTCTAAAGGAATTTTACCCGGCACGTCGAAAACTTTCATTAGAAGTAGTAAACATACTGTATGCGTAAAACACTTCTTAGTTTTTGCAATTGGCGTTAAACAGTGGTATGAAAGGTACAAATTTATCTCATGCCGCAAATTAAAATATGAAGAAATTAAAAGTTAAAAAAACATTTAAAGAAATTAACGACAAGATAAAAGAAGGACGTGCTGTAGTTGTTACGGCCGAAGAGATGATCGATGTCGTAGAAAGACATGGCGAGGTAGAGGCCGCCCGTAAAATAGATGTTGTTACTACCGGAACCTTCGGTCCAATGTGTTCTTCCGGAGCTTTTCTTAATTTTGGTCATACGTCGCCCCGTATTCGTGCATCCAAAGTATGGTTAAACGATGTTGCCGCTTACGGCGGTATTGCCGCTGTGGATTGTTATATCGGCGCGACAGAAGTTGTCGAAAACGATCCGCTTAACAGTGTTTATCCCGGAGAATTTAATTACGGCGGCGGTCATGTTATTGAAGATCTGGCCGCCGGAAATGTTGTTAAGCTTCGCGCCGAGGGCTATGGAACGGATTGTTATCCCGCGCGTAAATATGAAAGAAACATTACAATAAAAGATTTACAGAATGCTATTTTATTTAATCCACGCAATGCTTATCAAAATTATAATTGCGCTGTTAATCTGTCCGACAGAACAATTTATACATACATGGGGATGCTTCGTCCGCAAATGGCTAATGCGGCTTACGCCACATCGGGGCAATTAAGTCCTTTATTTAATGATCCTTACTACAGGACAATAGGGATCGGGACCCGCATATTTTTAGGCGGAGCGCAGGGTTTTGTAGCATGGCCCGGTACGCAGCATAATCCGGATGTGCCCCGTGGAGCAAACGGAGTTCCCAAGCAGGGTGCCGGTACAATTGCTGTTGTCGGGAATTTAAAGGAAATGGCCCCGGAATGGCTGACAGGAGCAAGCATTCTGGGTTACGGAGTTTCTCTTTTTGTAGGCATAGGCATTCCTATTCCTATTTTGGACGAGGAAATGGCACTTTATACGGCAGTAAAAGACGAAAATATCTATACCCAGATTTTCGATTACAGCATGGATTATCCTAAAGGCAATCCCAAGCCTTTGGCAGAGGTAAGCTATAAGGATTTGCGCAGCGGAACAATTACAATCAATGAGAAAAAAATTATTACTGCTCCTCTATCCAGTTATTACAGGGCCAGACAAATTGCCAATATATTAAAAGAATGGATTGAAAGCGGCCGTTTCACGCTTGGCGAGCCGCAACAGATTTTGCCTTCCGTTAAAATATAATTATTATTTTTTCTAAATTCCTTTCTTAGCATCTTATTATCTCTTATTTGCTGAAATTAACTTTTGTGTTGCTATTTATCGTTTCCCTATCCGTTAAAGTAAACTTACTTTTTTATTGAAATAATTAATAATTATTTATAAAATTAATTAATATTAAGCAATATTAATTAATTTTAAACAATATTCTTGACTTTTGTTTTAAATTAGTTTCTTATAGTCATCAAGTGAGGTATTCCTTTAATCTATGGCAGATAATATAAAGAAAAATCTCGTAAAAAAATTTCGGGAAACGATTCCTTTGAGTATATCTGAATTGGCGAGGAAGGCGGGGCTGACTCCGCAAACACTCTCCAAAATGGAGAAAGGCGTATCTACAAGAAAGAATTCGGAATTAAAAGTAGCTAAAGCATTACAGAAACCTTATGAAGAAGTATTTCCTTAAAAGCAAAAGAAATAAAAAAGATTCACTTGCTTTTGCTGTGAAGGGATTGACACCGGATGAAGATAGGAAGATACTTAATTTTCTTTTTGCTGCTAATGGCTCTACTGATAACTTTTGGCAACAGAGGCTTTGTTGATAATTACTTAATGAGCAAACGGCTTGCTCAGTTAAAATCGCAGAACGCAGTGATCACAGCGGAGAACAATGAATTGGCAAAGAAAATAATTTTGTTGCGCAACGACATTAACTATATAGAAATGATAGCCCGTAACGAATTAGGCATGGTTAGAAAAGGAGATATTGTTTATCGATGGGCGAAATGATAGAATATATTTCTAATAATAATGCGGTGGTGCTTTAATGCTGAGTTTTAAAGAAATTTTTTCAGGACAGAAGAGACTTGTTGGTTTGGATATCGGTTCAAATTCTTTAAAGTTAGCCGAAATAATAAGTAGCTCTAAAGGCCATTATCTTAACAGATTTTCTGAGGTTCCTCTTCCCAAAGGAATAATTGTTGACGGTGTTCTGGCAGATCCCGCTTCCCTATCTATAAAAATCAGAGAAATTTTCAAACACTCCGGCTGGGGTAAAAAAGGAGTTGTTACTTCTATCGCAGGAAATTCGGTTATTGTAAAAAAAGTAACATTGCAGCAAATGAACGAAGCGGAATTTCGCGAATTAATACATGATGAGGCGGGCAAGTATTTGCCCTTTGATAATATGGATGATGTTAATTATGATTTCCAGATTCTGGGTGAGAATAACTATAATCCTAATCAGATGGATATTATTATTGTAGCCGCCAAAAAAGAAGTGGTTAATAGTTATCTTGAGGCAGTCACAGCTGCAGGTCAAAATGTTGAGATTATGGATGTGGCTCCTTTTGTTCTGGAAACTTTATATGAAGCTAATTATGAATTTGATAATGACGAAATAGTTGTAATTATCAACATTGGAGCGAGTACCACCGGTATAAATGTCATCAAAGGCGGTATGTCAATTTTTACAAGAGATTTTTCTTTAGGCGGTAACTCCATCACCGAAAGTCTTCAGGAGAAATATAAGACAACTTTTGAAGAAGCAGAAAAAATGAAAATAGAAGGAATCTCTAATGGCAGTGAAGGAGATAACCTTGATTTAAAAAACAGCATTCTGGAATTTGCCCAGCCGATTTGTCTGGAGATTGAAAGATCAATTGATTATTTTCGTTCAACGTTTGGCGGAGAAGATATAAAACAAATATTGCTTGCCGGCGGTTCTGCCAAAGTTTACAATTTAGTAAAACATTTATCGGAAACCCTTAATGTAAAAACTGAATTAATCAATCCGTTTTTGAAAATCGGTTACAACAAAAGAAGCATTGATGTGAAAAATTTAGAAAGCATCAAACCGGTTGCCGCGACTGCTATAGGTTTGGGCTTAAGGAAAATAGGCGACAAATGATTAAAATAAATCTTTTACCCTATCGCGAGAAGCAAAAAAAAGAAAATTTTTCTCAGCAGGTATTTATTATTGCGAGTTTATTTATTTTATTTCTCCTTGTTCTTGTATTTGTGCAAATTCGGATAAATTCTTCAGTTAATGATTTAGAAAGTCAAAAAAAGGAAGCGGAAGCCACCCTGGCGGATTTGGATAAAAAAATAGGTAATCTGGATAAATATAAAAGTCAGAAAAAAGAACTGGAGCAGAAATTAGGGGTAATTTCAACTTTAGAAGAAAATCGTCTGGCTCCGGTAAAGACTTTTGACAGTCTGGCCATGCTTGTTCCCGCAAAAGAAATCTGTCTGACCAGAATAACCCAGAAAGAAAGCAACATTAAAATTGAAGGATATGGCAAAGATAATCTGGCCGTCGCAGACTTTATGAAAAGTGTTGAAAAGTTTGATCCGATAAAGTCAGTGGATCTGATATCTTCAAAAAAGAATGAAATTTCAGGTGTAACTATACAACAGTTTGTTTTCTCCTGTAATTTGAAAAAAGGATTCTAATATATGGCCATAGATATCAACGATTTAAAAAAAATGCCTGCTAAGGCCAAGTTTCTTGCCGTATTTATATTAATCCTGTTAATTGGTTATTTAGATTGGTTTTATTTTTTGTCTTCGGCAATGGAAAAGAAAAGTTCCCTCACTGTCCAGGTTGCGGAATTGCAGGGAAAAATTAAAGATAAAGAAAAAGTTGCCTCACAACTTAATAAATATATGGCAGACGTTGCATCCTTACAGGAAAGTTATAAAATAGCTTTACAAAAGCTTCCGTCCCAGCGGGAAATTCCCACACTTTTTCATTCTGTTGCCGAGTCAGGTAAAGAAGCAGGCGTTGAGTTTTTATTATTTGAGCCTAAAGAGCCTAAACCGGTAGTACAAAAGGCTGAAGCGGAACCAAAAGCAGCCGGTTTACTCAAGCCTTCTGATCAAAAAGAACAGAAGCCGGCAGAAACACCCAAGGTTTCTGCTGATAATAAGGGCGGCAAAAAAGCTTCCGGTGCGTCGGCGCCAGAGCCTTTTTATGAAGAAATACCGGTTGCGGTGCAGGTGGTAGGAACTTTCCCGAACATCCTTTACTTTTTTGACAAGGTGGCTAAATTGTCGCGAATTGTCAATATATCTGAAATCTCCATGGGAGAGAAAGGCAAGGATGCAAAAATAAAGGGACCTATTATTACGTCGTCCTGCTTGATTAAGACGTATATGTTTATTGAAAAGAAAGAAAAAGCAATTGAAAAAACAAGTGAAAAAACAAAATGAAAAAAATAAAACTCATTTCTTTTAGCATCATTGTAAATATTCTTATTGTGGTATTTTTTGCTTTTGCCGCTGACGTAAAAAAGGTTTCAGCCCCAACCGCTCCTGCTTCCTCAAAAACAGCGCCTTTACCTAAACAGACCCCGGCTCAGAATCCGGTCCTTCCTGTGAAGGCCTCAAATATAGCACCTGTCGCGGCACCGAATCCAAATAAAAATGCAGTTCCGCCTGCTTCTGCTCCGGCTCCGCCTCCGGTGGATAATTATAGTTATAATCCATCGGGTAAACCTGATCCCTTTAATACTTTTATTGTGCCTCCGGAAAATCCTGCCGCCATTAAACAGAAAGTTTTGAAAAAGGCAGCTGTTTCCATTTTTCCCTTGCAGAGAGCAGAAGCGGATCAATACAGGGTCGTGGGAATTGCCGGTGACAAAGATCACAGAGTGGCTGTTGCTGAAGATACTGCGAAGAAATTTTATCCTTTATTAATCGGGACGCGGATCGGATTACGTGATGGTAAGGTAGTTGAGATCATGGCTGATCGTGTCATCGTAGAAGAAATTGAAAATAAAAAAGCAAAAAGAATAATTTTAAAACTGCGCAAAAATTAAAATGAGGTAGAATCATGAAAAAATATTTATCCAGAATTTTTATTGTCTTTGTAATTATTGCTTGGATTCCGGGATATTCTTTTGCTGCTTCCACATCTGATAGCGATAAAAATAAGACAGAAGCTGCGGCCAATCTCGGAAGTCTGGAAAATGTTTTATTCGCGAAATCTCCCGGTAAAGAGAGGGTTCACCTTGTTGTCTCTAAACAACCGTCGGTTGATATAAAAAGTAAAGTTAATGGCAGTTACCTGATAAAACTGGAAGATATGCAGGTGCCGGAAAAACTGTGCCGTTCCCTGGGCGAGGGAGAGTTAAGCAATGTTATAAGTGTTATTCCGTCCCAGCAGGTAATAAAAGGGAAAAATTGGGTTTACCTTAATATTATTGTTAATAAGGTAGTTCCTTATTCAATAAGGCAGGAAGGCCCTAATGTGCTGATTGATTTTAATGTTTCCAGTTTAGACGAAAAGAAGGTAAGTGATTCCCCGAAAACATCCGCAACGAAAAAAGTTGTCGCAAAAGTCAGCGCGGAAACATCCGCAAATGCCGATGATTTTAAAAAAGATGATGCGGGAGCGACTGTTAATAAAGAAACAGTAAAAAAATCTACGGATAGAATAATATCTCTTGATTTTCAGGAAGCTGACATAAAAAGCGTTTTGCGTTTGATGGCTGAATACGGCAATGTCAGCATAGTTTCCAGTGATGAAGTAAAAGGCAATATAACTTTATCTATGAAAAATGTTCCCTGGACAAAGGCTTTGGACACCATACTGGATGTAAACAGCTTGTCCAAAAAACAGGAAGGTAACGTCATCATAGTGACAACCCTGGAGAGAAAGAAAAAAGATGAAGCTGATAAAGTGAAAGCTGCTGATGATTTCAATAAGGCGGAAGATGAGCGGCGAGTCAGACAGCAAAAAATGATGGCGGAAAGAGGTTTGCTGAAGCAGATATTGATTGAAGCAAAGATTGTCGAGGCGTCAGAATCTTTTGTTAGAAATATCGGGGTTCAGTGGGGTTTCGGAACTCAGCAGAAAGTCAGCGGTGGCACTTATGGTCTGGGTGTGACAGGCGGCAGCAGTACATCGACATCAAGCACATATTCACAAACTTATCCGTCTCAAATTGGTATCACAGATAGTTCGGGAAATAGTCTAGCCATGGCTGCAGTAAATTTCCCGTCGGTGGTTTCTTCACCGGCTATAGGTCTGGTATTCGGCGGGGCGTCGGGTTTTCTGGAAACCCAGCTTGCAGCTTTAGAAACTAACGGTACAGGGAAATTAATTTCTTCTCCCAAGGTTGTGACCATGGAAGGCATTAAGGCTATTATTAAGCAGGGTGCTGAAGTTCCGTATACAACTCCGGCATCGGGAACTTCACCGGCAACAGTTTCTTTTAAAGAAGCTTTGTTGAAGCTGGAAGTAACGCCGAAAATAACCGATGACGGAAAAATTTCCATGGATATAAAGGCAAGCAATGATAGTCCCGATTATGCAAATGAAGTGCAGGGCAATCCTCCCATAAAGAAAAGCGAAGTTGAATCGAAGGTTGTTATAGGTGACGGAGACACGGTCGTTATCGGGGGAGTTATGTCAACGTCAGAAGATCTATTGGAAACCGGCTGGCCGTTTCTTATGAAAATCCCGGTTCTTGGCTGGTTGTTTAAAACCAGAGATGTCGATAAAACAAAAAAACAGTTATTGATTTTTGTGACGCCCAAGATACTAAAAAGCGATAAATTGGCGGAAAGTTACGAAAAATAATAATATATAATCTTGCCATATCGGCGCCCGGTTCTATAAAAAGGTTTTATAAAATGAAACTGAAAGTTGTTTTTTCCCTTGTTCTGGGGGCGGTATTTTTTTGTTGTTCCTGTACTTATACTCCCTGGCACAGACAGCAATCGGAAATGTTTTTGAATAAAGGTATATCTTTCATGGAGGCGGGGCAGTATAACAGTGCCTTGAAAGATCTATTGGAATCCGAGAAATATTATTCCGATAATCCTAAAGTTCATTATTATTTAGGAATGGCTTATCATGGCAAAGGCATGAAAGATAAAGCCATTGAAGAATTTAAGAAAGCAGTTTCTCTGGATAATAATTATTCCGAGGCTCATAATTATTTGGGTACATTATATTCGGATAGAGACCTCTGGGATCAGGCTATCGAGGAATTTGATAAGGCTCTCAGCAATCCCATATATGATACCCCGTCAATTGCCCTTTATAATTCAGCATGGGCTTATTATTCCAAAAAGGATTATAAAACGGCTTTGATAAAATATCATGAAGCTCTTAGATCAGAGCCCATGACCAGACTGCGGCCGCAAATTGAGAAAAACATAGGTCTCATCTATTATGATCAGGATGAACTTCCGGATGCCATAAGGCACTTAAAGAAATCAGTCGAATTGGATCCTTCGATCTTTGACGCTCATTTCCTGTTAGGTCAAAGTTATTTAAAAATTAAAGATAAAAAAAATGCCAGAAAAGAATTTCAAACGGTTATTGATTTATCGCCGGAATCTTCTTTCGGACGAAGGGCCGGAAACTATCTACAGTCTCTGAAATAACTTCTGCAACGTTAAATTCTTTCCATCCTTGACACCCTATATCGGCTGTGTTACTTAGCGCATATTCGATCCCTTTTTATTTAACTGGTTAACCTGGAAAAATGATAAAATATACTTTTAAGGAAGACATTAATAATTTTCTTTCCGAAGCGGAAGATCTTTTGCAGCAAAATAATCTGATCGAAGCATTAAATCTTGCCAAAGAGCGATTGCAGTCTTTTCCTTTAGATGTCAATGCCCATATAGTTGCCTGCAAAGCCCTTATTTATATGGAAAGGTCTGATGATGCGCGTAAAGCCTTGCGGGACGTAGGGGCGATTATTGCCGGGCTGACCCTTGTTTATGAACGGGTGGGAGATATTTATCGGGAAAAAGGTTTTAATCAGGATGCTGCTGCCTGTTATGAAAAAGTTCTTTCCCTGCATCCGGAAGCCGAAAATGCGAGGGAAGTCATCGGGAAAATGGCACTTCTGGAACAGGATGAAGATCCTGTATCTGTAACTGAAACAGATACTGCGAACAACGAGAACATACGTGAGCCGGAATTTTTTACAACCACACTGGCGGAATTATATATTAAACAGGGACATCTGCATGATGCGCAAACTATTCTTGAAGAGATTATAAAAAAAGAACCCCGGAATATTAAGGCCCTTTCCATGCTTGATGAACTTAAAGAGTCATTGCTTCATCAATTATCGGCTAATGATAAATTTTCCAGACATGATAATCTGATAAGAATTCTTTATTCCTGGCTGAAAAATATCGAAAGGTTTAAAAATAATGCTTCCGGAAAATAAAAATCTGTTTATCAGAATAAATAGTCTTAGAAAGAAGTTTTCTGATTGCAGGATTGATAGTTTGATTATTTTTAACATGAGCAATATCCGGTACCTTTCCGGTTTTACCGGCAGTGAAGGTGCTCTTTTAATCGGTGCCGGTCAAACGAGTTTGCTGGTTGACGGCCGCTATACGCTTCAGGCAGGTTTGGAAACAGCAAATATTCAAATAATAGAATGTAAGGATAAGATTCAAGGGATTATTCAGGCAATTAAAAAATATAACTTAAAACGTATTGGTTTTGAAGCTGATTCAATCACACTGGAGATGTATAATAAATTAACAAGCTGCGTTCCCCAGGATGCATTTGTAGCTTTAACTGATGAGTTAAGATTAATCAGGGCTTGCAAAGACGAAGCCGAAATAGATCTTATGAAGAAGGCCGCGGAAATTTCTTCATCTGCCATTCATTCGCTTATCGGCCAGATAAAACCCGGCTGTACGGAAAAAGAACTGGCATTACAGTTGGAGATTAATGCGCGAAGAAACGGCGCTGACGGACTTGCTTTTGAAACTATTGTTGCCGCGGGAGAAAATTCCTCTTTGCCCCACGCCCGTCCGTCTGATAGGAAAATAAAAAAAAAAGATTTTATCGTCATTGATTTTGGTGTTAAGTATAAAGGCTATTGTTCAGACGAAACCTGTACGATTGCTTTTGGGAAATTGACAGACAGGCAAAAAAATGCTTATCAGATAGTTAAGGATGCTCATGACCGGGCTTTGGCAGGTATTAAAGCCGGTGTTTCTGCCGCCGACATTGATCGTTGCGCCAGAAAAGTTTTGGGTAAAAAATATGGCCGGTATTTTGTACATGGAACAGGACATGGCGTTGGTTTGGAAGTTCATGAGGCTCCGCGTCTTTCCCCCATTTCCAATGATATTTTGAGGCCATGCATGGTTGTTACCGTTGAGCCCGGAATATATATTCCGGGATTTTGGGGCATAAGAATAGAAGATACTGTATTGGTGAAAAAAAACAGTTGCGAAAAGCTGACAAAAATGGATAAAGAACTTACCATTATAGAATAAAAAAAGAGGTTGTTCTATTATGAAGGTGTTTCCGGAAGATATAATTTATAGTTGCGAGCATATATGGTTACGGGTTGACGGATATATGGCCACAATAGGCATTACTGATTATGCTCAGGAAAGATTAGGAGATATTCTTTCCGTTGAGTTTATTGAAACCGATACCTATGTGGAACGTGATGAAACATTTGGTTCCATAGAATCTGTCAAAGAAGTGGTTGATTTGATTTCCCCGGTAAGCGGCACGGTTGTCGTTATTAATGAAGACATTATTGAAGATGTCAGTATCATAAATAGAGATCCTTATGATACCGGCTGGCTGGTTGTCATTGAAATGGATAATCTGGAGCAACTGGAAGACCTTCTTGCTGCATCCAATTACCATGATTTTGTAACGCAGGAAGAAAGCGACTGAGCCTTTTTTATGGCCTGGAGATTACTGGATTTTAAGTATTATAATATTTTTGAAAACATGGCCATAGATGAGGCTATTTTTCACGAAACCATAAAAAACAAAAGTAATCCTACGATCAGATTTTACGGTTCGCACCCGGCAGCAGTTTCCATCGGTTATTTTCAAGACGCGAAGAAAGAATTAAATATTGAAAAATGCCGCGGGGAAGGCATTGATATTGCCAGAAGGATAACAGGTGGAAGGGCTGTTTTTCATTTTAATGAAATTACTTATTCTGTCGCGGCGAGTGAGCAGGAAAAAACATTTCCTGCCAATATCTCCGGAACATATAACGTAATAAGCAGATGTATCGCCCGCGGCCTGAGTGGTTTGGGAATAAAGGTTGCGTTGGCTGAAGGCGGCCGTATCCAAACGAAAGCAGAGATGGATTCCTGTTGCTTTGCGGTTCCTTCAAAAAATGAGCTTTTAGTAAATGGGCGCAAAATTTGCGGCAGCGCTCAGGTAAGGAGGCGGGGAGGATTTCTGCAACACGGGTTATTGCCGTTGATTTTCAATCCGGAAAAGGCTGCGGATTCCCTGTTGCCGACACGCACGCCTCAGAAGGTGGAAGAATTAAGGAAATCAGTAACGGCAGTGAATGAAGAACTTGTTTCTCCGGTTGATATGAGTGAAATTTGTTCTATATTGAAAAAAGGTTTTATCGAAGAACTGGGAATAGATTTAAAAGAAGAAGCTTTAACGCCAGCCGAAGAAACACTTAAAAATGAATTAATGAAGAAATACAATGATTTAAATTGGAATATAGAGCGGAAAAAATATTTCAAAAAGGTTAATTATTAAAATGATTATCAGGGATTTAGTGGCAAAAGGAATTTTTGAGCAAAGCGGCTACATCACGCCGGAGCTTAATTGCGCGATAAAGATGGATGCCAATGAGAATCCATTCACCATTCAGGAGCCTTTGAGAAAAAAACTGCTGGAAGAAATAGGCAGAGTTGATTTGAACCGTTATCCTGTGGCCGGCGCTCCCCGGTTGCGCGAAAGATTCGCAAAATATTACGGCGTAAATAAAAACATGATTATGCTGGGCAACGGTTCCGACGAACTGATTCAAATCCTTTGTATGGCGTTTAAAGGCAAAATAAAGGGAGTGCTGGTTCCCGTCCCTGCTTTTTCCATGTATAAGATTATCGCGGTTAACACCGGCAATAAAGTGGTCGAAGTTCCTTTGGACAATAATTTTGATCTTGATATTGACGCTATTACCGGCAGAATAAAAGATAATTTCCCCGCTCTGATTTTTTTAAGTTGTCCCAACAGCCCCACCGGCAATCTTTTCAGCCGGAAAAAAATAGAAACCATCATTAAAAAAACTCCCGGAATAGTTGTTATTGATGAAGCTTATGCCAGTTTTTCGGGCCAAAGCCTGCTTTCTTTGATGAAAAAATACGATAATGTTATTTTCCTGAACACGTTGTCCAAACTGGGGATGGCCTCTATTCGCCTTGGTTTCTTAATCGGCAACAGTGATATTGTGGCCCAATTGGACAAAGTAAGATTACCTTATAATATCAATTCGTTATCACATGCCGCCGCCGGTTTTTTTCTGGATTATAAGGAAGAATTTTCTAAACAAATCAATGAGATAGCTAAAAGGCGCGAGGAGCTTTATCAGGGCATGAAAGAAATACGCGGAATTAAGCCATATCCCTCCCTTGCAAATTTTATTTTTTTTAGTTGCTCTTTTGATTCCAATCGCATATATAGCAGACTGATTGCGGAAGGTATCATTGTAAAAAATTTGAATATACCGCCGCTGATGCCCGATTGCATGAGGGTTACCGTTGGCAGTAAAAAAGAAAACGAAACTTTCCTGAAGGCATTAAAAAGATTTACTCACAAGTAAGGAGCGTGATTTAAAATTAATTGAACATCGCAGGGTAGATTACGGCAGAAAAGTTATAAAAGCTTTGCCGTACTGCCCTGTTTTTGTTTTTATAATTTACTGAGATACAACAATTATTAATAAGGGAAAAAGGAGGAATTAACTTGGAAGTAAAGGTATTTGACAATGATGTGGAGAAAGCTTTGAAAATCCTGAAGAACAAGCTTTCGAAAAGCGGTCTATTTAAAGAGTTAAAAGTCCGACGCGCTTATGAAAAGCCTTCAGTGAAACAGAAAAGAAAAACAATTGAAGCGCAGCGCCGGCTGGCTAAAGTTCAAAGACGCCGCAAATTTTAAACCCGCAGGCTTATTGTAACCGATTTAGTATTGCCCTTAAAGGGGGAGTATAGCCTTATGGAAGAAAAACAATATGTAATTGACGCACTGTCCATTAATGAATCATGGCGGGTGTTTCGCATTATGGCTGAATTTGTCGAGGGCATCGAAACTCTCTCTGACGTTAATAATGCTGTCACCATTTTCGGTTCCGCCAGAGTTAAGCCGGATGATATTTACTATCAGAAGACAGAAAAGTTGACCAGGATTCTGGTTCAAAATGGATTTAGTGTAATCACCGGCGGCGGCGGTGGAATTATGGAGGCGGCCAACAAGGGAGCTTCCGAGGCTGGCGGAAAATCAGTGGGAATGAATATTCAATTGCCCTTTGAACAAAAGCCGAATCCTTATGCGAATATCCATCTTCATTACAAGTATTTCTTCATCCGTAAGGTGATGTTTGTTAAATACGCCGTCGCATACGTAATTCTTCCGGGCGGTTTTGGCACAATGGATGAACTTTTTGAAGCGCTTACCTTAATTCAAACCAGGAAAATAAAATCTTTTCCCTTGATCTTAATGGGGAGCGATTACTGGAATGGCTTGATTGACTGGTTAAAGAATCATATGCTTGTGGAAGGCAAAATCAGTCCCTCCGACATGGAATTGATTCAGGTTGTGGATGAACCGGAAGAAGTTGTAAAGCTCATTAAAAAATACATTATAGTATAATCTTCTAATTCAGTTCTTTAGAATCATGGAAAAAACCTTCGCCAATTTGAAAAAAGGTATTGTTGCGCCCTGTTACCTTCTATACGGGGATGAAGAATATCTGGTAAGTGAAAATCTCAACAAAATATTGGATTTGCTTATACCCGGGAGCGACAGGGATTTCAGCCTGTTTTATCTTGACGGCGAAAATACGGATATGGACAATCTGATTGAAAATATCCTGACCCCTTCCCTGCTGGGTGGAAGAAAAGTTGTCGTAGTAAAGAACACCACTGTTTTTACATCCCGTGAAGATCTATCCAAACTGGTTCAAAAGATACGCGGCAACATTACTGAAAATCCGGCAAAAGCGGCAAAATATTTTCTGACCTTCCTGAAAATAGCCGGTTTTTCTTTGGATGATTTGCAGAATTCCGGCTGGCAGAAAATTACTGATGATGAATGGAACAAAATCATCAAGGGAGACGCGGGAGAAGACCGTCAGAAATGGCTGCCCCGCATTCTGGAGATTTGTCTGGCCGCAGGACTTACCGATGCCTCCGGCGCCGATAAAACGGAGCGCCTCGAAGAAATTTTCAGGGATGGATTGCCTGAGGGGAACTGTCTGATCTTTACGGCTGAAGATGTGGATAAAAGGAAAAAGCTTTACAAGATTATCGCCCAACAGGGAGTTATCCTTCATTTCGGCGAGGTTAAAAATGAGTCCGCCAGAAAAGAAACGCTACAGAGACAGGCACAGCAATTGCTGGACAGTTGCGGAAAAAAATTGTCTCCAGCGGCCTGGGTTGCTCTGGGCAGGAAAACAGGATTCGATTTAAGGCGCTCGATGTCGGAGTTGGAGAAGCTGATTTCCTTTGCCGGTGATCGAACGATAGTGGAAAAAGATGACGTTGAGGAAGCCATCGGCAGAACCAGGGAAGATGACATATTTGTTTTAACAACCGCTTTGAGCGAGAAGAATCAACTGGCGGCGCTGGAGGCTTTGAAAAACCTTCTGGATCAGGGAATCCATCACCTGATAATTCTGACCATGATGGTCAGGGAGGTGAGGCTTCTGCTGCAGGCCCGGATTCTGGCGGATTCGGAAAAACTGCCTAAATTCAACAGCAGTATGGAATACGGCTGGTTCCAGAAATTTCTATACCCTGCTATTGGTGAATTGAATACATCCGCGGTAAAGCGAGAAGGCCTTATTTTCAGCCAGCATCCTTTTGTTGTTTATAACGCCCTGCGTAATTGCATCCGTTTTACCTATCCCCGATTGATAGATTTACTTGATGAATTGCTGGAACTGGAGCGTTCATTTAAATCTTCCGCTTCCGATCCGCAATTGCTTCTGGAAAATTTCCTGATTAAATCCTGCGCGAAAAATTAAACGGCAAAGAATATAAATCCGTATAAAAAGAAGAAGCCGGCCAGAGGCCGGCTTCTTCTAAAATGATTTTTTAGTATACCGTAATTGGTATATATGTAATGTTTCCTTTCGGAGTTGTTACAACTACAGATGCGGTTCCTGAAGGATAAGCAGCGGGAGTCCCCGCCGAGCAATCAGCTTTTACTTTAATATAAATTGTTGTCCCGGTTGAACTACAGGAACTGGCAACAGGCGTACCGGCGACAATACTTACGGATGCCGCGGTATTGGTAGTGGCGCCGTTAGCTTTGAAATATACTTCACTGTCGGATATGCTGATTGTAGTTGCCGCAGGCATGGCATTACCGTTTACGTCCGTTAACGTTGCGCTGAAAGTGCTTAGGCATGAAGAGTCCATGTCAAAAGTAGTGGGGGACAGATAAGCAAAGGATCCTGAAAGAACCATGCTATAGCTGCGCCGCACATAATTTTGTCCCCACGCAGCAGTGCAGGTGTTTTCCTTACTGAGTGCGTTATCGTAATCGGAGGGCAGACTTGTTGCTGCGGGCTGAGTATAGCAGGCCGAAGAGCCTGCTGTCTCTGATGGAATATACTGCTCGGTGGAATCCCATGTGCTGTTCTCGTTGGCGTCAATGTAGGGGTCGCCGATGTCATAATAGGTTTCTCCTGAATCATAAGCATTGTCGCCGTCTGTATCAACGAAACTCTTTTCTCCTAAAGCGTATGCCAGTACTGTCACGCGTCCATCCGTAGGTCTGTAGGCCGAGGACGTAAAGGTTGCAGAACAGGTTCCGCTTGATGTTGTGCACGAAGATGATACCTGCGCTCCTTCGGTAATGAAGTTGACTGCTGTCCCATCAGGCACGGGAGTGCCAAGACGGTCCGAAGCTATAATGGTTAATGTGGAGGTAACTCCGTCATAAGCCCATCCTTCGATATTACAGGTTGACGCGCTGAGCGAGAAGAAATTTTGCGTAGGCAGGCCTGTCGTTATGGTCAGGGTATTGGACTGGCTTTTCAGCGCCGTTCCGTCCACCGTGGCCACAACCCAGACTGGCGTGGGTACAGTTCCCGAAATAAGCGAAACGGACACATATCCGCTGGAATCGGACGTTGCCGAGGTATCGGATAGATATAGTCCGCCGGGTTTGCTGGCCGGTACGACACTGAAGTCAACAAGTGTTCCCGACACACCGTTGTTGTTACTGTCCACCACCCTGAATTTTACCACCGAACTGGTCTGTAGGGATGCTGAGCTTGCGTCGGAAGTTCCGATTGTTGAAGGAGTTGCCGATGTAAATTCAATATTAGTTGTAGCCGGAGCGGCTACAACTATATTAGCACTGCTTGTATTTGTCGCCCCGCTCACGGATGCCGTTATTTTGTCTGTTTGACTACAGCCGCTATCCGTGTAGGTGGAATTTGCATAGCCGGCGACAGTGGTCACAGGAGTAGAAATTGTTGCTTTGGAGGAAGAAACACAGTTAGAGGTAAAAACCACTGAAATAGGCACTGTAGAAAGTGCGGAATCCACATATACCGGCAGTGTTATACTACTGGTGCCGTAAGCGGAGATGGAATTTGCTCCCAATGTAATAGCCCCGAGGGTGATTTCCGATCCATTAACAGCTATGCCCACGGCCGTGCTGGTTACACTGGCTGATGAAGGCGTCGCTGATGCCGAAATGCTTACTGCGCCCGAGGAATCAAGGCTTGCGGCATTTAATTGTATGATAGCGATGCCGCTGGAGTTCGTCAGGGCGGTGGCGGAAGTCGGATCAAACGTGACAAGGCTGCTTGATGTCGAGAAGGTTACGACTATATTTGCCGCAGCATCTCCATCTTCATTCAAGACAGTTGCATATGCATTTACAGGCGTTCCGTAAGAGACGGAACTGGAGGAAAGGGTTAAGGTAATGGCGGACTGATCAGTTGTTGTTGTGTTGCTGCCCGTGTCCGACGAATCCGAATCTTTACTGCCGCCGCAGGCGGGAAGACAACATATAAGGGCAAAAGAAATCAGCAGTAATAATATCCGCGATAATTTAGCATTAATAAATTTTACCATTTAACTCCCCTTTTTAAAGAGATACATAATATATGTTATGTTTAAAGTTAATTTTACCAGAAATGTTATTGTTTTTCAATCTTTTTTTACTCGGCAGACATTGCCTGTCCTGTAATTATTGCTGTTTATTTATTAAAGTTTTTTTATTTTTGTTTGCGCGTGTCTTTTGGCGCGGGGCAATCTTTTTGACGGTCCCTTCTTTTTTGATTGCCGCTCATTATTTTTTTTATCTTCCACAGAGTTTTTCCTGAAAGACTCAAATGAAACGTTATTCATAATTTTTTAAAATTCCGGTGAGGCAAGGTGAGTTTTGCCCAGTTTTGTAACATAGGAAGATATTTCGCGATCGGAAGAAACCACGACAGTCTCTTCCATGGTATCCGCCGCCATCCGTTTT
>Ga0153915_10000461_pt1 | contig 37702 bp, 56 predicted proteins | sample Opewatmetagenome_2_FD_107003 | JGI IMG/M metagenome (GOLD analysis project Ga0153915, IMG submission 107003) | Freshwater wetland microbial communities from Ohio, USA - Open water 3 Core 3 Depth 3 metaG | ecosystem: Environmental > Aquatic > Freshwater > Wetlands | place: USA: Ohio, Lake Erie... | reverse complement strand
TGTCGCTGCTGGTGATCAATTTCTTGGTGTAGATACAAGTTCAATAGCTGTAACCATCAACCTTCCTAATGCACCTACAACAAGCAGGATATTCACTATAAAAGATGCAGCTGGTAGTTCTGCTACTCATAATATAACAGTCACTACTGTAGGTGGTTCAGTCACTATCGATGGCGCTACAAGCTATACCGTAAATACCAATTATCAAAGTATTAACCTTATCTTTAATGGTACTTCTTACGAAATTTATTAAGGTGCATTATGGCATATAGAAATACTATTTCTGGAGGTACAACTGGCGCTAGTTTCACATCAACTGGTGCTAATGCTACTACCATGTCATTTGCTGGTATCACTGCTAATAATGGTGATATAAATTTGAGTACAGATGCAAATGCTGCAACTGTTAATGTAGGTACTGGTAATGCTCCTAGAACATGTACTTTTGGTACATCTTATACAAGTTCAACAACAAATATAATTGCTGGAGCTGGAGGAATAAACGCTACTGCCACTGGTCCAGCCTCAATAACAACAGCTGGCGGTACATTAAAATTTAACTCTGGGACAGGTCAAGTCGAAATATCAAGCGATAATTCAGCAACTCTTGTTTACATAGCAAGTGGTCTTGCTGCAAAGTCTCTTAATTTAGGTTCAAAAACAGGCGCTTCATATACACATATTTTTTGTGGAACTGGTAGTTCTTATGTGCAAAGTGCTACAGGGACTTTAATAAATTTTGATTCTACCGGTCCTGTGACTAAACCATTACAACCTTCTTTTCTAGCTATCCGTACTTCTGCTGTTGCTGATGTGACTGGTGATGGTACTGCGTATACATGCGTATGGAACAGCGAAGTCTTTGATAGAGGGAGCAATTTCAGTTCAACTACATTTACAGCACCTGTTACTGGGCTATATCATTTTGATGTAGGTATCATGTTAATAGATATAGGCTCATCGCATACTTCTATGTATATATCGCTTGTTACTTCTAATAGAACCTATCTTACGCATCAATGTAACCCTTATGTTCAAGTAGTATCTACAAGCCAATATTCTACAACTGCATCGTTCTTTGTTGATATGGATGCTAGTGATACAGCGTATGTGGTAATTCAGGTTGATGGTGGTACAAAAATAGTAGATTTGAATGGTGGTGGTTCAACTGATCCACGATCGTGGTTCGGTGGGTGGCTCGTAGCTTAAAAGGAGAAATATGAAAGTTTCAGTAAATGATACAGAGATATTCACACTGTCAACAGTGCGTGAAAATGTAATTAAAAATGATATCAATGAAGATATTTTTTCTGATGATATGGACCGTAGACTAGAATGGGTCATAACACAAAAATATGATCAAAGTTTCACCAGATTAAAACAAGAATGGGACTCTAAACTTATTGAGAATGGGGTTACTACTATACCTACAGATCCTGATGAATATGCTACGTTAGTATTCAGTCAAGCGAACTATAAATCACGTAAACAGCGAGATGAAGAGATAGTAATATGAGCAACAGATTAGGCGGTAAACAAGGTACTGCATATCTAGGAACAAATGCTAATCAGCCACCAAACATGGTGTATGCTACGCGTGATCCTGATCAATATGATATTAACTATTCGATTGGTGATATCTGGATAAATACTGCTACGCTAACCTTATGGGCTCTTGTTTCGTTGCAGGGAACAACTACTTCTAAAGGTGCTAAGGCAACATGGATCCACGGTAATGGTGGTGTAGGCGTACAGACACTAACAGGTACAACAGGTACTAACCCTGTATCTGGCGATACTAATGATAATATAAATTTATTTAGTTCTATTGGCGGATTAGATGTTCAAGGCAATAGTACTGCACACACTTTAACATTAACAGCAGCCGGTGGCGGAAATCTGATAACTAAGCTACAAGGTAGTGACGGTTCAGCAGCAGTTTCATCTGATCCTGCAACAAATATCATCAAAATAAATTCTAAGATAGCTGCGTTTAAGTTTACTTCTACAGGGGCTGCACCATATACATTAGACTTTGATTTTACCGGGACAGGACCTGGTTCTGTTCTACAAACTTTATCTGGTAGCAACTCTATACAAGTAACTCCAACAAACGGCGATATAGGGATAATCTCAACTATCCCTGGTCTTACTGTTGTTGAGAATGCTGCACCCGTTTCTACTCTTGTCCTCACTTCAGCAAGTGGTAACGGTTATATAGAGACATTAACAGGTGATGACACTATACCTGTAGCTTCTGATATAACCGGCAACCTCAATCTTGTAACTGATACTAATTTACCAGCTTTATCTTTTATTTCAGGCGGTGGTAATACACTGAAATTATCTGTTAATGGTACAGGTCCTGGAACATTAGGGCAGACTATAACTACCGGTGATGCTGTTGTAGTACCAGCTGATAGTAACGGGAACTGGAATGTTATTGGCGATGGTACCTATATACATACTGAAGGTGATGCTACATCGCATACAGTTACTGTATCTTACGTAGGTCCTGTTCCTGTTGGATTCGCTTGGCAACAGACTACATCAGCAGCAGTAGCTTTAGTAACTATGAACGGTTATATAGCTAATAATGCTGTACAGACTGTGTTCACATTGCCTATAACAGCTGCTGTTGGCGATGTCTTTGCTGTCACAGGGATGAATAATAATTATGGGTGGCGTATTAACCATAATGCAGGACAGACCATATATTTTGGGGACCAACAGACAACAACAGGACTTGGTGGTTATCTTGAATCAACAAGTACTCATGATGTAGTCCATATAGTATGTATGGTAGCTAATACAAGCTTTTTTGTTGATTATTCAATAGGTAATATAACGGTGGCTTAATATGACAAATAACGCATGGAACAGCCAAAATCCAGCTCAGGTTGCACGTGGCGGAACTGGGCAGAATAATCTCACAGCTTATCATGTTATCGTAGGTCAGGGAGCAAATCCTGTGAGCTTTGCACAACCTACATTAGTGCATGGTGTACCGTTAGTAAGTAATGGTGCTGCTGTTGATCCAAGTTTTGATACAGCAGAAGTTGTTGGTGGCGGAACTGGATTACAAATTACAGTACCTTATTCTGTTCTTTGTTCTGGCGATACTGCTACAGCAAAGCTCCATTGTATAGATACTACAGGGATAGCAGGGCAAGTACTTACCTCAAACGGAACAACTTGGCCTTCATGGCAAGATCTAGGTAGTGCTGGTACTGCTGAAGGACGTGGGAACTATTTGTTTAGAGTGACTGCTGTATTAGCAGCAAATGCTACAGGTGATGGTACTGATGTGCGGTTAACACAAACTGATCCTGCATTCGTTTGGTCAAATTATGGTAATGTATGGGATTTAACAAATAGCCAATGGAAAGCACCTGTTAACGGTCTTTTCTGGTTCTCTGTTAAAGTTTATTTTTCAGGAGCGGCTCTAGGAACTCCAGATCCTTCTAATGTGCAATATCAATTGAGGTTGCATGGTGTTCAGACGTTGTATTCATACGACCAATATCCTATACCACAAAGTACTTATGAAACTGATACAAGCAGAGCGTTGCTTATAAATGCAATTGTCAAAGCTAATGCTAATGATATTATTTATTTCTCTTTTATGGCTGATGGATTCGGGGGTAAAGTTGTAATGGGCGACGCTTATTCAAGCTATATAAATGGCTGTTTAATATCACGGTTCTAGGAGGATAAGATGGCAACAAATAATGCATGGAACAGCCAAAATCCAGCTCAAGTAGCTAAAGGTGGTACTGGTAATACTACATTAGCTAATCATAATGTCATTGTAGGCCAGGGAGTAAACCCTGCTGGTTTTGTAGCACCTGGCGCTGCTGGGATACCATTAGTAAGCCAAGGGTTACTGAATGATCCTGTTTTTGGAACTATGCAAGTACAGGGTGGCGGAACTGGAACAACTACCTATACGCCTTTTAGTCCTATATGTTCAGGGACAACTGCCCATGGTGCTGTTCATGATGTAGGGCCTGGGGTAGCAGGACAAATATTAACTTCAAATGGGCCAGGTTCTTACCCTAGTTGGACTGATAATTCTTTCGGGCAATTTTCTTTTTTTGCTTATAATAATGTCGCTGGTGGCCAAGAAACAGTAACCGGTAATGGTACTGATTATCATATTATATTCCAATCTACAACGTGTAATGATAATACTGTCTGGGACACTGTTAATTCTCAATTTGTAGCGCCACGTAACGGATTATTTTATTTTTCGTTACAGGTAACTTTATCGTTAAATATAGCAAGTACAGCAGACTGTGTGTTCCAGGCGCGTCTAAACGGCCCTTCTTCAGGATATAGAGGATATTTGCAAGATGTTGTGATTCCACCAGCTACGAGTGGTTATACATTAGTATGTAACTGCACTTTTATATTGAATACGGGTGATATTGTTTACCCTTCGCTTATGGTTTCAGGATTCGGTGGGCTGAATGCAGGGTTATTGGATACAGTTTCACCTATGTCGAGCTTTCTATCAGGCTTTATAATGATTGGAACATAATGGCAACAAATAACGCATGGAACTCACAAAATCCAGCCCAAGTTGAACGTGGAGGAACAGGACAAGTTTCATTAACGAACCATAATGTCTTAGTTGGTAATGATATAGGAGCAGTTTCACTTATAGCTCCTTCGCATACTGCTGGAGCACCATTAATTTCGTTAGGGATAAATCATAATCCAGCTTTTGGACCTGCGACAGTACCTGGTGGTGGAACTGGAATGACAGAATTAGCGCCTATTTATACTGTTTTATGCGGCGGGACTACGCAAGTTTCTTCGTTACAGAATGTGGTAAATACCGGTACTCTAGAACAATTTTTAACATCAAATGGCCCTAATCAATTACCTACCTGGCAAGATGCTGTTGGAACAAATTATGGGGTTCTTGTTGGCTGTGATGGTGAAGATACTGATATTCGAGGGACTACGTATCTAGAAGCAACAAATATATATTATGATCCATTCCATTGTTGGGACATGATAAATTCATATTATGTTACCGCTGTGCATGGTATATATTTCTTTTGTGTACATCTAGAAGTACTTTCAGCGTTACCGTTCCCTATACATGGGTTGCCTAGTGATCCTTCAGTATACTACAATCAGACATGTAGACTTGAAACGATTTTTCCAAGCGGCCAATCTACAACAGAAGTAGTTGATTTTGCATATAGACCTAGCTCTATAAATAGCTATCAGAATATCCAATATTCTATGGATGCTGTGTGTATTTTTGAAGCTGATCAGAATACTAATGTACGTTTTGGAATAGTATATGGTCCATTTTTTGATTCACCTTCTACATGGTGGTCATTCTTAAAAATAAATGGTCCACAAGATGGATTCATAACGAGTTATATAACAGGTTGTTTATTAAAACCATTATAAAGGAGTACGTATATGCTTACATGGGTACAAGTCGCTGTTGCAGCACTAGCTGCTGCTATAGGATTATCATCAACTTACATATTTAAAATGGGCGATGATAACCAAGTTGAAGAAGCTGCTGAACAAGTAATAAAAAATGAAACAGGACACGATATAGATCTTACTCCCAAAAGTCCTGAAAAATAGTCTCCATTTCTCTGTTATTCCTTTTCAGTACAGTGCCGTATGGTGCTGTACTGCTTCTATTTCCATAAAGCTTTTATGCGCTTTTAAGACAAACATGCATTGGTTCAACAAAATCAACTTGATTTATCCTATTTGACAAAACAAAATCCCTCACCTAAGATAGGTAAGGGACACACGATAACTGGAATTATCGTATAAGCAGAGTTAAATCATCAAAGTTTTTTATCTAAAAAGACCTTCTTAGTTATATCATCATCCGAAATAAATTCAAATGCCCCTACAAAGTCCCAGAAAGGTACTTCTTCATTTTGCGATAATTGCACATAGACATCGCAAGTATCATTATTTTTAACTATTTTGCATATAGTCTTATATGGTGCATGATCATATTTTGTTGGAGGTCCAAAGCGTACGAGCATCAAGTATTTTTCCTTTGGTTATATTCATCTTGAGCCTTTTTTATCTTTCTTATTCTAGCGCAAGCTTTATGATATTCTTCACGTGGTAGATCAGATAAACTGTCAATATTATAGCTTTCTATTATATTCTCAGCCAATTCAGGGTACCCTTCAAGTTCACTGCAAAGTTCATTATATTGTGTTGTATTTATAGTATCAGTAGGATCTTCTATTTTTATTTTCCCTCTTCGGACAGACTCAGCAGCTTCTTCATCATCAACTTCTTGGCCATCATCATCAAATGCGAAAGGGTCACAGTAAGATGGGGCAACGCCTAATAACATAGAAGCTTGTAACCTTTTATCAGTTTCTAATAAGTTCCCTGTTCTCCTTTTAGTCTTGCCTATAACAACTCTTTCGCAGCTTCCTAGATATTGCCCAGATTCGTGTCCTAATGTGCTGATAAGCAACTTTGCCCCAGACCCTTCATCGAGCAAATAAGTATTCTGCGTAAACGATAGTCCATTAGCATCTAATGCTTCTCTAGTAGAATCTAATATTGCAGATAAAGAACTATAGTGTCCCCTAATACTTTTCATATCTAATTGAGGTTTTTTATAGGTACCTTGCGCTTTGCTTAATGCACCAAATACTTTATCTACAGCTTCAGATCTATAAGGATTAAAAGGCAAATTTTCTAACATTATTCTTCTCTCTTAAAAAGGTAATGCTTGTATCTCTTTGAGGAACTGTTTACTTTTTTCTTGTTCTACTAACATTTTACAAAGCTTTAGACCATTGCGTAATGTTTCATTCAAATCTGAAGTTTGTAGCTTATGCATAATATCAACATAGAACATATCATTTTTAGTTTGTGTTAATGTCTTGCAATATGATATAAACCATTGCTTTAATTTTTCATCTTCTTCTTTTTGGTCGATCATATGGTTAAGCCTTACCTTCGCTATTTTCTACAACTTTAGCGCCCATATCTATAAGCATTTTAATGAATTCAGCATGTACTTCTGATATATTTGCTGCCCATTCAGATCTATAAGAAACAAAATGCACAACTTCGTTAATTTCTTGGTACACATTTTGTATATCATTTACAAGTTTTCTAATTTGTTGTTGATCTTTTTCTTCTAGCGGCCTCCCTCTAAAAGTATCAAGTTGATCCATAAGATCTTTATAATCAGCAGCAGCTTCATTTACTTTATAGTCCAACTGGTCTATTGTTTGTCGTATTGTTTTTTTCTTCATATCACTCACTCTTTAAAATATAATTTTAATAATATTTGCCGTCTTCTATTTCAAAATAATCTACTGAAGATATTGATATAATATGATCTCTATTTATAAGTTTTGTTTCAAAGTGTCGGTCTTTTATATAAACATCTGCTAAACTATGTTCATAGCAAATATTCAATTGATTGGTGAATATATTAAATGGTAAAAACTGGCAATAATCCGCTATTTCAAGCATTAATTGGTAACAATAACCTTCACCTGCTCCCGCATCAATTTTCCAATCAAGATTTTGGTCTGATGCTTTGAAAGCAATAATCTTGTTCCCATTTGTTAATTCGATTTCGAGAATATGATAAAACATTTGTTTCCTTCTAATTTTTTATATGATAACATTTTCTAACCTTCTTTATCTTAATATATCTTAATATAATGTCAATAAAATGTTTACAAAATAATTGTATAGAATATAATAAGATTATGATAGTATAAAACTATAAACAGAGGGTAAAGATATGGGTGGATATTTTAAATATGTGAATGATATGGAGATTATACGTAAGAAACGATTAATAACTAAAAGCAAATTAGCTGAAGAACTGGGTATCTCACAACCAACGTTGCTTGCGCAATATAAAAGAGTAAGAGATGGTAAAGATATACAGCAAGCTTATTCTACGTACCATAAAATTAAGAATTTTGTAGAGAAATACGAGGATTTACTTTGATGGAAGATACATTTACAAAGAACAATTGCACATTTTGTTCTGATGATACGAGGGAATTTGATAAGGCTTTTATTAAAGCCAGGCTAAATATGAAGAATCCTGTAAAAGATACCAAGGGTAATTTTGGTTATTATGCCAGTATTACTAGTATCTATGATGCGTGCATAGAAGAGTTAGGCAAAAATAATATATCGGTACAACATTCTATATGCTTCTCGTCAGATGGTGCTGAAATAGTTTGTACACGGATGCGGCATTCTTTGTCAGGACAATGGGTACATGATACTCGTTATAATATTAATGAAAAAGGTACTAACCAAAGCAGGGATAGTGGAACAACATATGCGAGAAAAGGGGCGCTTTTGTGTCTATGCGGGCTGGGAGGCGAGGAATTCAGCCTTATTGATAAAGAACAAATAAATGTTGTTATAGAAGAGCTCAAGAAATGCAAAGATTCTAAAGAAATATTCAATTCGATCTTGCAACAACATAAAATAAATAAAATAGATGATCTCCCAGAAAGTGAACTTGATAATGTATTAAATTATATTAAAGCGCAACCAAGAAGGGCTAGCGATGTTAAATAGAGTTATGTTAATTGGTACAATCACAAAACCAGCTACTACTAAAAAACTTAATAATGGTACTGCGATAGGAACCATAGTTATCAACTGCCCTCAAACTATTTCAGGGAAGTTAACTGATAATTACTTAGAAATCAGTTTATGGGGCAAGTCGTTAGAAGAGGCGAACAAAATTGGCCTAGGCGCAACGATTCTTGTAGAGGGAAGGATAAGATGCAGGACAGTAAAAAGCGTTAAAACTGGTGGAGATATGATGTTTACTTCAGTAACTGCTGATAAAATAACCTCATTAGAGTTGCCGCAAGCAGATGAGTTCACAAAAGAGATGAATATAAATAGTGAACTTGATGCTTTCCATCAAAAAAGCTTTGAAGAGAATCCTTTTTAATAGTTCTATAGAAACTTCATTTTACACACCAATAAATAAACCTGCTTAAAGAATTTAAAACTCTTCAAGTAGGTTTATTTTATGGAAATTGTAGCATGATCTAAAATCAAGATAACAACTTAAATTTTATAAATCAATAAAAAATCCACGACAATCGTGGACTGCTAGGAAAGATAGTAATGATCGATCTTTCTAATGTTAGAAGCGTGTCTTTGAGATCTTGTTACGCTAACTGCTTAACTAAAAAATTTGCATCTCTTTAAAATCAAAGCTACACTTCTAACAAAAGAGAGAAAAAAATGACTAAGCATGGTGCTTAATCATGAATTTGAAATTCGCCTTTGTTTTTGTTATATATCTATCTATCAATCCGCCCGGATTTATATGTAGCAACAAATTAAGGCTTAACCATTAACATCAGGAAAAAAATGTTAACATCAAAAAATTACATCATCCTACAAAAAAATCAAGAAAAATTTCTACAAACACCCCAAGAAATAATATTTAACGATTCTTATTTGACAACCTGTACAAAAAAACAGAAAGATATCATGCGATATATACGTTGGTATAATCGATTTGGCCATACAAGGCTAACGCATGGTACAATTGCTTCAGCTTGTCACTGTTCTAGCAAAACAGTTTATAGGGCAGTCACTAAGTTCCACCAGGATGCTATTCTTTTTAAGAACCAAGAAAACAGGTTTTCCCCTAACAATTACACCTGGAACTCCAAAGCCTTCACAATACGAGAAGAATATATAGAAGATGTTGAGAAATCCAATGTTTTCTTTGATGCTAAATTGTTACAGTCTGAAAATGTCCAACAGAGTAATATATCTTATATTAATAGTTTATATATAGAAGACGACCACGCGTGCGCGCGTGAAGCTTTTCAAAAAACAGGTATAAAGTCCTGTATAGAGATAGCCAAACAAGAAGAACGAGATCAAGATTACGCACAACGAAGGAAATTGATTGGTAAGCTGAGTAGATTTTTTAAGTTTACAGAGGATGAGTTCTATAAGCTAACTCAATTTCCAGCTCAAACTTTACAGTATTGCTTGAAATCTATGAGCTGGATAATCCTCAAAAAGAAGCGTGAAACACGCGAGGTTGTTAAAGATAAGTTTGGTTTTATTTTCTCAATGTGTAGGAGATATACCTTCAGAGAGGGGCTTTCAAGGGGCATCAACCTTTCTTGGTATGTCTCTTACTGTAAATCAAGAAAGAAAGATCATACTTTACTTTTGCAGAAGAATCCTTTCTTTATTACCCCCCCTATTGCGCAGACCCCCCCCACAGCGCAAAAACACCTTGATACAACTGTGAGATTTAATGCTGGGGCTTACAAGGTTTATGTTGCCCCTAAATCTCTAACAGAGCAGCAAGAAATTGAGAGGCTAGAAGCAAGTATCAAAAATACGCAAGAGATTTTGTCTGAAGGCAAATTTAACATGTTCTTGAACGAATCTGAGCTAAGGCGTATGCTTGCTGAAGAAGAGAGTAAGTTAGCTGCCTTGAAGAATAGAGAGGTAGCGTACGCTTAAAAAGGAGCGTGAATGCTAAGAGAGAAAAAATATGTGGTACCAGGAGATCCTGTAGCCTGGGCAAGGCCTGGGCACAATGGGCACCATTTCTACGATAGGCAGAAACAAGATAAGTTACATTTTGGGATATGGATAGAGAACCAGCATGAGAATGAGCCGTTGTTTAAAGGGCCTCTACGCGTGTCTTGGCTGTTCTGTTTTTCATTTCCACAGTTAGTTAGGAAGCCAGAGAAATATGAGTTCCATACCGACGTCCCTGATTTGGATAATTGCATTAAATTCGTGCTCGATGCTATTAAAGGGATAGCGATAACAGATGATAGAATTGTCTGCGGATATGGCTATACGGAAAAAAGATATGATGAGAATCCACGAACTGAATTCATAATTACGGAACTAAAATAATGGCGCAAAAGAAAACTACTAAAACTACAAAAAGTAATGAATTATCTACTACAAATGTAACTTGGATGGACACTTTAGATTGGGAAGCTTACACGCTAAGACCTGATGTTGGAGCATGGAAAGAGAGACTGGCTTTTACCATGAAAAAGTGGTCTGAGAACAATATGCATTTTACGGTAGAAGAGTTTTGTAAGAATTATAAAATTGGTCGTTGTAGATTAATGCAAATGGCAAAACAATATGAAGTGATAGGTGAAGCATATGAGGAGATGAAGCAATATCTTGCTGATAATAGGGAACGATTTGCGATAAAACATGATCCAAATAATGTTTATCGCTCTATTGAGACGTTAGATAAAAAGTGGGAAGAGATAGAAGATAGGAAGGCGGCGCGGGCAAATAAGAGCCAAGAGAGTAAGCAGCCGATAACTATTGTTTTAAAAGAGCCTGACACTATAACAGCAGAGCAAATGAAGGAAGAGCAGGACAAGATATTTAAGAAGGGTAACTAATGTTTAAATGGTTACGAGACTATATCCATGCAGAATGCGATTTCATTATAAATGATTTGTATATGGACCTTGCACGGGAAGAAGAGAGAAGCGGACATTTAGAAGATCAGATAAAAACTTTGCGTGAAGAGAACGAAGATTTAAATAATCGCCTACAAGAATCCCAAGCTGTTTATAATAGCATGGCTAAACGTTTTGAAGATTCATCTGAGATCTTTAAAAAAGAGGCAGTTAAAAAAGCGGCTGAAACAATAGTCGAATGTTATAACCAGCCGACTAAAAAGGTCTATAGACGTCGTTTGAAGGGTGAGAAGCATGATAGTTAACCAACAACATCTCTTTGCGAAAGATGTCAAACGGCTCCTTGATTATGCTGATTCTTTAGGGCTTATTTATACGTTGGGGGAAGCTTTCCGTACAAAAGAGCAGGCGCTCTGGAACTTCAAAAATAAAACAGGTATTAAAGATTCACTTCATTGCAAAAGATTAGCTATAGATATCCATTTATTTAGCGATAAATATGAATATCTTATTAAAAATGAATTCTATGAGCCTTTAGGAATTAAATGGGAACAGTTAGATCCAGCCAATCGTTGGGGCGGCAGATTTAACAACTGTGATGGTAACCATTTTGAAAGAAGAGAAAGTGGATATACAGACGGAAATAGTTCTCAATAAGTTCAAATTACGATGGTACCAGAAGAAAGTATGGGATGCTATTGATAAAGGGCAATATAAACGTGTCTTATTGGTAGCTTCACGACGTTCAGGTAAAGATATCCTTTGTTGGAACTTAGCTATAAGACAATGCTTAAAGAAAACATGCTTAGTATTTTATGTCCTCCCAAATTACAAGCAGGCAAGAAAATGCATTTTTGATGCGATCAGTATCGATGGTACAAAGTTCTTAGATTTTGTCCCTCCAGAAATGGTAGCTGCTATTAACCATACAGATATGAAAATACGCTTTAAAAATGACTCTATTTTGCAGGTAATTGGTGGTGATACGTATGATACCTCTATCGTAGGAACCAATCCTTATGGCGTTGTTTTAAGCGAATACAGCCTTATGCCTTCAGATATATTTAGCTTTATTAGACCTATTCTTGCTGCTAATGGTGGTTGGTGTATAGTTAATGGCACTCCACGTGGTAAGAACCATCAATATCAATTACACAAAATAGCGCAGCAATTGCCTGACTGGCTTGTTGTAGAACAACCAGCATCCTTGATTCATCATATCCCTGACGAAGTACTCGATAAAGAACGCGCTGAAATGGACGAAGGGCTCTATCTTCAAGAATATGAGATATCGTATGAGCGCGGTATTGAAGGTTCTATCTATGGTCGTTATCTTGATAAGCTTCGTCTAAACAATCAAATAACTTCTGTTCCTTATGATCCTGGTCTTTTAACATATACTTCTTGGGATATAGGAGTAAATGACGCCACTTCAATAATATTCTTTCAAACTGTAGATTCTGGAACATTTATTCGTGTAATAGATTATTATTCGAATACTGGCGTAGGGCTTGACCATTATGCTCGTGTGTTACAAGACAAAGAATACAAATATGGGTCGCACTTTGCTCCGCATGACATAAAAGTACGCGAATGGGGCGGTGGTGCTGTTAGCCGTTATGAGAAAGCGCATCAGTTGGGTATTGAGTTTGTTATTTTAGAACAGACTGGTGTAATGGATGGGATAGAGAATGTATGGACTCATTTCAATAAGCTATGGATAGATCAGAATAAGTGTAAAAGACTGATCGATGCTTTAGAGAACTATAGAAAAGAATGGGACGATAGCAAGCAAATGTTTATTAATAAGCCTATACATAACTGGGCAAGCAATGGTGCTGATGCTTTACGTTATCTGTGTCAGGCGTTACACAAAACAAAAGCAGGGTTATCACCAGAAGAATTCGAAAGGGCTAAAGCTGAGGCGTTGTATGGTAATAGAATCCCTTCTTTTTTTGATTTTGATCCTCGTTATGATAGATATAGGTAGCTTATTAGCGTTATCGCAAACAAGTTATTTTCTTATTATCGTTTCATGATAAAATTGAAAATAAGATCCCTAAAAAAGATCCTTTTTTGGAAAGGCCCCATGTCTAGCTCATTGCACAATTTCCTCAGGCATGGGGTTTTTGCCTATGATCCACGATATAATAGATATTGCCTTTTATATGCATAAAATTACTGATATGCCTATACATATTTGCAAAAAGGCGCTTGTTGATACAAACTATGATTTTGAAGAAGCTATCAAATTAATTTTAATTCGGTATTCTCCTATATGAAATACTAAGCATAATCCCCGGTAGCTCAGTGGTAGAGCGATCGCCTGTTAAGCGAGTGGTCCTAGGTTCGAATCCTAGCCGGGGAGCCAAATGAAAATATCTGTTTTATTGGAAATCTTATCATGACAAAATGTAAAAAAAGATCCTTGGAAAAGGCCTTATTGATTAAAGAAAGAATTTATCTTTCTTATAAAGAAAATCATGATTTATGGAAAAGTGTATTTGCAGAGGCAGTTATCGATCAACGATTAGAACTCAATAATGATTGTGTCGAGAATATATCGCTAATTGTAACGTCAAATTAGGTAAATTGTAACACCAATTATTATCTTATTCGCGATAGCATTGCCTATACAGGAACCCTAGAAAGACCATATAAATATACAAAAAAACTTTTCTAGGTCATTCCGATGATAATATCGGCATCTCCTTGCTCTCTTGCTACTTATTAACTTGCCGCTTTTAAATCTTAAAAATTAAATCTTCAAACTTTAATCTTGATAGATTTCAAAAGACTAGCGTTATAAAGGCTATTCTTGAAAAACAAATTGGATTTGAACCAATAACCTTCAGCTTAACAGGCTGATGCTCTAACCGCTGAGCTATTGTTTTATTTTAGTGAATATTTTCGGTTTTTATGTCTGTATATCAATGCTATTTCAAAGACAATATTATTTATTCTATAATATCAGTTATTGCGTTAATTACTTCTAAAGTAGAATCTATTTTTGACGGTTCTGATCGATATAATTCAATTTTATTATCTCGTTCTTTTGGGTCAAAATATAATCGCCTTCTCACAATCTGATCAGGTGAATTTGGTGTAACCTTATAAGATGAAGCTTCCTTATATCCTTTATCGTTTAACTTTGACCAAGCTGATTCTTCTAGAGAAGCTAAATCTTTACGGCGATGTATCCATTCAGCAATACTCTTTTCTATAAATTTACCATCTAATTCAATTCTGACTAAAGTAAGAACATTTGTTTTTTGAATAGAAAAACGTAATTTACCAATTTCTTTTATTATATCGCTATGAGCTTGTTCCCACAGAGATATCTGATTGCGTTGATCTGGATATACAGCTGTTTCACAATCAAGATCAGCACAATATTTCCCTATTTTATCGCGTATATCTTCTGCTTTTCGTTGCAAATCCTTAATTTTCTTCATAGCTTCGATAATTTTCATGTTACCCCTTAAACCTTTTAATAAATTAATATTGATTTATATTAATATAAGAATCATTTAAAGGAAAGAAATATAGGGATTATATGGAAAAAGTAAATTTAAAAAAACTTTGTATTAGACAGATTAAAGATGTTGAATCAGTTATAGCTAATTTTTTAATGTTAGATGTTTTATCTGGGGCTTTAGGCTTGGATAATGAGCAAAAGAATACCAGGAAAATAGTTTCTTTTTTTCGCTCTGTTTCTTATAGTATTAGCGCAAGCGCTAAGTTAGATGAAAATGAAATGTTAGCTGTGCTTAGACAATATGTTGTCACAAAGGAATCGGAACCTTTTGCAACAGTTTTTAATTCCTTGAAAGAATCTTACATATTAGCCAATCTTTCTGCGCATAAAGATATTGTTGACCAATGCTCAGCTACGAAATATGAAGATTATAAAAAATTAAAATTTATTTTTTTAGATCTTGGTGCAGTGTCCCATCAAAATTTATTCGAGTTTAGTCTGTGCACTATGGCTATACTAGAACGTTCGTTATCTCAAATTTCATTTTCTCAAAGAATTATATATATAATTCTACCTCATTATTTTGATATTTTTGATAAAACAGTTTCTATTTATCCCCTATTAGAAGAGTTAGAAGGGTATGATACAGAAGAAGCGAAAGAAGATTTTGTTATACATTTAAAAAATTTAAAAGATATGTATAGTAAGCTCGAAAAGTGCTACGAAAAGACTATGTCTGATGTAAGAGGATTAAAGGAGAATTCAAATTATATTGATGAGAACGGTTATCTTGACATGGATAAACTGTATGATGATATAAACAAAGTAAATTAATACTTGTAGGATGAAACATGGTTACTAATACGATTAAAATGCTAATGGTTACTATAGCGATTGCATTTGTGCTGTTTTTTTTATCTAGAATGTGGTTCATAGTGCATCCTGGTGAAACAAAGATACAGATGCGTATGGGTGCTATTAAAAGAGCTTGTTCAGAACCTGGAACATATTTCGCACTTCCTTTTATAGATAAAGTAGTAGCTATCAATAACCAGATCAATAAAGCAATAATCGATACTATTGGGCTTACTAAAGATTTACAGACAGTATCAGTAGAGGTCGCTATCAATTATCGTATTACTGATGCGATAAATATATATAAATGTGTTGGTAGTGAATTTGAAAATGTTATTATCAATCCATTTGCTCAAGAAACGATCAAAGCTATAGTAGCTAAGTTCACAGCTGAAGATCTGATTATATCCCGCCATACGGCAAAACAATTGGTTTTTGATGAACTTAAAGAAAGATTAGTGCCAGTCTATATAGAATTTATTGATTTTAACTTTGTACACTTAGATTTTTCAAAAGAGTTTATGCATTCAGTAGAAGAGAAGCAGATAGCAGAGCAAAGCGCTAAGACAGCTAAGAATTTGACCGTAAAGATAACAGAAGAGTCCCAACAAATAAAGACACGTGCTGATGCAGAAGCTTATGCATTACATGTAAAAAAGAGTTCTGTTACAAAAGAACTGGTAGAACTCAAACGCATAGAGAAGTGGGACGGGAAACTACCTAAAATAACAGGTTCGAGTAATCCATTTATTTCATTGCGTGACTTAGATATCGATACTTACTGAGACTGATAATTGATATTATGTAAACATTTGAGAGCCATTACTGCTTGCACAATTCTTTTTATACTATAAGTAATATTATTTCTTTATAAAAATAACATTATGACAATATTGACATTCTGCCATTGCTTTATAGATTAATCGAAAGTCTACTATAAATGCGAAAGAGGTGCCGAATGAGTTAATATAATGTGCAGATGATATTTATTGTTATTAATTGTTAATTTTGAGGTAATTATTATGAAAAAACTTCTATCACTTCTCATCTTGGCAAGTTCGCTAACATGTTTAGGCATGTCATCTAAATTAAAAGTTAAAATGGTTGATTTTAAGGTATATGATGGCGTGCAATTGCATGATGTTAAACCTTATGATGTCGATTCTGAATTACGTGAAATGGATATTCATCAACTACGTTCCTTCTTGGCCAGTGGCTGTACTATTAGAGCTACAAAATTAGATAATGGTGACTATATTTTAAGACATAAGGTTCCTGGATTCGGTGGTGGTCCTGTATTAGGTTCAATTGTTTGCATAGCAGGTTTTACATTAACAGGTGTTGCAGCAGTAGGAACGCTTTTTGGTGTCACTGTTGTAGCAGGTCCAGGCGCTGGATTTAGTTCTGCATGTAGTGTTGCTACAGCGGGAACAGCAGCAACAGCATATGCTACAGCAGCAGCGACCGCGTCTCCAACTCCATAGTCTAAGTTTTAATTTTTGGCGGTCATAAGACCGCCTTTTGTTTTTTGTGGTATCACGACAATCTGATTAATTAGGAAAATCATGAATAAATATTTGGCTTATTATCTCAGCAAATTGCCTTATATTGTTGTTATGTTTATACCAACGGTTATTATGAATGCTAAATTTTTAGGAAGGGATATAAGCACATACGACGTTTTGAATAATCTTCTCATACTCCATTTTGTTTTCTTGCTATGGGAAAAAGCGTTTCCTTGTATGGAAAGCTTTAGTTTTAGTAAGTGCTTTTCCAAGATTGATTTTATTGTTTCTGTGCCTAGCGGTCTTATAGGCTTTTTAATTACTGCCAAAATTCTTCCTATGTTTAATGGTCCTGCCATAAAAATAGACTTTCCTTTTATTACAATATTAATATTTTTCACATTAACTTTTTTTGTTGCTTTAGATATGTCGCGTTGCAATGCAGATATTGAAAAGATTTATTAAGACTTGTCGACAAAATGTCGACAACTTGATGAAACGAAGAATCGCCAACCTCAACCTGTGACATTTTGTCACGATCTGTTAGCTAATATGTAACAATGAACAATAGATATATTCATTATGCTTAGATATACTATTGACGTTGTTGATCGATTTTTGTTTTCTCTGTACCAGTGTTTATAGAGAATAACCTTTCGAGCCGGTGGTAACATCGGCTTTTTTATAGGGAGAAAGATATGAAAAGGTTGAAGATGCTTTCATTGTTGTTGCTGTTCTTATATATTCCTGTCTATAGTGTTCATTTCATGCTTTGTTATACATTTCTAGATGACAAATTCTATGATGATGATTCGCTAAGGAATAATATCTTTTGCATTTGCGTAAAGAATATGGGTGTTTATAAGTTTTCTCATAAAAGAACTGATAATATGACACAGCTTTTTGGTGCTTACAACGAAACTATAAAGACTATATTTTTTATGGATAAGAATTCCAAGATGCTCCTGATAGAATATATAGATTCATCGGAATCTAATGAAATTCCTGAATTTAAGAAAGAACTTGATATCGCTTGCGGTAGAAAAGGTGAGGTAGATTTGTTTTAAATATAAAAACCACCAACTAGCTGGAGACAGTTGATGGTTCTTTGGTTAGTTCTATTCCAATATATTCCTGTTCATTCAATAATTCAATAGTTGTACAAATTGCTTCATAAAAAGGGATAAAGATGCTTAGCCTCATCTTTATCCCAAAATTTGAGATGGGAACTATAATAAACAGTTTCCATCAACACTGCGTTCCCAATCTTAAATAATTTTGCCGATATAGTAAATGGTCTTTTTTAGTTAATGCATAAAGTGTATCTAAAACAGAGTTAATTGTTATTAGCATTGATGGCCCTATTCGGTATTCGACAGAAGCGCTTGCTAAATACCGATATGGGGTTAACAATGACCAAAAATAAAAATTTGTGTTTATTTGTTTGTATTCTAACAACCTTATTCTACAATGAGAAGGAGAACTTAAATAGGAGAGTAGTACATGTTAATGCGTGGACCGGAATCGCTGAGCGATGGTTTTAATACAATTAAGAAAAAAATTGATTCAGATTACTCTGCTAGTCAGTCTATTTGGCAAACCTGGTGGACTGAAGCCTGTCTGGATAGTCGTTTAGAAGCAGGTGATGTTGCCTTGATGGCTGACCTCAATCAAATGTTACCTAATAACAATCGTGGTTCTTGGTACTTTAATAGAGTTAGGCCACTTTGCAATATGGTTTCAGGATATCAACGTCATCATAGGAAAACGATAGTTGTTGTACCTGAAGAGAACGCTGACCAGCAAACGGCAGATCAATGGACTAAGATATTATTAAATATATTTAGACGTGAAGGAATTTACGAATCTGTATCAGAAGCATTTCATCATGGTGCTTGTGTTACAGGAATGAGCTTATTACATGTCTATATGGACTATACTCATGATCCACTTTCTGGAGATATAAAAGTCGACTTTTTACCATATAACTGCTTCTTTCTAGATCCGTACTTCCGCAAGGATGACCTGTCAGATTGTTCATTTATATGGCGTAGGAGCTATCTTTCTCATACAGCAGCAGCTTCACTATTACCACAATATTATGAAGAGATTATGGGCCTTCCAGGCAACCAGGGGACAAGCAAAGATGGGCGTTTCCAATATATGCCTGAAGCATATGGGCAGACGCAGCAGAACCGTTTAGCTTATGATGAATATTATTATCGAGATTGGCGTAAACAAAAATTATTAGTAGATAGAGTGACTGGAGAAGCTACTGAGATTACTTCACAATCTGATACTGACATAGAGTTCTTTATACAGAACTATCCACAAGTAACGGTTATAGAACAGAATGTCCCTACTGTACGTCTAGCTATATTGATCCAAAACAAAGTCTTTTATGATGGACCTCAACCGCTAGGTATCGACAAGATGCCATTTGTAGCAGTGACCGGCTATTATAATCCTGCTATGCCTTATTTTTATTCACGTATCCAAGGAATATGCAGGAGTTTGAGAGACCCCCAAATGCTGCTCAATAGAAGAATTATTCTAAGCGCAGATATGCTTGAATCTCAAGTAAATTCAGGATTTATTTTCAAGGAGAATGCTGTAATAGACGTTAAGCATCTATTCCAAACAGGGCAAGGACGTATAATACCTATTAAAAAAGATGCTAATATAACTGATATTGTTCCTATACAGCCGCCGCAAGTACCACCGTCATTCTTCCAAATGCAAGAGACATTTGCCAAAGAACTTAATGCAGTTTCAGGTATAAACGAAGAGTTGTTAGGAGCAGCAGTTGACGATAAAGCTGGGATCTTAGCATTCTTACGGCAAAGTGCAGGGCTTATTACGTTACAGCCTCTATTTGATAAGCTTGATAGATCGGTAAAATTGCTTGGTGAGCTTATTATGGATACAGTGCAATCTAATTATACTCCAGGCAAGATAAAGAATTTCCTTGAAGGGCAAGATCCTGCACCGTTGTTTTATAAGAAAGCATTTGGTAAATACCATTGTGCTATTGAAGCTGGTCTTGATACTGAAACGCAGAAACAAATGCAATTCGCACAGATGTTGCAACTTCGTGATGCTGGGGTACCGATACCTGCTGAAAGCTTATTAGAAGCGGCTACTTTACAGAACAAGACTAAGATTATTGAAACTATTCAACAACAACAACAGCAAGAATCACAAATGCAGCAGCAACAAAGCCAATTGGCAGCGCAAGAGATGGCATCACGGTCTGAACAATATAAAGCTATGGCGCTTGCTAATACAGGGCTTGGTCTTGAACGATTCAGTCGTGTACCAGAAAATAAAGCGTTAGCTGAAGAGCGAAAAGCAGCATCTATTAAAGATGATAATTTAGCTTTATTGAATTTAGCTAAAGCATTAAAGGAATTAGATACCGTTGACATAGATCAGCTTAGTAAGTTGATCCAGTTGCAACGTATGGTTGAACAACCTCAAACTGATCAGAATGGTTCTGAACAGATTAGATAGAGGGTAACCCTTGCAGCTAGAAATAGGTCTGCATTGTCTAAAAAGGAGGCAGTATGCCAAGACATTATGGCGCATCAAAAATGCGTTCTCGTGAACAGTATGTTGGTTATGAAGAAACAAAAGCATCAATGAGACGTGACGGCAATATGATTCATGAGAATCATGCAGCTCCATGTTTGTTGCCTGAAGATGTTATTGATAGAGATTGGCCACGTGCTGCTCAATATAATTTTGGTTATGTTGATACGTTGTTTACTGGGGTCCAGAAACAATTAGCTGAAGATGCAGCTGATTCACGTCGTGCATTTAAGCCAAAGAAATATTAATATGCCAGGGACAATCAGGCCTAATAAAAAGATGGCTAAACTAGCATATTCTTTGTTGAAAACTCCTAAAGATCTTAGGCAAAATAATCAACAGATACCAAGCAAGAAACGTGCATTACAGTGGTTTCGCGATACCTCTGTAGCACAATAATAATGGGCCCATTTGGGCCCATATAGGTTAAATCGTATGAAAAAAATAAGAGTAGCTAAAGGAGTGAGCGAACCCCGTGGAACTCTCAGCAAAATAAGAACAAAAAAAGGTTCTTCTTCAGCTGGAAAATATAAAAACGTTAGCCCTAAAGCATTTGCAGGAAAATCAGGTGGTGCGTCATCATTTTCTTTTCCTATAAATACATTAGCAAGAGCAAGAAATGCTTTAGCTAGGGCCCATTTTGCACCTAATCCTACAGGGATACGCGCGGCAGTATGGCGTAAATATCCACAGTTGAAGAAAAATTATATAAAGAGGCATAAATGAAGAAAGATAAGATACCAGCTAAATTCTGGCAGCAAGAAGCAGCTGAACCAGAACATCGTGCTATAAAACGTAAATTAGAGAAGCTAAGTAAAAAACAATCTAAGAGCCGTAAGATCCCTAAAGTTATGGAAGAGTATGAAGAGGGCAAGCTCCACAGTGGTTCTAAAAAAGGACCTAAAGTGAAGAGTCGCAAGCAAGCAGTAGCTATAGCACTTAGTGAAGCACGCAAATCTAAAAAGCGTAAATAACATGGCCCCGCCAGGGGCCTTATCTAGAGATCAAGATGGAAAAAAAGACATTCGGGCAACGGCTTATCGAGCATGACAATCTCAAATTAGACATGGAAGATGATGTCATAGAATATCGTAAGCAAATGGAGCCTGCGATTATAGAGAACATATATAAAGCAGCACGTGAAGCTAAAAAAGACACTTTATATAAGAACAAAGATTTTTATGTTGAGTTGCGTATCACTATGGAGAGTCTAGCAGGAGTTCCTAATTTCCGGTGTTTTGCAAGGAGATCATGTCCTACGCCTGCTACGATGCAATCTGTTTGGAAATTTCACCATGTAAGTGACACTTTTGAGTTTTTATGGTCTTTACCTAGTGCTATTTTATGCAACTATATCCAATCTCATCCGGACAAATATCTTGTAGATAAAGAAACAAGCGAATTAGCTAAATTTGTTCTTTTAGAAAGATCTGGCGAGCTGCTTGAATGGGTAAAAAAAGAGAATGGTGAGAAGAAAGATGCTGTTATACGAATAAATAAGGAGAGCGTATGAACGAAGAACTAGAACAAAATGCAGTGGAGACTGTTGAAGAACAAAAACCAGTACAAGAACAACCTAAGCCTGAAGTATTAGAAAATAACAGGAAATTGCGAGAACGAGCAGAAGAAGCAGAACGAAGGTTACAAGAGCTTGAAAGAAACATGAGCGAATTACGCTCAACTAATTCAAGAGAAGTAGAACAAGAAGAGGATGACGATCTTGATGTTAAAGATGATGATTTCATTGAAGGGAAACATCTCAAGAAATACATTAAGACGCTCAAAAAAGAACTGAAAGAAACAAGAAAACAAGTATCAGATACTCAACAGCAAGCTATGTTAACTACGGCTGAAGTCAAATTAAAGAGCCAATTCTCTGATTTTGATAATGTTGTTAATAAAGATAATATTAAGAATCTTGCTGAAAATAATCCTGTTCTTTATAGAACTATTATGGCTAATCCTGATATTTATGATCGTGGTTATGCTGCTTATGAGATTTTAAAGAACATGAAAGAAAAAGATACGTATAATGCTATTGATAAGCGCATAGAAGAAAATAAAAGTAAGCCAAAAACATCATCAAGTATGAACTCACAAACAGCAGATACTCCTTTATCTCGTGTTGATGATTTTGACCGAAGGATATTAACGCCAGAGCGTAGAAAAGAAATTATGCGCCAAGTAGCTGAAAATAAAAAATACAGATAGTTTGTCGTTTCTCTCGTTATCGTTCTGTCTTACATAGCCCTTAACTGGGCTATGTTTCTTATTGCATTCTTAAAGGAACTTTTTTTATATTATTAATAACGGCGTATAGGTGTTCGCCGTGCCGACAGCCATGAGTCTGATACTCTAACGGCGTATAGGTGTTCGCCGTGCTAGGACGTATCGAGCTTCGTCCGGCTCAAAATCCATTTTCGTAGTAATGTTTGTTTTATTAAAGGAGTTTAGTTATGCCAATAACTACTACAACTACGCTCCCGGCGCCTTTTTGAGAGATAGGGCGCGTTAAACCTTGAGTGATTACATGGAAAGTCTAAACATATCACGTTCGTTCTGCTATACTCGCACAGGAAGTGTTGAATATAATAAAGGATATGATATGCAAGATAACCAGAGCCAAACGCATTGGATTTATGCGGCAGCAATTATGGATTCTGACGGATGTTTTATGATTGGTAAATATTTTAGAAAATATAGATATGATTATTTACCGTGCGTAAAGATAACTATGATTAATAATGGTTCTATCAATTACATCAAAAAAGAAACCGGATTGGGCAGCATAATAATCAGTGGCACTCGTAAATCTAGACCTAATAGTTTACCTTTATATGAATGGCGTATAACAAATAAAAAAGATCTTTTAACTTTTTTGCATGGGATATTGCCCTATTTACACAATAAAAAAGAAAGAGCATTACATTTGTTGGAATTTTGTGAAAAAGGTAATTATAAAGATATTGGCCAAAGGCATATTAGGTTAACTGAAAACGAGTTAAATTATCGTGAGCAAGCGTATCAAAAGATGCGAGAGCTTAATGCTAATAAAGTAGGCGCAGAGATCAAGCCTCGAGGACCTGAGAAGGTATGCGATGATCCAATCTTATAGGAAACTATAAGAGGTAGCAGAAATGACTACCCGCCTGGCAACAGGTCATAAAGTAATAGAATGGTCCAGCAAACTATGGATGATATCTTACTATCGGTAAGAACACCTAATTTGATTTACAAGCTCGGAGCTATCTCTAAAAGATTACCTTCTAAAGGTGGTCGTACATTGCGTATGGCTAGGTATGATAGATTGCCTACAGCACCAGTACCTCTTGGTCCTTCTGGGGCAACACCACCAGCCACACCTTTAACACGTGTTGATATCGATGCAACAATGTCATTTTATGGATTGTATGTTGCTATCAACCAGCAGGTTAAAAATAATATTGTAGCCTGCTTTAAATCTTCTCTGATAGACTTGGAAACCGAAGTGGTATTCAACTAACCGGCGACAAGGGGCAAGATTATGAAATGGAATAATATAAAAAGTGTTATGCCTGAAATCAGCAAACCATTAATTCTTTGTTCACAAAGCAATGAGTTATTTCATGGTGATTACAGAGTAGACAAATTCTCTAATAAATCTAATTTATTTGTAAATATTGACGAATATTGGGGTATAGAAAAAGAAATAACCCATTGGATTTATGAAGATGATTTCCCATTTCCTAATCAGCCTGAACGTAGCAAGCGAGAAGACTATGGGAAATAAAAAAAATTATCTATGTAGTAAATGTCTTTTAAAAGTTATATTTGCAAGATCCAGTAAGCAAGAAACTGTTATAAAATTTTGCGATATTTGTTCGAAAAAAATTAAAGAGAAAATGGCTAACGGCGGAATTGACATACCTTATGTAGATAATAATGATCCCATGGATGCGGTGCTCTGAACTCTAGGGATAACTTAGAGAGGGATAAGTAGAGAAAGTCCCCGCCTAGAAATAGGTCATAAAAGTAACAGAATAATGTACACTACAGAACCAAGACCCTAAAAAGTATGGGGTCTATAAATCTTTTCTAATTGACTTGAAGTCCGAAGTAGCAATTAGCTAACCGGTAACAAGGGCCAAGGACTAGGATTTAAATATTTTTCAAAGGATGTAAATGCCATCGCGAATTAAGTTTACGAATTTCTTCCAAACACTGCTGTCTAGATTCAAGTGCGCCCATAGGAAGCACATGACTTCCCAGCGATGCATTGTATGTTTTTCTAAACTTAATCATGATTTCGCATTGTTCTTTTTTTATAACAAGGTATGGCAACAGCTGTTCGCATATATCAAGCAGTCGATCTCCAGTAGAATTCCATGTAAAAATATCGCGCTCAAATTTTTTGCTGGAAGTTGTTCTGCAGCGAGCAGATGCAGTACCGCTAAAAACATTATCAATCCAATTTATCAATCTTTGATTGGTATTATCAATTTTCAAAAGACCTCGATAATGTTCGGAAACATATCCATCTCCAGCTTTTTTGGGAACTTTGCCAATATAAAAACATCCTTCTCCATCAACAATTCCTGCCATATAAGCCAAATCAGTAGATTTGTATTGTTGCGGAATATAATCTTTAGATCTTTTATAATATTGTCTTCGTGTTTTTCCCATGAAATCCTCATTAAATTTAAACAATTATACTATATAATTATACACGAAGCAGAATTGCTAGTCCAGGCTGAACGACTAAACGAAAAGAACCAGAAATGGTATGCGATAGTCTGAACACTACACGATAAGGTAGTGAGGGAGATTCGAAGAAGTTTCCCCGCCTAGAGATAGGTCATAAAGTAACAGAATGGTTCTCAATGAAACAGCCGAACTTTTAGGGCTATCATTGCGTATGACAGAAGATCAGCTCACTCGTGATATGCTCACAGCAACAGCTGGTATGGTTAACTGTGTTGGCGGAGTAAACGGCGATACGCCAACAAATTTATCTTTATCTGACATTGATGAAGTTACATCTGCATTGCTTACAAACGATGCATTCATGATATTGGATAATATTGAAGGCGAGGACCGCTTCGGCACAGGCCCAGTAAGGGATTCCTATTTGGCATTAGGGCACACAAGATTATCAAAAGAATTGAATAATATAAATGGTTTTGTTTCAAAATGGAATTATCCATCTGAAAACAATGTCTTGAGATCAGAGTGGGGATCGGTCAATAACTGCCGTTTCATGCTGTCTTCACAAGGCGCAATCACGCCAAACGCATCTGCACTTGGCAATGATGTCTATTCAATCATTGTTCAGGGGATGGAATCATTGGCGTGCGTTGAACAGGACAATTATTCAGCACGGTTCCTCTATCGTCCTGCTGTGTACAGTGACCCATTGTTCCAAAACGTTACCTTAGGATATGTATTCGCAGAGGTCCCTCGAATATTGAATGATTTATGGATCACCAATCTCAGGGCAACCCTATCGTAAGGAGATACTATGTCTGTTGTTTTTTCAGGAACTAACCAAGGTTATTTCACTTCTACTGGTTCTCCAGAGATTATCAATTTGCCTTCTAGTGTAGATTGGATGCGTGTCTATAATTTAACGACATCATATGCATCAGGCGCTAATACTGGCGTAGAATTCTACTGGCAACGTGGTATGACGCAAGGTCAAGGTACTATTTATACTAAGACTTCATCTACTAATGCTTTGACAGTAGGACAGATAGCTGCACAGAGCGGGTTCTATCTTGTTGATACTACCGTAAACGTTCCTTCAGCTGCTGTTGCTACTACTGGTATTTCTGGTGCAGTTCCTCCAGTCGTAACTACAGGTTCGACTGCTGGTCTTAATACTGGTGATATTGTACGTCTTTATAATCCTGCTGGTGCTTTACAGCTTGGCGGTATCGATTTTACCATTGGTACTATTGTAGCTAATACTTCGTTTACATTAGCGAATATGGCTGCTATTGCTGCTGCAACTCCAGGAGCTGGTTATTGGAGACGTATTCCTTATAACCCTTATTATTATCCACGTAATCGTTATATTACTAAGATTTCTCAAGCTACTAATGCAATTGTTACCTTATCAGTAACTCATAGTTTTACCGTAGGACAAAAGATAAGATTTATTATCCCTACCGTAACTTCACTTGCATATGGTATGACTGCATTAAATGAAGTTGAAGCTACTATTATTGCTGTTAACCAAGCTGATGCAAATGGTGCAACAAATACCATTACCGTAAATATTGATACTACCGGAATGTCTGCATTCGCGTTCCCTCTCACAACTAATACACCATTTACCCCTGCGCAAGTGGTTCCAGTTGGTGAGAATACAGCAACAGCTTTGACCTATAATACCAACCTGCTTTCTGATGCTACCGTTAATACCGGTATCGTTGGAATGCAATTAATGGCTGGTACTTTAAGTCCTGCTGGTTCTGCTAGCGATGTCATTTACTGGGTAGCTGGTAAATCATTTAATTCGTAAAAAGATAGATATAGGGGGCCTTTGCCCCCTTTTAGGAGAGAGATATGAAGAGTCCAGAAATATCAAGAATTACAGCTAAAAAAGCGCCTAAAATAAGTAAAGCAGAAGCTGATAAGATAGTTGCCAAAAGAAGAGAACGTGACGCTGAAATGGTCACAGGGATCTTTAAGAATTTGGAACATCCTTCTGGTAATGGCTGTCTTGGTGGCGTTGCTTTTAGTTATAAAGCATATAAAGGCGATGATCTTATCAATTATGAATTTTTTGATGGTGAACGATATACTATTCCACATGGTGTAGCAAGGCATCTTAATAATAATTGTTTTTATTTAGAATATCAGCAACTTCCAGAAGAATATGGAAAAGAAATACAAGCTGCAAACAATGCTGATGGTCGTTTGAAGACAAGAAACATGCAAGTTGCGAAAAAGATTCATAGATTTGCATTCCATAGTTTAGAATATATGGATGATGATGAGATGACGCCTGTTGATATTGTTGAAGTAACGTCAACGCTTTAAAAGGAGAGGCCGTGGCTCAATTTTATGCAGCACCTTATCCAACATTTCAGCCTGCGATGCGTAATATTCTGTCTATAACAAATAGTCTTGCTATGGTGGTAACTACTACTTATGATGGTCTTACCCCAGCAGATCATAATTATTTGACAGGGCTTATTGTACAATTATATATTCCTAATGGGTTTGGTATGATGCAAGCTAACGGCTTAGGCGGTCCTATAACTGTTATCTCTAGTACACAATTTACTTTGCCGATTGATACAACTTATTTTGATCCTTACAACACCCCTTCATTCCGTCCTGGTTCTTATGGGACTCCTGCTCAAGTTATACCAGTCGGCGAAGTTTCTTCTATGTTAACTATGGCTACACAGAACGTATTGCCGTATCCTTAAAAGAGAGAGTAATTTTTAGAGTAAGGATGAAGCACTATGCCTACTACTTCTAATCTTGGCGATATTAGAACAAAGATACGCCGGATAACAAGGAATCCATCAGAGTCTCAATTGAGTACTACAGATATAGATAAATATATAAATACATTTTTATTGTATAATTTACCTGATCAATTAAGACTTTTTTCATTGAGAACTACATTTACATTCTATACGCAACCGTATATCGATGTTTATGAGACTACTACGACAGATACAACGAGTCCTTTATATAATTTTAAAAATAAATATCTTGCTGTACATGTCCCTGTTTATTTTGCGGGTATTCAGGGCTTTTATACACAGCATAGAGATGTTTTTTATGGGTACTATCCGCAAACAAATACCGTAGCTGATACCCAACTTCGTGGCGATGGCACTGTAGGACCATTCACCGGTAATATCGCAGCAAAACCTATGCTGCAAAACAATGTCGTTATTTCATGCAATGATGCTAATGGTACAGCTATGACCCTTATTGACTATCCACAATATAATACGACTGGTTATTTAGGGTTACCATATGATGCAACACCGGTATATGGTACCATAGACTATGTTTCTGGCGCATTTACTGTTACATTTCCTAGTATTACGCAAGTACAAGCAGTAATTTGGGCAGAAAACATAGCATATCAGCCAAGTAAGCCGTTAGCGATGCTTTATTTTGATGATAAATTCACTATTAGACCAGTACCTGATAAAGCTTATCCAATTCAGGTCGAGGCTGATATTATCCCTACAGAACTTTTGAATGATACTGATGATCCTTTTCTCAATAGAGCCTGGGAATATATAGCCTATGGTGCTTCTAAAAAGATTTTTGAAGATAGACTTGATTATGACAGTATAAATATGATTATGCCGTCATATAATGAACAAGAATATCTATTGCTAAGATCTACCATAGAACAACAAGCAGAAGAACGTACAGTTACTATATATACCCAAGGTAAAAGCTATAACTATTGGACCGGTTGGGGCCCAGTAGGATGGCCTTATTAGGAGATTATAATGGCTTTAAATGTTGTACCAATTTCAGGGCAATCACTTAACGTATCAAGGGCTCCTATAGCTGGTAATTTTAACACTATAGATATTGCTTTTTCTGTTGACCATCAAGATTATGACCTTGGTGGTGGTGCTACTCAAGGCAAGCATAAACAAGTTACTATGCAAGCGCTTGCTGCTTTTCCTACCTATGCAGCTGGTGAAAACTATATTTTTAGTAAACTCCTTTCAGGAGTAAATGAAGTATATGTCCATTCTGGAGGAACACCTTCAGCTAAAACTATACCGTTTACAGCATCTACTATAAGCACCACGCATCCAGTAACAGGATTATCAGATGGATGGACCTGGCTACCGTCGGGAATCATGTTAAAATGGGGTATTGCGACAAAAAATGGTTATGCCTCAGTCACTCTACCTCTTCCATATCCTCCAAATGGGTTATTAAATGTTTTGCTTACGCCCTATGATGTAAGCATTGGTTATCTTAATACTTCAGTTCGTCTTGTAGATCTTGTAGATAATCATACTTTTAGAGTTTTTGCTTCTGTCAATGGTGCTGCAGGGTCAATGAATTTTGCTTACTTAGCTATAGGATATTGATATGGATAAGTTCTTTATAGCACCATATGATCAAGAAAGTGGCCAACGGACTAACTATAAACCTTGGCTTATTCCTGATACAGCTTTTGAAGAACTCGATAATGCCTATTGCTTTAGGGGTCGTATCAGAAAAAGACCAGGATCTACGTTCTTTTCTAATTCGTCTTTATTATCACGATTAAGGATTTATTTAGATGATACTGACAATACTGGTGCTTTTACTGGCGGCACTGGCCTTGCTATCGCTATTGGCCAATCTTTTTCAGTAGCAGATCAACTATTTACTGTTAATACTATAACACCTGTTGGTAGCACAATAACGTTGCTTTCTACAGGGGCGGCAACTGCTACCTATGATACTGGCACTTTAGCACTTACCATAACTGGTGCTGATGCTCTTACTGCAATATATTTCTATCCTTCGCTTCCTGTGATGGGCCTTCTATCTTTTGATCAAGCTGCTATTAATGATGAGTTTCTTATTGGATTCGATACTATTCATGCATATCAATATAATAACGGCTGGGTAAATTTAAGCGATGAAGTAACAGTAGGTGCATCAACCTGGAAAGGAACTGATTATCAGTTCTTTTGGGGCGATACATGGTCAGGAAATGATCCATCAGATAGGATCTTTTTTGTAACAAATTTCAATGAATCTGAAACTAATTACATGAGACAATATGTCCTTAATGCTGGTGTATATAAATGGGACAATTTCAGGCCTCCTCTCGATTCTGTTCCATCTTCCTATCTCAATTGTGCACGGTTACTTATCGTATTTAAGAACAGACTTATTGCGCTTAATACCTGGGAAGGTGCTTCTATAGCGGCGCAAAAAAATTATCCTAACAGAGCACGATATTGCCAATTTGGGTCACCAGTAGCCATTGATTCTTGGTATAGTACGCCTGGTAAAGGCAACTATATGGATGCTGCTACGACAGAAGCTATTATCACAGCTGAATTCGTTAAAGATAGATTAATAGTATATTTTGAACGATCTACCTGGGAACTAGCATATACAGGCAACCAAGCATATCCATTTACATGGCTTAAATTGAATACTGAACTAGGTGCTGAATCTACTCATTCTATTATTCCATTTGACCAAGTATGTCTTGGCATAGGTAATGTCGGTATCATGGCTTGTAATGGCTCCAACGTAGAACGTATCGATCAGAATATTCCTACAACCGTATTCGATATCCATAATGTCGATCATGGTGTTAACCGTGTTTATGGTATAAGAGACTTTTATACCGAGATGGTCTATTGGTCCCTCGTTAAAATACCTATTAATGATTATTCTGTGTACCCTAATCGAATACTTGCATATAACTATAAAAATAATACATGGGCCTTTTTTGATGATTCTATTACCTGTTTTGGCTATTATCAGCCGCCTACAGGAGTGACCTGGGACAGTACTACCATAACGTGGGACGATGATATAACGTGGGACTCAGGTGAAATACAAGCTAAATTCAGGCAAGTAGTAGCAGGGAACCAGCAAGGATATACGTTTGTCTTTGATTCTGATGTACAAACTAATGCATCTGTACTACAAATAACTGATATTGTAGTTGCTGGTACTACCGCAACGATTACAGCTAAGAACCATAACTTACTACAAAAAGATTTCATTTATATTGAAGGAGTCTTAGGGATCACAGGCACTATAAACAATACGATATTCCAAGTTGCTGGAGTTATTGATGCTGATACCTTTACTTGTACTATCCCCGATCTAACAGGGACTTATACAGGTGGCGGCCTCATCAGCCGTGTCGCTAATATCACTATAAAAACTAAAGAATATAACTTTTATGCACAGCAGGCACGTAACGTCTACATCCCTAAAATAGATTTTCTGGTAGACAAAACAGGCTATGGCCAAATAGATGTTAACTTCTTTGACTCTACATCAACTGATCCTTTGATAACTTCATCAACATTAGGGACCTCTACATTAGATACGTTTTCTTATGCTGCTATTCCATTTGAAGCTAACGCATCACGTTTGTGGCACCCTGTTTATTTTCAAGCTGAAGGCAACATAGTACAGTTCCAACTAAAGATGTCTGATACTCAGATGCTTGATACGAATATCCGGGAAAGTGGCTTCCAATTACATGCTATGTGTATCCACGCTCAACCAACTTCATATAGGATCTACTAATATGCCATATCCAGATACCCAAAAAAATACAGGCTCTTATGTTCCTACGACTAACATCTGGGAAATCCAGCATGTTTATGAGACTGATGTTAATAGTCAAGAATTCAAAGAATTATTTGTGCGTTTATATCAGAATGTTAACTTAATCTCAACTGTGCTTAATACGAAAGAATCTGCTTTCTACTTGCAGGAAGAGTTCGTCACAGGTCAATCATGGTTCAATGTAAATTCGTCGTCCTACGATGATCTTCGTGCGTGTTTTAGAAAAGTATATAATGTAGGTGCATTAGGTGCTGGGTTGACAACGTATGCTCATGGATTGGATATAAATGATAGTCTAAGTTTCGTCCATTGTTTTGGGGTAGCTAATAATACGACAACTCATGTGTACTATCCTTTAAATTATGCTTCATCTTCTGGTGCTAATAATATTTCTCTCTATGTAGATGATACGTATATTAATATTAACAATGCTAGTGGTCTTACGTTTGATACGACCATTGTAGTATTAGAATTTTTGAAAAATTAGGAGAGTACTATGGATTGGTCTTCATTCTTTTTAGGACAACCTGCCGGCGTAGGACAAGTTAATAGATTTGTTCCGCAGCAACAGAATACTTTATCTTCATTAATGAATATGGGTATGCAAGGGATGCAGAATCCTTATGCTGGGTTTGAACCTATTGCTAATCAAGCCCGCACACAGTTCCAACAACAAACGTTACCTAGCATCATGGAACGGTTCCAGTCATTAGGGAATAATGCTATGAGTTCAGGGGCATTGAAAACTGAACTAGGGCAAGCTGGGGCTAACTTAGAAGGTGGATTAGCAGCTCTACAAAGCCAATATGGTATGCAAAATAGAAATCAAATGCTTAATATGCTTGGTTTAGGTCTTACTCCACAATTAGAAAGTTATGCCACACAAGGTCAAGAAGGATTATTACAACAAATATTGCCTGCGCTTTCTTCTGTTGGTATGAATGCGTTGGGTGCTGGACTTACTGGCGGTATGAGCGCTATAGCCCCTTCAATAGGTTCAATTTTAAAAATGATGGCATCAGCACCATATCAACAAAAGCGATAAGGATAAAATTATGTTCACACCAATAGGATCATCAGCAGCAAGTTTAGGTTCAGCATTAGGTCAAGGTTTAGCTAGACCAATACAAGATGCGTTGAGTATGTTAACTCAACAAAAAATGCAAGATATCCAATCTAGAAAAATGGAAGAATATCAAGCTGGAGAACGGAAACGTCTTGCTGATGTTTATGAACAGATATATCCAGGATTGGGTAATCTAATATCATCATTACCAGAAAAAGCACAACTTGCTTTTATGGCTAACTATCAACAACCAGGGCAAGAACCTGCGTCTGAAGATTTAGGCACTTTAAGTAATCTTATGCCTGAACAGTTGCCAGCACAACCATTTCAGCAAGCTGCTCAACCTTCTGCTTTTGACAAGTTGATGCAATTGCAAGGAGCACAAGCGCAACCAGGATTGGGGTTCTTGGCTAATATTCCTCAAGAGCAGCAACCAGTTCAACAATTGCAAGCACAACCTCAGCAAGCAACGTTAAAGCGTGAATTGCCAGTTGCTGAAAATTTAGGTAATAGAATTTCTCAAGCATTACAAGAATCTAGAATAAGCCCATCAGAACGTATAAAAATAAATCAAAAAGAACGTCAATTAGCTCAGGCAGAAAAAACTGCAGCTCTCAATGAGACTAGAAAACTTAGAGAAGAGATATATCAAAAAGCTCAAGCTGCTAGACAGAATTTACATGATCTTGATGAAATGGAATCTTTGCAAGAAACAGGTAAATTAGATACCCCAGGATATGTAGAATTTCTTAATAGATCGGGGTTAGATATTCCATCTTTAATGAATCCAGAATCTCAAGAATTCCAAAAAATAGCTTATAATTTCATGAGAGATGCAAAATCAGTGTTTGGATCTCGTATATCTAATATGGAAATAGAAAACTTTTTAAAAACAATTCCATCATTAAGCCAATCTAATTCCGGTAGATCACGTGTCATAGCGAATCTAAAATATATATCACGTGCTCATTTAGCCTATAATGATGCTATGAAAGAAGTTATCAAAGAAAACAAAGGCGTTCCTCCAGATGATTTGAACACACAGATTGATGATAAGATAGATAAAAAATTAGAAGCAATTTCTAAAAAGTTTAAAAAAGATTTATCTAAACCTGTTCCTCAAGAACAACCTAGATTAACTACTGCATTGCAAGCAATTGCTGGAAGTTTAATTGGTGGTCCAGGGCAGTTGGCGAAAAGTGCAGCAGGCTTAGCTTTGCATTTGCTTTAGAGAGAAGTTTTTTTTGGATATAAATGTTTAAGCGCAAAAATAAATGCGTAAGTAGGGCAGCCAAAAATTATTGCTAATGGTATAGCGTACATTGCTATGCCAAATATCATACATAAGGCTACCAACGCTACGGGGATAAATAATAGAAAGCCTATTGCCAGTGCTATTATTTTTCCTAATACACAAAGTATTTTTGTATATTTATTATAATTATTTTCCTGCATTTTTGTCTTTCCCATCCTTATCGAACTTAGTTTCTGAATTTATCCGTTCATATATAGCTCTTAGAATCCATAAATTCATGCTGATATTACGTCTTGCAGCTAATTTTTTTATTTCTTCCCGTAAATTATAGTTTACATTGAATGCTATTTGATAGCGTTTTTTATTTTCCATTATTTATCACCTATGAAAAGTATACTAGTACTAGTACAAAATGCAAGCTTTTATAGTATATAAATTATTATAAGTTCTAGAATGCTGATGAGAGAGTAATGTAAAGCAATTTTAAAGGAGAGTAGTATATGCCTATTAAACGTACGCGTTCTAATTCTTTGTATGGTTATCCTAATCCACAGTCTAATCAGTTTCCTGATCCAATTGTTACCAATAGGGCTCCAACAACAGCAGATCATTGTGAGCCTGGACAAATTTGGGTAGACCAAACTGCTAATGCTGCTTACTATGACGTTAAAACAGTCGGGGGGCTAACGACCTGGGTCTCTGCACCTTCAGCTTCTGTTACTTCATTAACCATCAATCCTGGTGATTTAACGGTAACTACTGGCGATGTTCTTGTGCTTGCTGGTAATATAACTGCTCCAGGAGCTGCATTAGGTAATGTTAACGTTTCAGGGAACTTCGACCAAAGTGGTGGCGATGTAGCATTCGATTCTACTGTTGATTTTGCCGTTACTGCTGCTTCAGATATAACACTATCAGCTACTGGCGATGTTACTATTAATGCTTCAGGGTCTTATATTGATATAGGAACTGCTGGCGATACTTCAACAATTAATATAGGGGTAAGTTCTTCTAATAGAACTGTCGTTATCGGTAACAATACAGGAACTACTTCAGTAACCGTAGATGTAGGAACAGGTGACCTTGATTTAGGGGTAAGCGCTACTGCGCATGCTACTAATGTAGGTTCTACCACAGCAGGTGCTACGTTAGTCTTGAATACGCCAACTGGTGTCAATACTGTTGCTGCCAATGGCCTTTCTGTTACTGCAGCAGGTCGTGGATTATCATTGCCTGGTGGGTTATTAGTACTAGCTGGTGCTGGTGATCCTAATACTGCTGTTACCGCTCCAATAGGTTCTTTATTCTTAAGATCTGATCCTGCTGGCGCTACTTCACGTGCTTACATCAATACTGATGCTGGTACTACGTGGACTAATATAACTTGCGCAGCTTAATTATAGGTTTATGGATATGACTTTTCTATAATCAACTGTAGAGAGTCATGTCCATATGATAAAAAAGGAGCATACAATGGAAGCAAGACAAGCGTTAGAAATAGAATCTAAAAAAGGCGATTTCTCATTCAGATTTTATATCCCTACGGGTGCTACATGGGGCAATGCTATAGACGCCTCATATGAAATTCTTCAGAAGATCTCTGAACTTCAAGCTGAACATTTGCAAAGGATGCATCCTGAAGAAAAGAAGGAGGAAGATGCCAAGTAATTGCATAAAAACTATGCCTATGATAACTGTCGATTCTTCAGGGTTGACAGCTTATACTGCCCTCAATGGCTTAGGATATAGTCGCCCTATCAATTGGATTCGGATTGTTAATGAATCTAAAGCAGATTTGCTGATCAGTTATGATGGTTCAACAGATAATGATATTGTCCTCACTAAAACACAGTATATTATCTATCCACAACCATCTGCTGTACCCAATAATAAAGTCGCTTTATTTCCAGCTAATACCATCATATATGGGCAAGCTACAAGCGATACTGGGTATATATATCTGATCGCTTACTATCTATAAAAAAGGAGAGTAGTAATGGGCAATTTAGCAAGCGCAGGGCGCGTACGATTTGAAGAACTAAGATCATTAGGTGCAGGTTCTATAAGTACATTCTATTATTCTGCAGTATCTTCATCTTTCGGCCATCCTGTGCGCATATTAAAAGTAACGAACTTAACCGATGCTGATCTGCTTATTTCTTTCGATGGAGTAGCAGATTATGATATTGTAGCTGCTAAAGGGTACTGTTTGTATGACTATTGTACTAATAAAACAGATCAATCAGGACTGCTAGAACAACCTGAGGGCGATAGGGTTTATGTCAAAGCTGTAAGTACTATACCTACATTAGGTTCTGTTTATGTGACTATACTTTATGCGTCACAAGTATAAGGAGATAAGATGTCACAAGCAGGTTCTTTTGTTACAGGTACTTCGCCAGCAACAACTTATACGTTAACACCTGATCAAGGTGATGTAGTTTCACCTCTATCTAATAATATAAATATCAGTGGTGACGGTACTTCTGTAATAACAGTAGGTGACTCAGGTACTGCTACTATATCTATAGAAGCGCTACCTTTGTTGTTCAAATATACCAATGTATCTACAACACCTTATGTAGTCTTAGATACAGATTATTACTTATCTGTTAATACAGCTGCACCTATAACTATCCAATTACCAGATACTACAAGTATAAATAGGTTATTTGTCATCAAAGATAGATCAGGGACTGCTAATACTAATAATATTACAGTCACTACCGTTTCAGGGATAGCGCTCATAGATGGTGCTGCTATCTATACGATGAATTCAACATATCAATCAGTTTCATTAGTGTTTAATGGAACAAATTATGAAATTTTCTAGGAGAGTATAATGGCTTATAAACGCAATAGTCCAGAACCAGTAGTAGAAGGCGGCAGTGGCGTCCAATCTGCCACAGCTTTTTCAGTCCTTTGCGGAGGGGCTACTTCAGTTGGCGCTTTTCAGTCTGTGGCGAGTGTAGGAACTGCTGGGCAAGTTCTATCCTCACAAGGTGCTGGTGCATTACCAACGTGGGTCACTCCTTCATATGGATATCCTACCTATACACCAGTTTCTTCATCACCCTATGTTGTCGCTGCTGGTGATCAATTTCTTGGTGTAGATACAAGTTCAATAGCTGTAACCATCAACCTTCCTAATGCACCTACAACAAGCAGGATATTCACTATAAAAGATGCAGCTGGTAGTTCTGC
>Ga0153915_10000460_pt1 | contig 37706 bp, 24 predicted proteins | sample Opewatmetagenome_2_FD_107003 | JGI IMG/M metagenome (GOLD analysis project Ga0153915, IMG submission 107003) | Freshwater wetland microbial communities from Ohio, USA - Open water 3 Core 3 Depth 3 metaG | ecosystem: Environmental > Aquatic > Freshwater > Wetlands | place: USA: Ohio, Lake Erie... | reverse complement strand
TAGAATGGAAAATGCAACAGGATGTTCATTTAAAAGCGGCTATATCCTATTTCTTGCAATCATTGTATTCGGGCTTGTGAGTTTTACATCGGCTGAGGAACGGTCTCGAAAAATTGATGATGACAGTGTTAATGCCATGATCGGGAAGGCCGAGCCTTTGATCGAAGAGATAACGGGCATGAAATTCAAGGAGAGGATAAAGTTCAAACTGGTAAAGCGAGAAGTCGTCCGGGATGTTCTGGCTGAAGAGCTTTTGCCTCAATTTAAAAACCTGTTGAAAGGCTCAAACGATGATGAAATTGCCCGTCAAGTTGAAACTTCCGCTCATGATGTGAGCCAGTCCCTGCTGGGCAAGTACTCCCTCATCAAAAAGGAGTTTCTGATTGTTCCTGACAATATTGAGTCCCTGATTAAAAACTTTGATATCAAGGATGAAGATTGGCAGGATTTTGTTTTTCTTGTTGTAGCTCATGAGATGGTGCACGCCCTGGATGATCAGTATTTCGAGTTGCTGAATAAAGAAACAGCCATGGACAATGCGGAAGGCATGCAGGCTTTCGGCGCCTTGGTAGAAGGTCATGCGGTTTATGTGACCAATAAAATTGCCGAACGTTTGAAGTTATCAGATACGGTCAATACGGCCAAAGAGGTTTCTTTAAAATCGGTCGGCGGAGGCATCTATATTAAGGGCTCAGGATTTGTTGAGGCAATTATTAACAAAAAAGGATTGGCCGGCGTCGCTGAGGCCTTTGCCTCGCCGCCTGTATCCACGAGACAGATCATGAATCCTGAAGAATATTTCAACCCATTGACAGCCGTGGCTTTCGATTGTTCAAAGTTATTGGAGAAAGTCGCCGGAACATTGCCGACCGAGGGGATGCAGACGCAATCAACCTCTTTAGGGACCATGACCCTGAGCGCTATGCTTATAGCCGATGGAATTCCCGAAAAGGAGGCGAATGCCGTTGCTGACGATTGTCTGAACGGCGCTGTAGTTATCGCCGTAAAACAGACCCTGAAACCGAAAATGATGACGGTAATCGCCCTGAATTTTGCCTCCAGGGAGGGAGCTGTCAAATTTTTTGAATTGAGCAAAAAAACAGATCAGTCAACTGAAGCCCAATTCAATGCGCAACTCAATTCCTCTTGCACTGTGGTAAAGGAGGAGGAGTTAAGGCCTGATGGCTTTAGCCCTGTCCTCTTTCGTCATGTAGAAAAAAAAGTCAATGAAGCAACAACAACAGAACTTACGGCAGAAGGTCTCGCGGATACCCTTTATGTCGCCGTTACGTTTGTAAATATGCAAACAGAGACACCCGAAGAAAAAATGTCTGAAATTTTTAAGTCCTTGAGCAAAGAGCGATCAAATATGCTGTAGCATTATATTCTAACAACACTATCAATTATAAGGGGGAAACAAAAATGATTCGTAACAGAAAACCGTATCTTTGCAGTTGTCTTGCTGTATTGTTTTTAACCTTTACATTTTGTTTGGTGAATTCAGCCATGGCAGGGGAATCGTCATTAAAGATCGACGATGAGGGTATCAAGACCAATATCGAAAAGGCCGAACCGCTGGTTAAAGAGATCACAGGGCTGACATTTAAAGAAAAGATGAAATATGAGCTGGTAAAAAGAGAGGCCTTCAGGGATGCCATGACAAAGGAACTTCTTCCCCTGTTAAAAAGCGCTATGAAAGGCGCACCCGATGATATCATTGCGCGTCAGGCTGAAACATCCGCTGTTGCCTGGAGCCAATCCTTGCTTGGCAAATATTCATCCTTGAAAAAGGAGCTTCTCCTTGTCCCTGACAACGCGCAAACCCAGGTAGAGCGATATGAAATTAAAAATGCGGATTTCCAGGATTTTGTTTTTCTTTTTGTTGCGTATCAAATGGTGAATGTCATGGATGATCAATGCTTTGATTTGCAAAATAAAGCAACGTCCATGGAGAATGCGGAGGCTGGTCAGGCTGCCCATGCATTAGCGGAGGGGCATGCTGTTTATGTCATCAATAAGATTACCGCGCGTTTGAAATTATCCGAGACAGCCAAAGATGCAATGATAAAATCCGTTTCCGGGATCACGGATGAAACCAACGCCGCGCAAAAACAGAGATTCAATTTATTCTATGTCAAGGGCCCTGAATTTGTTGAGGCAATCATTAACAGGAAAGGAATAGCGGGCGTCAGCGAGGCCTTTGCCGCACCGCCGGTATCCATGCGACAGATCCTTAACCCCGATGAATATTTAACTCCATCAACAACCAAGGCCTTTGATTGCGCAAAACTGATCGAAAAAGTAGCTAAAAAACTGCCGACCAAGGGGATGCAATCACAGTCAGGACAATTGAGTTCGATGAACCTGAGTGCGGTGCTCGTATCCCAGGGCATTCCTGAAAAAGAGGCGAACAGCGTGGCCGGCGATTGTCTCAATGGCGCTGCATTTACCGCTGCAAAGCAAACCTCTAAACAGATTGTCGTTGTGGCAACAGTCCTGGATTTCAACACAAGCAAGGCGGCTGCGGATTACGCGGGATTAATGAATAAAATTGAAAAATCGTCAAGAGACCAGGTTAATGCGATGCTCAATGCCAAATTAAATATTGTGAAGGACGAAGCCCTGAAGCTGGATGGATTTGATTCTGTCCGATACCAACATGTGGAAACGAAGGTGGATGAGCAAATTACAACGCAATTCAGCGTTGACGGAATGATCGGCAAATTCTATGTCGCACTGGCATTTATCAATCCGGAAAATATACCGACCGAAAAAAGCATTTCGGATATCCTGACCTATATAAATAAAGAGCGACTAAATATGCAATGACCGGATATCGGCAAAACGTATTAATAGAGTCCTTGGATAAAACATGAATTTATTTATAGATGATCAATATTCTGTGCCCTGATAATTTCGAAGACATCAGAGGGAGTTTCCGCAAAAAGAACACTTCTCCGCCATTGATCATCCCGCACCATTCCGGCGATCATGCCAAGCATTGCCACATGAGTTTCAGGAGGGGTCGCCGGAGAAAGCAAGAGCATCATAATCTTGAAGCTGCGACCGGAATCGCGGTCCAGGATCTCCTCTCTTCCTATCCCGAGCGCTATAAAAGGCTGAGACAGATCCGGTATTCGCACATGAGGAATCGCCACATCCTCGCCCACATAGGTTCCACCCTGTCGTTCACGCTCCATCAGCGCATTCCATGTAGTTTCTTTGATATCCTGTCTGTCATGCAGACATACATCCAGCAACTGCATCATCGCCGCTTCCTTATCCATGTGCCTATCCCAGATGAGAATTGATCTTTTAGAGAGGATTGCCTCCTTCTCTATATATGGCGCTCCTATCGGCCTTACAGCACTGCGTGATTCTTCATCAATGGCGGCTCCGGCAAAGATTTGCTCTTTTTCCTCTATTGCCCTGGTATCCAGGACGACAATAGTCCTTCCTTTGCTCTCGTTGATAAGCCGCTCCACAACACCCGGCCCTCCCAGCAGCCTCCGCCAGAAGGAAGGCTTCCTGCCAGGGGCGCCGAGGACAATATGGCCTACGCGATACTCCTTTGCGAACTGCAGAATGGTCTTTGTTATGTCGTCGCCCTTGTAAGTGAAAACCGTTGCGCCCAATTGTTTTGCCAGGGTCATGTTATTGGAGAGTATGCGCTGTATGCCCGCATCGATTATCTCGGGATTTTCACGCGCCCTCTGTACGTAGACTGCATACCAGTTGCGGTTCAGGCGGCCCGCAAGCCTGGAGCCGTAACGAAGAAGGGCCTCTGTGTTGGGTCCTCCTGAACTCAGGCATACCATGACCTGATCAGGGGTGGATGGAGTATCCTCCGCCAGAACATCGCGTCTTCGTGAATCAATCTGGGCTGCCAGTTCCCGCAGGGTCAGCTCGCGAAGCTGTTCCAGGTTTGCGGGTTTAAAGAAGTGTTCAAGCGCAATCTCGATCCTCTCTCTCGTGTACACCTTTCCCTCTTTCAAGCGGCGCTGGAGGTCCTCCGTCGTCACATCCACATTAACAATCTGATCCGCCTCAGTGATGATGCGATCAGGCACCCTCTCCCTGACCTTGACCTTGCTGATGGCTTCAACAGTCTCATAGAGGCTCTCAAGGTGCTGGACATTCAGGGTCGAGATTACATGGATGCCTGATGCGATGATTTCCTCGACATCCTCGTATCTCTTGTCGTTTCTGCTCCCCGGCATATTGGTGTGGGCGAGTTCATCGACAAGCACAACAGCGGGTCTGCGGGCTATTATCTCCTCGGTGTCCAGGTCTTCGATCTCTATGCCGTGATAGACTATTTTTCTTCGCGGAATCATCTCCAACCCTTCCAGCAACCTCTCCGTTTCTGCCCTTCCGTGGGTTTCTACGATGCCGACCATCACGTTTATGCCGTCATCCTTGAGACGATGTGCCTCAAGGAGCATCTGGTAAGTCTTGCCCACGCCGGCGGCATAGCCCAGATATATCTTAAGCCTGCCGCGCTGGGAACGGCGGATCATGCGCAGGAAGTCGTCTGCTCTTTCATTTGTCATGTTCACTCACTCTTGTCCAAGATCGATTTTACCGCAGAGCCGCAAAGAACGCAGAGAAATCAATTTTATCAGAATTTCTGAGAGGGAAATTCTGATAAATAATATCTGCAACGAAAACCCATCCATCAATAAATCTATTTCATTTGTTATACAAGGGCTCACTTCTTAGAGTCAAGGTCGAGATTCAGCATCAATACATTAATTCTCGGTTCGCCGAAGATCCACAGATCGCGGCCTTCGGTGCGAGCTGCGATCATATTTCGGACCGTTCCTTCCGTCAAGCCTCTGCTTTTTGCCACGCGCCCTGCCTGCAGCACGGCATTTTTCACACTGATATCGGGATCGAGACCGCTGGCTGAGGCCGTTACTGCGTCCGCGGGAATTAATACCCCAGGCGCCAGGTTATTTTCCGCACGGTAGGCTGAGATGCGCCCTTTGACCGTGTCAATCAGTTTTTGTGACGTCGGCCCAAGATTGCTGCCTCCTGAGTTGGCAGCGTCATAACCGGCTCCCGCCGTTGAGGGACGCGGATGGAAGTAACCCGGAGCGGCAAACTGTTGGCCCAACAGGGATGATCCTACAACCTGACCCTTTACCGATACCAATGAACCGTTGGCCTTATCGGGAAATATGCCCTGGGCGACCAGCCAGACAACGGACGGATAGATGCCGCATAGCAGAATTGCAAGAGAGACTGTCGCAATAATTGAAATACGCAATTCGTTTATAATATTTTTTATCATGGATGTTTCTCCTTATCCCCAGGGCAGGATGCCCATAAGCATATCAATCACCTTGATGCCCGCAAAAGGGGCAATCAGTCCGCCCAGCCCATAGATCAAGAGGTTTCGTCGCAGAAGCGAGACGGCGGTCAAAGGGCGGAACTTCACACCCCTCAGGGCCAATGGGATCAGCAGGACGATGATCACGGCGTTAAAGATGACGGCAGAGAGGATGGCGCTCTGCGGCGATCTCAGTCCCATTATGTTCACGGGGGCAATCGCCGGGAAGAGGCCGATCAGCATGGCCGGGATGATTGCAAAATATTTTGCCGCGTCATTGGCGATGCTGAAGGTAGTAAGCGCCCCCCGCGTTATGAGCATCTGCTTGCCGATCTCCACGATCTCGATAAGTTTTGTGGGATTGGAATCCAGGTCCACCATGTTGCCGGCCTCCTTGGCCGCCTGGGTGCCCGTATTCATGGCCACGCCCACATCGGCCTGGGCCAGGGCAGGCGCGTCATTTGTCCCGTCGCCCGTCATGGCTACCAGATGGCCGGAGGCCTGTTCCTTCCTGATAAGGGCGAGTTTGTCTTCCGGCCTTGCCTCGGCCAGAAAATCGTCCATGCCGGCCTCGTTTGCAATGGCCTCTGCCGTGAGCCTGTTGTCGCCTGTAATCATCACCGTCTTGATGCCCATGGCGCGGAAACGGGTGAAGCGGTCTTTAAGCCCGCCCTTGACGATATCTTTCAGATGGATAACGCCCAACACGCGGTCCTTCTCGGCTACCACCAGGGACGTCCCGCCGGAACGGGAGACCTTTTCAACCGCCTCGGTTACAGGACGGGGGAAATCCTGCCCTATAAATTTTTTAACTGCATCCGGAGCGCCCTTGCGGATCTGCCGCCCGTCAATGTCCACGCCGCTCATGCGGGTCTGGGCCGTGAAATTGATAAAGGCGGCATGGGGCATCTCGCTAATGGAGCGGCCCCGCAGGCCGTACTGCTTGGCAAGGATAACGATGCTTCGTCCTTCCGGCGTTTCATCAGCAAGGGACGCCAGTTGGGCCGCATCAGCCAGCTCTTCGGGCTTCAAACCGGGGGCGGGGATGAATTCCGTTGCCTGGCGGTTGCCCAGTGTTATGGTGCCGGTCTTATCCAGCAGAAGCACGTCGATATCCCCGGCTGCCTCGACCGCACGACCGCTCATGGCCAGGACATTTTTTTGCACCAGCCGGTCGATGCCTGCAATCCCGATGGCGCTCAGGAGCCCGCCGATGGTGGTGGGAATAAGGCAGACCAGAAGAGCCGTCAGCACCGTAATGGAAAAGGAGATGCCCGAATAGAGGCCGAAACATTTCAGGGTCAGGATGACGATCAGGAAAATAATTGTCAGGGCTGAAAGGAGGATGATCAGGGCGATTTCATTCGGCGTCTTCCGGCGCTGCGCCCCTTCCACAAGGCCGATCATCCGGTCCAGGAAGCTTTCTCCGGCATTGGCGATAACGACTACCTTGATCTGATCTGATAATACACGGGTTCCGCCCGTGACCGCGCTACGGTCGCCGCCGGACTCGCGTATGACCGGCGCCGATTCCCCTGTAATGGCGGACTCGTCCACCGAGGCCACGCCTTCGATGACCTCGCCGTCCGCCGGTATCGTCTCTCCTGCAGAGACGATGACCACATCCCCTTTTCGCAACATCTCTGCTGAAACCTGTTCTATAGCGCCGGAGGAAAGATAGCGATTGCCCATTGTATGGGTACGGGTCCTGCGTAATGCGTCGGCCTGGGCCTTGCCGCGTCCCTCGGCCATGGCCTCGGCGAAATTGGCAAAGAGAACAGTGAACCAGAGCCAGATTGCCACCTGAAGGCCAAAGCCGAAAGACTCACCCGGGGCGCCGAAAAAAAGGCTGATTGTGGTTATCAGGGCGCCTACTTCGGTTACAAACATGACCGGGTTTTTCATCATGGTCAGAGGATGCAGCTTTTTGAAAGATGCACCCAGCGCAATCGTAATAATATGCCGGTCGAATAGTGAAAGTTTTTTAGCAGCCATAAATTGAATCCTTATCAAAACAATGTTCCCGATCCCGTCATAATAAAATGTTCCACAATGGGACTCATGGCCAGGGCAGGGAAGAAGGTTAACGCCCCCACGATTATCACCGTGCCGACCAGCAGGATAACGAAGGTCAGACTTGAAACAGGGAAACTGCCTGCGCTCTCCGGCGCCGGTTTCTTCCGGGCCATGCTTCCCGCCAGGGCCATAACGGGCACGATGAACAGGAAGCGTCCGCAGAGCATGGCGATCGCGAGGGTGGTATTCATCCAGGGCGTATTGGCGCCCAACCCGGCAAAGGCGCTGCCGTTGTTGCCGACAGCCGATGAATAGGCATAAAGGATCTCGGACAGGCCATGCGGCCCCGTGTTGTTCAACCCGGCAGCGCCCCAGGCGCTGACGGCCGCCCAGGCCGCAAAACCAAGGATGCTGAAACAGAGGACCAGCAGGGCCAGGACGCTGACCTTGACATCATAGGCCTCGATCTTTTTCCCAAGATATTCCGGGGTGCGCCCCACCATCAGGCCTGCCAGGAACACCGTCAGTATCACAAAGACCAGCATGCCGTAGAGACCGGCGCCCGCCCCGCCAAAGACCACCTCGCCCAGTTGAATGTTGACCAGAGGGACAAGTCCGCCCAGGGGGGTGAATGAGTCATGCATGGAGTTCACCGCTCCGCAGGATGCATCGGTGGTGACGGTCGCAAAGAGCGCGGAATTGAATATACCGAAACGCACTTCTTTGCCCTCCATATTGCCGGATGCAGCGTCAAGGCCCAGGGCCGTCAGATGCGGGTTGCCGGCCGATTCGGCCGACCAGCAGATAAGGACGCCGGCCAGAAACAGCGCCGCCATGGCCCCCCAGACCGCCCAGCCGTGCCGGCGGTTCTTCACCATCCGGCCCAGATAATAGGTGAGGCCGCTGGGGATAAGAAAGACAGACAGCATCTGGATAAAATTGGAGATGGGCGTCGGATTTTCATAGGGATGGGCGGCGTTGGCATTTGTGAAGCCTCCGCCGTTGGTGCCCAGCATCTTGATCGCCGCCTGCGAGGCCATGGGCCCCTGGGCAATCGTCTGCGTGTCAACCAGTTGGTCTTCCATGACAGCCTTGCCCTGGCCGTCTTTCATCTCCTGTCCAGCGGCGTCCTTTTTGGGGACTTGAATAGTGTAAGGCTCGACCAGTTTCACCGTATCGTATGTCTTGAAATTCTGGATCATCCCCTGTGATACCAGGAAGACGGCATAGATAAGACAGATCGGTAAAAGCAGATAGAGATTCACCCGCACCACATCTACCCAGAAGCGCCCGATGGTCCTGGCGGTATGGCGGGCAATCCCCCGCACCAGGGCGGCAGCAACAGCAATCCCCACAGCGGCGGAGAGAAAATTATGCAGGGCAAGTCCGACCATCTGCGAAAAATAGGACATAGTGGACTCACCAGCGTAGCTTTGCCAGTTGGTATTTGTAGTAAAACTTGCGGCCGTATTGAAGGCCAGATCGGGGCTGAGCGGGCCCAGGCCTTGCGGGTTCATAGGCAGCAGGTGCTGAATACGCAGAATAATATACGTGAACAACAGGCTGGTAAGACTGAAGATGAGCATTGAAACGGTATATTGCTTCCAGTCCTGTTCCTGTTTCGGATCTACCCTGAAGAGCCGGTAAAACAGCGACTCCACCGGTTTCAGGACGGGATCGAGAAAGGTGCGTCCTTCGCCATCCAGGACGCGAAGCAGGTAAAGCCCCATCGGCTTCGTGAGGAGCAGGAGCAGGCAGACAAAGGCAGCGAGTTGCAGCCATCCATAGATGTCCATTTTGTGATGCCTCCCCTAAAATAATTCCGGCCGAATGACGGTGACCAGAAGATAGATAATCAAAACGACGCCGATCAGACCGACAATGATGTCCGGCATGGCTACAACCTCCCGCAGGCCCTGGCAGACAAGACACAAAGGCCGAAAAATATGATTGCGACAAGACAATAAATAATATCCGCTAACATAGGTTACACTCCCTTAAATAGAGAGCTTCTTCAATGGAAGACTGAAATAGAATGTAGAACCCGTGCCTGTCTCGCTTTCAACTCCGACATCCCCGCCATGGGCGCGGACGATCTCCTTTACGATGGCCAGCCCCAGGCCTATGCCTGATTTGTCATCCTGACCCGGCACGCGGTAGAACTGCTCGAATAAACGGCCCAGGTGTTCAGGTGCAATGCCTGTTCCTGTATCTTCAACCGAGAAGCGCACGTGTTCCGGTTGCAATACCGCCCTGACTGTAATCACCCCTCCCGGCCCGGTGAATCGAAGGGCATTGGAAAACAGATTCATAAAGACATGGCGTATCTTTTGTTGGTCCGCCATCACCTCGGGCAGGTCTTCAGAAACTTCGTTCAGTATGGTCACTCCCTTGTCCTTTGCTTCAAAGAGGAAGGGTTCAATTTCATCCCTTACAAGCGCGCGCGGCAATACAGGTTCCGCAGTTAAATTTGACTTTCCGGATTCGATGCGATTGAGATCAAGCAGATCATCAAGGATGCCCACAAGTTTATCGCTGTCATCCCTTGCAGCCATGAGGAGTTCTATCTGTTTCTCATTAAGAGCGCCTACCCGCTCCTCCAGAAGGAGATAAACGGACATGCGAAGGGAGGTCAGGGGCGTCTTAAGCTGATGCGAGACCGTTGACACCACTCCGCGCTTCAATTCCTGCTGCTCGTGCACCTGCGTCATATCCTTAAGAATCAGGGCAAGACCTGCGGATTCTCCTCCTTTGGGGCTGACATGAATGGGTACAACCATTGGCTGAAAGAAGTATTCATGGTTATCGATGAATTGCTGGATATAACCGCTCTTCGGGTCCCGCTCGACGGTGCGATCCTCATCCAGGGCCTTTTGGATAATCGGGAGAAGCCATTCATATCCGAGCTCGCCTGCAGGCATTCCCGGTTTAAGTCCGAAACGTCGAACTGCCGTCTCAGTTGAGATCTCCACCCTCCCGTCCAGATCAAGCACTGCGATAGCCGTTGGAAGGGCCTTGAATACCTCTTCCGCGGCCCGCTGTGTTCTCAGTAGATTGATCCTGTCTGCCTTGCGAACCTGTCTCAAGGCCGCTATCATCTCGTTAAAGGACCTGGAAAGCCTCCCTATCTCGTCCCCTGATGTATCTTCCAGCACAAGGTCCAGGTTCCCTGCCCGTATCTCATTTGTCGATTCAATCAGTTTATTGATAGGGCGCAGTATCCATCTGTGGGCCAGGTAGCTGAACAGGACCGCCAGGATTGCGCAGACTATAATCGCGATCAACATGCTCCGGTGGGCGGAACCGGCCCTGCGGCGGGCGGCATTGTTGGCCTCGGTCATGTTTTGTTGATTCATGGTCAGGATATCCTGGGCTGTTTTCTTGATCTCCAGGAATAAAGGCTGCACCGCGGAGAAGTAAACTGCCTGCCGCTCCTGCAGGGAACCCTGCGCCTTTGTCACAAGAGGAATTGCCTTAAGATATTCGTCGAATAGTGTCTTGACCCGGTGCGACATCTCTCCTTCGCCGGGAACGGTGATATTATCGAGTTCAGCCTCAAGAGCGACATAAAATTTGGATGTGTATTCCGTGATCAATCTGTTCCCTTCCGCCTCGTTGCCGGCAAGGGTGAACAGAATGCCGCTGTCTATCCTCTCCAGAGATTCCTTCATCTCCTGACATGCCACCACACTGTGATAGTTTTCCTTGAGGATGACATCTATCGCCTGGCCGAGATCGCTGATCTGCAGCATGGTCAGAACGCCGATAACTGCCACAATCACGAGCAGGCCTCCGAAGCCAAGCATGAGCTTTTGTCTGATGCCTACCATCAGCGGGAGACCTCCGGTCTATCGTTTGCAGGAATAATCAGGAATAGAAATCCAAACCCTGGCATAAGCTTCGATTTTAGAGTCATATATCCTCCATTAATGAGCCGGAACAGGGCTCAAGGTGATGGGTTTCCTAACCGGATGAACCATTTGAAGGTGTTGCTTCAATATCCTTAACAGGATAATAAGCACACAGCATGCCAGGGATACATTTACTGCTAATTCAAGAGGATGCCGGCATATCACAAAACAGACACCTTGTGATAGACAAGGATGGCATTAGAAGGGCCTTGCAAAAAACAAGGTCGTGGGATTGAAGATGGTCGATTGAAGATTGAAAATTAGAGAATTGTATTCGACTATTCAACCAGTCATCCATTCCTGTCATTCTGAGCGAAGAGACTGTGTCACAATAGGAATAACTGTCATTTCGAACCCAGGTGAGGAATCTCAAGTCGATCATATCATTAAACATCAAGATTTCTCCCTTCGGTCGAAATGACAAAAACGGTAATTGTGACACAGTCTCGAAGCGAAAAATCTCAGATTCCGTAATCTTTTCGTTTTCGCCATAGGGTGGCTTGATCGATGCCGAGGATATCGGCCGCTTCCTGGAGGGACCTGGCGGATGCTATGACACGGCGGATATGGTTTTCCTCGATAACCCCCAGGGAGACAGGGGAACCCAACCGGACCGGAACGGTGCGGGGGACGATTGCGGACGGGAGATCTTCTATTCCAACTGTTTCGCCGAAGCTGAGAATGGCCGCCCGTTCGATCACATTGCGCAATTCGCGGATATTGCCGGGCCAGGAATAATTTCGCAAGGCCAGGAGCGCCTCTTCGCTGAACCCTGTAAAGACCTTATGATTTTGCGCCCCGAAGAAAGCCAGCATCTCCTTTGCCAGGAAATCCACATCATCGGGACGTTCCGAGAGAGGAGGCAGATCTATCTGAATAACATTCAGCCGATAATAAAGGTCTTCACGAAAACGGCCTTCCCTGACCCCATTTTCAAGATCCGTGTTGGTGGCGGCAATGATGCGGACATCGGCCCTCCTGGTCTGCTGGTCGCCTACCCGCTCATATTCAAGGTCCTGGATAAAACGAAGCAGTTTGGGCTGTATGGATAAGGGCAGGTCTCCTATCTCATCCAGAAACAGGGTGCCTCCCTCGCAGGCAGTTATGCGTCCCGGGTTGTCCTTCACCGCGCCTGTAAAGGCGCCTTTTACATGGCCGAAAAGCTCGCTTTCAAGCAGTTCACTGCTGAGGGTAGGGCAGGAGATGATTCCGAAAGGCTTTTCAGCCCTGCGGCTCCATGAGTGAATGGCGCGCGCCAGCACGGATTTTCCGGTGCCGCTGGGGCCCCTGAGCAGGACAACCGCCTCTGACCGGGCCACCTGTCTGGCAAGCTCAAGGGCGCGCTGCATCCCGGAATGACGGGAAATAAATGATACTTCAGGATGAAGCCGTTCCAGATGCTCTTTTAAAGTGTTTATGCGCTGCTCCATGGTCCGGATAACGCCGACGCGGCCGGTGACGAGTTCCACATGTTCAGGCGTAAAAGGCTTAGGGATATAATCCGTTGCCCCTCTTCTCATTGCCTCCACGGCGCTTTCGACAGAGGCATAGGCGGTGATCACGACAATTTTGAGCCAGGGGCATGAGGCGAGGAGGTCCGGTATCAGGTCCAGTCCGTCTGATGTCCCTAATCTTAAATCCACAAAGGCCAGGTCAAACACCTGCCTCCCGGCTTCTGACAGGGCATCAGCTGCGTTGCTTACCGCAATGACCCTGTGCCCGCGCGTTTCCAGGCAGACCGAGAGGGTCTTGCGTATGTTGATCTCATCATCCACAATAAGGACATTCAGCCTGCCGGCCTTATCATCATCCGTTATTTTCATATTTCATTGTCCTTAAAGTTGTATCGTGTTCATAGAGTTAATACTGATCCCGGAGGTTTATCAAGTGTGTAAAATGCGATATTGTTTTCAAAATAACCTAAAAGAGTAAGTTTCGTCAAGATCGGAGATATTTATTAAGGCGTCAAGCAAGTGCAACCCGGAAGGGGAGGTTGATCAATATTGAAAATGGTCATGGGCGAAAATGATAGGGTGAATGAACATCGGGATATCAGGGAAGCCTGTCAGGACTTGTCATTTCATCCTTGACATGCCCGGCTGATCTCCATATAGTCCTGTCTGAAATTGCCTGTGTAATCAATGCATACATAGAAGCATAATGTTTTGCTCAAGCCGGGACAAAGAGTAATGAACAGTCAGGAATCTTTGATCAACACAAGTTCCATGCCGGATCTGCCTCATGAGGCGGCGCAGGCCGGACCGCGGCTGCGGGGCGTCCTGCCTTATGCCTCCACTATCCTGGTCGGCGCCTTTCTCCTGTTTCAGATTCAGCTCATGATAAGTAAATACATCCTGCCATGGTTCGGAGGGTCACCAGCTGTCTGGACCACTTGCAATCTGGTGTTCCAGGTGCTGCTTCTCATTGGCTACCTTTACGCCCATTTCCTGGCAACGCGCATGTCCATGCACGCCCAGGTCAAAACTCATCTATTCATAATCGGCTTTTCGCTCCTGATGATGGCGGGGCTTGCCTTTTTCTGGCCATCGCCTGTCACGGCAGGATCAAACTGGAAGCCGGAAGACAGCAGCCACCCCGTCTGGAGTATTGTGAGCCTGCTGAGCGTCAGCATCGGGGTCCCCTTTTTCGTCCTGGCCACCACCAGCCCTCTGCTGCAGACATGGTTCGCGCAGACCCAGAGGCGTTCTCCTTACCGTCTGTTCGCCCTATCCAATGCAGGCTCTCTTCTGGGACTCTTGAGTTATCCTTTTATTATCGAACCGAACCTTTCACTGATCCGGCAGGCATGGATATGGTCAGCCGGGTACCTGGCATACATCCTGCTGGGCGCCTTTTGTGCATTTCTGATGTGGCGCGCGGGGGAACAGCCGGGACCCGCTCCCGGGCTTCAAGATGTTGCGCCTCAGCTGCCTGCGGAAGAAAATCGCCCGGGCCCCGGGATCCATTTCCTCTGGCTTTCGCTGGCGGCGTGCGGCTGCGCGATGTTTCTGGCAACAACTAACATGATCTGCCAGGAAATCTCCGTTATCCCTTTCCTCTGGGTGCTCCCCCTGAGCCTGTATCTGATTACCTTCATTGCCTGTTTTGACAGCAGCAGATGGTATTGCCGCGGCCTGTTTCATCCCCTCTATGCCGTCACCCCGTTGCTGTTTTTCCTGACGAAGAGGTCGCAGGTGCTTCCGCAGATCGGCAGCTATTCTATCGCCCTGTTAGTGATATGCATGATCTGTCACGGAGAGCTGGCCCGCCTCAAGCCATCCGGCCGTTACCTGACCGCCTTCTACCTGATGGTTGCCTGTGGAGGCGCACTGGGCGGCGTCTTCATAGCCCTCGTTGCCCCGCTCATCTTTCCCGCCTTCTGGGAATTTCAGACAGCACTCTGGGTCTGCGGGGTCCTGCTGACAGTGGTCCTGTTTCGCGACCGCAGCTCCTGGTTTTACCGGGGCTCATTTTTTCCGCTTCTTTTCCTTATGATGACCGCGGGTGAGATTATTGAGACCTGCAAATATTACATCCCTCAGATATCGGGCGCTGTCTACAGGGCCGTCACATGGGGGATCTGGGGGCTCGCCGCAATCCCGGCGGCATGGCTTTTAGTCAAACATCGCAACTCGGCCGTGCGTTTTCGGTGGACACAGGCCTATGCCCTCGGCATCCTGGTTCTGATGGGTGCAGGCAGTGTCATGCAGCTGCACTACAAGACAGAGGGATCATTCGCCCGCTTCCGCAGTTTTTTCGGCGCCTACCGGATTGTAAAGAATGGGACCTGTCTCACTCTGAAACATGGGACCACGACCCATGGCTGGCAGGTGCAGGATGGAATATACGATTCCACGGCCACGAGCTACTATACCATCAATTCCGGCGTCGGGATACTTCTCTGGGAGCACCCCAGGCGCCTTCTCAAGGGCCAGGACACGGCCCTGCGCGTAGGTGTGGTCGGCCTGGGCGTCGGGACGCTGGCCGCCTACGGTCGCCCCGGCGATTACTATTGCTTCTATGAAATCGATCCGGCCGTTGTGCACATCTCCCAGGGTCCGCAGGCGACTTTCACCTTCCTGAAGAAGTCTCCCGCCAGTGTTGAAGTAGTGCTGGGCGATGCCAGGCTTTCGATGGAGCGGGAGGCTTTACAGGGTGACCTTCGGAAATTTGATGTCCTGATCCTGGATGCCTTTAACAGTGATTCCATTCCTGTCCATCTGATGACCAGGGAGGCGATGCAGATTTATCTCAGGCACCTGCGCGATCAGGATTCTGTGATAGCCTTCCATATCTCAAACAGGGTATTGGACCTGGTCCCCGTCCTTCGAGGTCTCAGCAGGGAGTTCAATCTGGCCCTGGTCATGGTGCTTTCAAACGACCAGGATACGGTCTCGTACTGGGGGCTGCTTTCCCGCAACCCGGCAGCGCTTCAATCCGGCAGGTTGAAGACCCTGGCCGAGCGCCCCAAGGAAGAAACTCCCTCCGTGCTCTGGACGGACGACAACAACAATCTCTTTCATCTCGTAAAAAAGGATGCATGGTGGTAAGGCCGCAATTGATACCGAAGGCCTAGGGGCGGAAAGAAAACGGCAGGGCCGCTTCATTTTGTGAGGCGGCCCTTTTTTTGTGCGTGTCTCAGGCGATACTTTGCCGGATGTCCGCCAGCGGTCTAAGATTTAGTTACTGTAAGCGCTATTTTACCGGAGTATTTACCTGCCTTAATTTCTTTTTTAACGCCGTTAACCGTCATAGTCAGCCTGTAACCATCCGGAGCTGCGACGGCAGCGCCCTCGGAGATGATCAGGTCGGTCAGGTAGGAATTCTTGTCCACGACCCACCTGGATTTCCCATCCAGGGAGACCTTCATGCCATACTTGTCGTCAACGGCACAATATGTATTCTTTACATCACCGATATATTTATAGTTCTTTTTATTGAGCTTCACGCCATCTATGTCAGCCTGGCTTTTAGCCGTGGCCGTTGTGATTGCCCCGGTAATAGTCGCCTTTTCAAAATTAACGACCACATCGCTCAAGGAGGTCATGGAAGTGACCATATCGCCCTTCAGCGTCATGTTCTTGAAGGTAGCGGTGACAGCAGTGCTGCCGCCAGCCGTGCCGGTCTTGCCGCTGCCGGTAGCACCGGCAGCGCCAGGACGCTGACCTTGACATCACAGGCCTCGATTTTTTCCGAGATATTCCGGGGTGCGCCCCACCATCAGGCCGGCCAGAAATACCGTCAGAACTCAATTCCCCTGCACTTCCCTTATTTTTTTCTTCAAGCCGTCCGATGTAAAAAAAATTACAAAATTTTATCGATGTGATCTTAATTGGAGGGACCTCTATATTCCACCCCTCATCTGACCCCTTTGTCCGTTCTTCGTAGGGTCCCTTGGCCTTAACTTAATGTCCTGTCCTGATTTCGCTGTGGTTTTTCAATCCCCGGCATCCTTCCCCGGCATGTCATAATCCGGGTTTTAGAATATTTTTCTCTTGACAACGGCCCGTTACATAGCAGAATGTTTTCAGTTACTTAATAACAGAGGAGGTCTTTCATCATGATAGTCAGCGTAGTCCTTGTCTCCATAATCATCTTTATCCTGGGTTACCGTTTCTACAGCAGATTTGTGGCGAGGGATTTCAAGCTCGATGATGCTGCCGTGACGCCTGCCGTAGAGATTAACGACGGCGTTGATTATGTCCCTGCAAAACCGTCATTGCTCATCGGCCAGCATTTTTCCGCGATAGCGGCAGCAGGCCCGATAGTGGGGCCTATCCTTGCCGCCATATGGTTCGGATGGCTGCCGGCGGTTTTATGGATTCTCCTTGGTTCGATCTTCATCGGCGGGGTCCATGATTTCTCCAGCCTGATCGCCTCTGTAAGACACAAGGCATCTTCAATAGGGCAGGTCGTAAAGGAACATATGTCGCCCACCTCCCACATGCTTTTCCTTATCTTTATGTGGATGTGTCTCGTCTATGTCATTATTGCCTTTACGGATATCACTGCCCAGACCTTTAAAACCGTTGCAAATGATACGGCATTCGGCCCGGCAGTCGCTGCCTCATCAGTGCTCTATCTGCTGGCAGGGATGCTGATGGGCGTCCTGCTCTATAAATTCAGGCTTAATCTGACCATTGCCACAGTCATCTTCCTTCCCCTTGTATTATTTATCGTATGGATCGGCCCAAGGCTCCCGGAGGGCATCCTTTCCTGGTTCGCACAGTTCTCCGTAAAAGAGTGGGATGTATTTCTGCTGATCTATTGCTTCTTTGCATCCATCATCCCCATGTGGCTGCTTCTCCAGCCCAGGGGCTATCTGGGCGGGTGGCTCCTGTACCTTACTATATTCATATGTTTTTTCGGTGCGCTGTTCGGCGGTTTTGCCGTTGAATACCCTGCCGTCAATCTGGCAGGATTAAAGAGCGCCTTTAACGGGAAAATGGTCTTTCCTATCCTTTTCATAACAGTAGCCTGCGGGGCCTGTTCCGGCTTTCATGCGATCGTGAGTTCCGGTACGACCTCAAAACAGATAAGGAAGGAATCTGATACCCTTGTCATAGGCTACGGGGCAATGCTCCTGGAGGGTCTTGTGGCCATACTTGCCGTCGCGACCGTCATGATGCTCCCAATCGGTTCGCCCATGCTGAAAAGCGATCCCAACCTTATTTACGCCAACGGCATCGCCAAATATCTTGGGCTCATGGGGATCGGATTTAATGTAGCCTTTCCCTTTGCCCTCCTGGCCTTTTCCACATTTGTATATGACACCCTTGATGTAAGCACCAGGCTTGGGAGATATATCTTCCAGGAGATATTCGGGCTGAAATCCATGGCAGGGGCCGCAGTCGCAACCCTGGCAACACTCCTGCTTCCATTGATTTTTCTTATGCTTACAAAGGAAAAGGGTTACCTCGTGGCATGGCCGATATTCGGGGCAAGCAATCAGCTCCTGGCAGCCCTCACGCTTCTGGCTATCTCCATCTGGATGAAAAAGACCGGCAAGAATGCCTGGATTGCTATAGTCCCGACCATATTCATGCTGATTATGACCATATGGTCTCTGATTCTTCAGTCAATCCCCTTTATAAAGAACTTTGGTCAGACAGTAACGCCTGATGTAATCATATCCGGGATATTCGGCATTATCCTGCTGGTTTTAAGCATCTGGCTTTTGATTGACTCTGCGAGGACTTTAAAGGTAAAGGCATAGGGGACACTGGGAATCGACCTGTTCAACCGGTATATATCTGTATCATGCCGAGGCTCGGGTAATCAGCAGTGAATTATTCCCGGACAGAGGTTTCAGTCCTGCCGAGGCAGGACTGATGGCTGACAGCGTGAATCCCCGAATTGGTATTTTCGGATGCACTCTATTTAACAGCAATCTTCATATCATGAGGTTTAACCATGGCAGATTCAAGCATACAGAAAAAGGCTATTGAGGCTATAATTGTCTTAAATGCCGCTTTCACCAATATCCGCCTCTATCCGCCCACAAGCGCGATGATCGGCAAATCCATCGATAGCGCCATAGCCATCCTCCAGGGCATCTTTGAGCAGCAGGATTCCCTGATAATCGCCGAATCAGAGAGAAACCTTATTATCTCGGGACATGGATTGGATGAAAAGGAAGGCAAGAAACCCCAGGTGACGGCCTTTATTCAACTGATGCTCAGGCTGGGCATCAAGAGCATAGCATTTGAAAAGGGATTGGAAAAATCGGAGATCCTCAGCTTCCTTGAGGTTGTCACCAGAAAACCCGAAGATCTGCGAAGAGAAGGCGGGATTCAGAAGGTCATGTCAGGAAAGAACATAAAGAACATCCTCCTGGACCAGAAGCTCTATGTCGCCATGGATAAGGGGCAACGGGAAGCAGATGCCAAGACAGTCAGCCCTCCGGCCTCATCGGGTGACAAGGTTCAGCTTTTGCAGATCAAGGCAGGGATTGAAAGCATAATAAAAGGCGAGGACATGGCCTTTAAGGACAGGCAGGTAATGCATGTCCTGCCGCGGACTGTCGTGGATCTTGTCTACAATGGAAAGGAAAAGGTCGCTGATGCGATTATCAATAAACTGGCCGCAGGCATGTTAAACGAGAAGGAGGATGTGCGCAACGAGGCATCTCTGGCGATGGCCAGGATCGGCGTCAAGCTTATCTCGGATAAACGCATGGAAGACATGATCAGGCTTTCCCGCGGGCTGGCTGCATGGATTAAATTCGAGACCATGATGCCCGCAGCCTACAAGCCCATATGCGATCAGTTGCTGGTTCTGGCAAGACATTTAATATTAAACCACAGGCTTGCCGAGGGCATGGAGGTCCTTAAGCCGTTTTATCTGATAACCTCCGGAAAGATAAAAAAGGATCAGCCGATTGCGGCCATGTCGGCGAACGTCCTTAAGTCCGTTGCAAAGGATAATCTTCTTGATTCCCTCCTGAAAGAGTTTCAGACAGATGAAAATAGGCTCGGCGAACAGGCCCTTGAGATCCTTGTTATGCTGGGCTCGAATTCTTTAGGCCCCCTGCTTGCCTTATCGGGGCAATTGACTGTGTCAGGGGCAGCCGGTGATTTAAATGCCGGAGTTCGATTACAGGAAAAGATATGTGCTGCCCTGGGACGCATAGGGTCCCAGGATGCGGCGCCGGCGCTCAAGGCGATTTCGGAATCAAACCAGTCTGATGCTAAAGTTAAGGCGGCGGCAGATAAGGCCCTGGAGATGATACTGAAAAGCCATGCTGAAAAGGCGGAACTCCCAGGGAAAAAAGACGCGGCATCGCCTATGGAAACCGGGAAGCCGGGGGCAGGGGGCCAGGCGCCGGTTGAAGATGATGTCTCCCGCCTGATGAGGTTAGCGGATCAGCATGTGAAAAACAAAGATGCCGGGAAAGCCGTCAGGCTGTTATTTGATATGATAGTTAAATATGCAGGGGAGAAAGAGTTCGACAAGGCCGAAACCCTGAGGGATAAACTTATGGAGGCAGATCCCATGGCCTTGAGCGATATTATTAAATCCGGAGACATTATTGAAGAGGAGAAAAGCAAATCCATAGATCAGGATCACCTGAACCTCTGGTCGGAGTTATATAAGACCATGACCAAGGATGAGACCACCATCCTGTTTTTTGCCATGAAACCCGTCAGGTATGATGCCGGACAGACTATCTTCCGGAAGGGAGATCAGGATTCCAGACTCTATTTTATCAACAAAGGTCAGGTAAAGGTAGTCGTTACCCAGGACGACAAGGAGGTAGTTCTTAACGAATTGAAGGCCGGCGATATGCTGGGGGAGGTGGCCTTTTTCTCTCTATCCGTCCGCACCGCCTCCGCGATAACCCTTTCCCCTGTTGAAATGTATTATCTGGAAAAGGATATCCTGGCAAAATGGGAATTGAAATCCTACGGCATAGAGGCGAAGCTTCATGATTATTTTCTGAAATCAGAGAGGCTGGCTGCCCCCCTGGAGGGAAAAGGCCTCCAGTTGAGGACTGACGAACGGGTCGTCCTGTCAGGCAAGGTCACAGTCCAGTTTATGAATGCCTCAGGCGCTCCTGTCGGAGATCCTGTCGTGGGGAGTCTTTCGGATCTTTCCCAGGGCGGGCTGTCTTTTGTCTTAAATATTAAAAAGGAAAAAATCACCAAGATGTTTGCTGAGCCGAGGATTAACCTGAAATTTAACCTTAACACAGGGGGCTCCCAGCATAGAATTGACCAGGACGCTACGATGATTGCCGCAGTCCCGCATTTTTATGATTATTATATCCAGGCTAAATTCGACAAAAAACTGGACAAGCAGATAATCGACGGCGCCAAGGCATTCAGCGATCTGCGAAACAGTACACTTGAGATCTTAATGGATTCCTGAAAAAACGACCCTATAAATTCCCCCTATTTTATTGTGTCCAGCTTCAGCTTGGCGATCTTGGCCTCATTGGAATTCGGGAACTGTTTGATCACCTTTTTTAAGAGATAGGTGGAATTGGTCTTGTCATTGATCTCCAGCCAGGCTATCGCCTGTCTGAGCATTGCGTTTGCCACCTTATTCCCCTTGGGATATTTTTTAATGACATCCTGAAAGGCCAGGATAGCCTGTTCATATTCCCTCAAACTCATAAGACATTCACCGACCCAGAACTGGGCGTTATCTGCAAGATCGGATTTGGGATATTCTTCAAGAAACTTTTTAAATCCAGTCATGGCCTCGTTAAATTGTCCGTCATTATACTGTGCCAGAGATGAATCATAGAGGTATTTCTCCCCTGATTCCTGAACGGCTGCTGCCGGCTCGCCTGGTTCCGGTGCGGCTTCCGTTTTCCCCTGAGCGGCGCTATCCTGTTCGACGTTATCAATATTCAGATATTTTTTCTGTTGATTAACCGACATTTCAATCTTATCCAGCCTTGAAGACAGGCCTGACACATCTGTACGGATGGCGTCACGTTCGGTGAGATCCTTCTCCACGCTGTGCTTTATAATATTCTCACTTTCTTCAACCCGCCCTGATAATTGACTGATGTCTTTTTTCAATTGATCTATCTCAAGCCTTATTGCGGCCTGATTGGAGGTTGTGGAGGTAAAATTTTTTTCAGTTGATTGCTCAAGCGCTGCGATTCTTTTTTCAGTTGATTGCTCAAGCGCTGCGATTCTTTTATTTGAGGCATTGATCTGGTCGTTGACATATATGAATTTATCATCAGTTTCGCAGGAACAAAGAAAAGGAGCGATCAGTATAACCATCCCGATGAAAAAGAGGCCTGTTTTTTTTATGTTGGTTTTCATTTCAAATTCCCCTTGTACAAATGATCGACGGTTAAAGAGAATGACGGTTGATCCGGCCAAGCCGGAACCAAACTTCCTCACCCTCTTAGGGGGAGGGCAGGAGGGGGTCTTAAAACATCAATGAAGCAGAATAAAACTTGAAGAGACCCCACCTTAATCCTCCCCTAAAAGGGGAGGATTAAATAGCTATAATCACTTCATTATACTTCTAGCATTTTATTAAAATAATTTCAAGGATACAGATTCCCATTTTTCCTTTGAATATAAGGCCTGTTAAAAAGGCGACCATGAGGGCGACGTATCCTGCCCCTTTAAAAAGGTCACCCTCCTCTGGTTCTGGCCGTTGGCATTCATTATAAACAGATGAGATCCGCCCCCGTCCCTGTTTGAACTGAAGACCATGTATCTTCCGTCAGGCGACCAGCAAGGGTCTTCATTGTTCCCGTTATCTTCCGTAAGCCTTTTCAAGCCGCTGCCGTCGGGGTTTATTACATAGATATCAACCTTATCTTTGTCATCCATTGATGCAAAGGCAATCTTGTTTGCCTGGGACCAGACAGGCGAGGTGCAGTAGTCCATGTCAAAGGTTATTCTCTCCTCATTTCCGGTCTGAAGGTCTTTTACATATATCTGGGGCTTCCCTGACCTGTTTGATACAAAGGCCATCTTCGATCCATCGGGAGAAAATGACGGGGAAAGATCTATGGCCCAGTGATTTGTCAATTGTTCCACCACGTTTCCATTCATGTCGATGGTGTAGATATCGGGGTTGCCGCCCTTGCTCATGGCCAGGGCCAGCGTCTTGCCGTCCGGCAGCCAGCCGGCCCCTATATTCGATCCGTCCCTCCCGGAAATCTTCCGGACGCTGCGGGATGATACATCCATCAGGTAGAGCATCAGCCCCCCGTCCTTGAAGGAATTAAAGGCTAGCTTGTCTCCCTGGGGAGACCACCTGGGAAGAAGATTAATGCTGTTATTGGACGTCATCCTCTCAACGTTCTGGCCGTCAAAATCGCATATGTAGATCTCCTTGTTGCCGGTCTGGTTATTTACAAAGGCAAGTCTTGAAAGGAACATCCCGCTGGTCCCGGTGATGGCGGATATGATCTCATTGGCTACCCTGTGCATCAATGTCCTGTAGGAATCAATCTTGCCCAGGAATTTTTTACCGAGCATCTCGTTGCCGGAGAAGGTGTCGTAGAGCCTTATCTCAACCTCGATATTACTGGCGTCTATGCGTGTGTATCCTGCCTTTAACAGGAGTTCCGCCCCGATTATTGTCCAGTTTTTAAAAATTATGCCTTCAGGCGTCAGGGCGGCCCCGTCCTGATCCAGAAAGGCCTTTTTATCCATCGGCATGAAATAACCGCTTAATTCCAGGTCGCTTGATATGACCTCGGGCATGGAAACGGCCAGTTCCAGGTCCTCTTTGAGCGGATTTTGATTCTTGAAATCCGGGATTGCAATCTTGATCCTTTCCATGGATGGGGAATTTATATCGATGGATATCTTTCCATACCCATTGCCGGGCATCAGGATTATAACTGCCAGCAGGCATCCAAAAACACAGGCGAATTTAATTCTCTGCAAGGTCTTTAAGATTAAAGTTGATCTCAAATTCTTCATAGCTTTGTTTGTATCCCTCGGGAAATGCCGGAAGAGGATTCGATCTTTCAATGGCCTTCAGGACCGATTGATCAAAGATTGAGTCCTTCGATTTCTTTTTAAATTCCGATTTCAGTATGGTTCCGTCTTCTCTAACCTTTAAAAGTACTGTAGCCTCAAGGTCCTTTTTATTCTGATTGGCCGGCAGATAGGTCCAGTTGCCTTTTATCCGGGTTTCAACCTCCATCTGATACAGCTTGATAGGAATGCCCTCAAGCGAGCCTGTGCCTGAAGCCGCCCCCTTTGTCCCGGTTCCGCCGACCTTGTTTTGCAGCCGGGACATTGCCTTGTCAAAATTGTTTTCTTCCGATCTGGTCTTCTTTTCCAGTTCGGATATGGCCTTGTCAAGGCGGTTCCCCTCGTCGGACTTGACCTTTTTTTCCAGATCGGCCAGGGCCTTGTCAAGAAGCCTGGAAGGGACAGGCGCCTCCTTTTTAACTGCGGCTTTCTTGTTAAGCGGTATTTTATCGACCTCTATCTGGGCCTTTTTTTCAACCTTGGCCTCAATCCTCTTGACTGCAGGGGCCTCCTTTGCGGCGGGCGCTTCAGCCGTTGCCTTTGACGCCCCTGTCTCATTCTGTGTTGAAGGCATCGTCACCAGATCGACCTCGTAGACCACGCGGTCATAATCCCTGGAGGGGATAAGGCCGGGGATAAAGATCACTGCCGAAAGGACAGAGAGGTGCAGGGCAACGGAGATAGCCAGCATCAGGCCCCATCGGCTGCCGTTCAATTGATCCTGATTCCCAATGATTAACTCAGCGTTCATTCCAATCCACCAGGCCTTTATGAAATTAATGCTATGACGCCTGCTCGACGGGTTCGGTTATCATGCCGAGCTTATCGACGCCCGCCCTCTTGGCGGCTGCGATCACATTGATCACGAATCCGTAAGGGACGTCCTTGTCGGCCCTTAACAGCACCTGTTTCCCTTCCATGTATTTTAATATGCTGCTGAGTTTGGTCTCAAGGTCCTCAAGCTTTATAACGGTCTTTTCAATGGAGATCTCCCCGTTTTTGTTAACGGTCAATATCAGGGGCTCATCCTTCGTGGTGATCTCTTTCGCGGTGGTCTGGGGCAGGTTTACATCCACGCCCTGGGTCATCATGGGGGCGGTCACCATAAAAATAATCAACAGGACCAGCATTACGTCAACAAAGGGTGTGACATTAATATCCGACATGAATCTTTTATTATTTCCACTCCCGCTCATCATTGTGACAGCGTCTCCTTTTTATACCGGCAAATAGGTTAGGACCTTTCAGGGCTGATATTTTTTTTGATAAAATATCTCATTACCCTGGACAGGAAGTCAGCCGCGAAGGTGTCCATTTCAGACCTGAGTTCCTGGGCCTTGTTATTGAAATGGTTGAAGGCCACCACTGCCGGAATAGCGGCTGCAAGGCCTACAGCGGTGGCGATAAGGGCCTCCGAGATGCCCGGCGCTACAACCGCAAGGCTTGCTGAGCCCTTCATGCCTATGCCCCTGAAGGATTCCATGATCCCCCATACTGTCCCGAAGAGTCCAATAAACGGCGCGGTGTTCCCTGTTGTGGCAAGGAAGGATAATGCCTTGTCAAGCCTGCCGCCCTGCTGGATACGGGCCTTTCTCAATGCCCTTTCCACGGAATCGGAAAAACCGTTTAATCCTGATTCAGCGCCCGCAGGGGATGAGCTCAACATCTTATTTACCCGCACAAGTTCCGCATAGCCGGTCCTGAAAAGCTGCGCTATGGGGCTGTATTTCAGATTATCCGTTTCCTTGTACAGCGCGGCAAGTTCCGTATTCTCCCAGAAGATATCAAGAAAGTATGCGGTCTCCTTTTTGGCCCTGCTGAAAAAGCGCCACTTCATAAATATGATTGCCCAGGATATGATTGAAAAGAATACCAGAATCATAAGCACTACCTTCACAACCGTTCCTGCATGAAGGAACATCTGTACAAGATCACCGGCAAATGCCTGGTCTGAGATTGCGCCGGGAAGCCCCAGCACAGGAAAAATTTCAAAAATTTCCATCCTGTTGTCCTCGCATTTATTATTTAAATTTCCAGGAATGCCCGGTCATGAAATTACAGTCAAAAAATCATGTCTATCTATCCTGGCTCAAGGCTAATTATTACACTTTTTGACCGGGTTTATGCAACAGGTATTGTAAGAGGCAATTAAAAACATAGATGGACCCTCGAATATGGCGATCCCCTCCGGGGGAAAGGTTCCGTGAACGCGCCTTCAATGATAAGATGGACTTCCCGGTGCAGGAAATTGTGTCTTGCGGATTTAAACGCCTTATGTTAGGTCATAAATGATAGAATCTATTATTGAATCTCTACCTGAGGAGAAAAGGTTTTGTTTTTTAAGGTCAAGACATCCGAAGAGGTCCTTGAGCTGTTGAAGGGTTTTAACCCGATCGGCGAGGAGACTGTTTTTATGGGAGAAGGGCTTAACCGCGTCCTGGCCATGGAGATAATTGCCGGAGAAGACTTGCCCGAGTTTTCCAGGTCTTCCATGGACGGCTACGCTGTCCGCGCCAGGGACACCTTCGGCGCTGTTGAAACCCTTCCCGCCTTACTTGATGTGACCGGAGAGGTCCTCATGGGCCGGGCCCCTGACGGCATTGTCAGCCGGGGAAAGGCTATCAGGATATCAACAGGCGGGATGATGCCTGACGGGGCAGATGCTGTAGTCATGCTCGAATACTGTCACAGCCTGGATGCCGGGACAATTGAGGTCAGCCGTGTCGTATCTCCCCTGGAGAACGTTATAAGCCCTGGCGATGATTTTAAGAAAGGGGCCGTGATATTTGAAAAAGGCTGTCTTCTGAGGCCCCAGGACCTTGGCCTCCTCGCAGGTTTAGGCATACAGGATATTACCGTATACAAAAGGCCCAGGGTAGCCATTATTTCGACAGGAGATGAGATCGTCCCGATTGATCAAAGACCTGGGCCTGGGCAGGTCCGCGATATCAACGCCTATACCTTGAGCGCCTTCTGCAGACAGGCAGGGGCAGAGCCCCTTAACCTGGGGTTATGCAGGGACAGCTTTTCAGACCTCAGGGAGATGGTTGCCGGGGGCCTTGAGGCAGCGGACACCCTGTGGATTTCCGGAGGCAGTTCGGTGGGGACAAGGGATTTGACCGTGAAGGTCCTGGAATCCTTTGGTGACATGGAGCTGCTCGCGCACGGCATCTCCATAAGTCCGGGGAAACCCACCATCATTGCCAGGATCGGGGGCCGCGCCGTATTCGGCCTGCCCGGCCATGCGGCCTCCGCCATGGTTGTAGCCCAGGTCTTCCTGACCCCCTTTTTATCAAGGCTGTCCGGGGAAAGGGGGGCATTTGAAGACAATCATTTTTATGTGCAGGCGGAGCTTGAACGAAACATCGAGTCAGCAAGCGGGAGAGATGACTACATAAGGGTTAGATTGAATAAAAGGGACGGGCGGTTGTTTGCCGGGCCGATCTTCGGCAAGTCAGGGCTTATTTCAACGCTGGTTGATGCCCACGGGCTGGTGAAGATCGACAGGAATACGGAGGGCCTTTATCAGGGGCAGACTGTTAATGTGATGCTTTTCAAAGATTCAAGGGGCGTGGCTTATTAAATGAAGCGGCATGTATATCTGGCAATGAAGGGCCTTGAAGAGGCCAGGGAGATTTTTTCAGGGGTATGGAACGGGAAGAGGACGCCTTCTGAAAAGATACAGGTGGAAGACGCCCTGGGACGAGTGACCTCGGAACCTGTATTTGCAGGGGTCTCCGCCCCTACCTATCACTCCGCCGCCATGGACGGCATTGCGGTTAAGGCCGAAGAGACCTACGGGGCCTCGGAAAAGAGCCCTGAATTGCTGAAGATCGGCGACAGCGCCTTCTGGATCAACACAGGCCAGGCCCTGCCCGGGGGCTGTAACGCCGTTATCATGATAGAGAAGGTCCATCAGACAGACGATAATACCATAGAGATCAGATCCCCTGCCTATCCCTGGCAGCACATAAGAAAGGTGGGCGAGGATATAGTCGCCACCCAGCTCCTTTTCCCGCAGAACCATGTCGTCCGCTCTTATGACATGGGCGCCATGATATCCTCGGGCATCTTTACGATTATGGTCCGGAAGAGACCCGGTGTGGCCATCATCCCCACCGGATCGGAGCTTGTCTCTCACAGGGACCCGGATGCCTTTAGCCTCCTTAAAAAGAACCGCATCATAGAATCCAATTCCATAACCCTGTCCGGCATGGTCAGGGAAAGCCACGGGGTACCTGTCGTTTATGACATTGTCCCGGATATGGAAAAGGATATAAGGGCTGCTATTTTAAGGGCGATTGATTCTGACGAGGATCTTGTCATAATAAATGCCGGGTCATCGGCAGGCTCAAAGGACCATACTGCCGATATCATAGGTGAGCTGGGAGAGGTCCTTGTCCATGGCGTTGCCATGATGCCGGGCAAGCCCACTGTCCTGGGGGTGATCAAGGCTAAGCCCATCATCGGGATCCCGGGGTACGCTGTCTCGGCGGTCCTGTCATTTGAACAATTCGCAAGGCCCCTGCTCCTGTCCCTCCAGGGGTTGAATCCTCAAAAGGGGAGATTTATAACCGTTAAGCCCTCCAGGGATATCCCTTCCAAGCTTGGCACAGAGGAATTCATAAGGGTAAATATCGGAAGGGCAGGAGAGGGATTTATAGCCACGCCCCTGTCAAGGGCTGCAGGGTCCATTACAACCCTTACAAGGGCCGAAGGGATCATCCGCATCCCGGCCATGTCGGAAGGCATTACCCAGGATGAGGAGATTAAGGCGGAACTCCTTGTAGACGATGAGGAACTTAAGAATACCATGGTTGTTATAGGAAGCCATGATATCTGTATAGACATCCTTGGCGATGAGATCAGGCGGCGGGGAAACAACATGCGCGTCTCATCGGGAAACGTGGGGAGCCTCGGAGGCCTCATGGCAATCAGGAAGGGCATATGCCATGTGGCAGGGACGCACCTCCTTGACACGGAGACAGGGGAGTACAATACATCCTATATCAGGCGATATCTCAAGGGCATGAAGGTAAGCCTGTTTCACCTTGCCTTAAGGGATCAGGGGCTGATTGTCCGCAAGGATAATCCAAAGGGGATCAGGGGCATCGAAGACCTTACAAGGGAGGACGTTGTCTTTATAAATCGTCAGGCAGGGTCAGGCACGCGCATCCTGCTGGATTACAGGCTTTCCCTTTCCGGCATAAAACCCGAGGCCATAAGGGGATATGATAACGAGGAGTTTACGCACATGTCGGTTGCGGTTGACGTCCTGAGCGGGGCCGCCGATTGCGGCATGGCCATCTATGCCGCTGCAAAGGCCCTGGACATGGGATTTATTCCAATGGACAGGGAGGAGTATGACCTGGTGATACCTGCCGCCTTCCTGGATGATCCGAAGATCAGGATAATGCTTGACACGATCCGTTCACGGGAGTTCCGTGACAGGGTCAGTGCCCTTGGCGGATATGACCCGTCAGGAAGCGGGGAACTCAAGATGGAGATTTTTTAAAAGGAGGAATGACGATGGGACCTTTCAGGCTGCTTTCAAAACAATGGGTCGTTGATGAGAATAATAACATTATCATAGGCGAAGGACGGAGCGAGATACTTGAATCGGTAATAAGCACAGGGTCTCTGAACCAGACCGCCAAGTTGTTGAAGATGTCCTACAAGGCCGTGTGGGGAAAGATCAAGGCTACGGAAAGGGCCATGAATGCAAGGATACTCGATACCGACAGGAAACTCGGCTCCCATCTTACCAGGGAAGGCAAGGAGCTCCTTGAGAGATATAATCAATTAAAAAAGGAATGCATGGCTGAGGATGACAGGATTTTCAGGTCTATTTTTGAGAAGGATTCCTTCAAGGACGACTGATCATGAATAAAACCCATCCGCCTATTCTCCTTATCGTTGCAGGCAAATCAGGATCAGGAAAGACCACGATCCTTGAAAGGCTTATACCTGAACTTAAAAATAGAGGTCTGAAGATCGGGACCGTCAAACACCACCATGGTGATTTTGATATGGACATCCCCGGCAAGGACAGCTGGAGACATAAGAAGGCCGGGGCTGATAAGACTATTGTCTCATCTCCCAACCGCATCGGAATCGTGATGGATGCAGACCATGATCACAGCCCGGAGGAACTGGCGCTTTTTTTATCCGACATGGATATAATACTTGTCGAGGGGTATAAGGGCGAGAATCTTCCTAAAATTGAGATATTCAGGAAAGAGATCCACGAAAGGCCGCTCTGTATTCAGGACAAAAACCTTATGGCCATGGTCACGGACACGAAACTTGACCTTAGTGTTCCCCGGTTCGGCCTGGATGATATGAAGGAGCTGGCGGATCTGATTGTAAGACATTTCAGCCTTGCGTGAGTGCAGTTGCTGAAATCTCATCTGAACTTGAAGATAAAAGATGTTTATTGACCCTGTCTATGGAGGTTTCACCTTAAGTAACGCAGCATGGAGATATGCCTAATGCCTTCAAAGAATAAAAGATCATCAAAATCACCGGGGATTGTAATTATTTCAAAGGGAAATCCCTTTGTCTCCAACGGCAAAGCTGATGAGATTTGCAGTAATGATCGCGGTGCATGGGCATCTCAGGCTAAAGTCGACAATCTGCTTTTTATCCTTGATCATGCCCCTTTCGGGATTATCCTAAACAAAGGAGAGACAGGAGAGGTTGTTTATCAGAACCCGGAACTCATAAGAATCTCCGGTTATCCTGCCTCTGAGGCAGGTGATGTACAGTCCGCACTCAAGGCGTTAACCCCGGATCATGTTGATATGCAGGCAAAGATGGATACATTGCGCCAGATCGAGGAGGCAGGAGGCGGCATTTTTCTGGATGAAATAAAAACCAAAGACGGCGTTAACAAGATTATCGAAATGAGGACAACTGTATTGCAGGATAAGACCAGGGTTGGCATGTTCATCGATGTGACCCGCCGTGAAGAGGCAGAGAAGGCCCTGCGTGAAGTAAATATTGACCTGGAAAACCGTGTTGAAAAAAGGACTGCGGAACTCAAGGAAATTAATAAGAAACTGCGACGGGAGATTAAGGAGCGCAGAAAGGCTGAAAAGGAGCTGGAGCACTCAAGAGAGGAACTGCGTTTTCTCTCGGAGCATCTTCAGCGCGCCCGTGAGGAAGAAAGGTTAAGCATAGCCAGGGAGGTTCATGATGAACTCGGCCAGGTGCTGTCGGTTATGAAGATTGATGCCTCCTTCCTGGGGCAAAATATACCGAAGCGCCTCAGTCATTTTAAAAACCAGGCTGAGTCATTTGAAAAACAGATTGATGGCGCTATCCAGGCTGTAAGGGATATATGTTCCAGGCTCAGGCCATCTGTCCTTATGCATTTCGGGCTATCCGCAGCAATAGAATGGTACCTGGAAGATCTTCGGAAACGTACAGGCATTAATTGTATTTTACAGATCAATGTGAATGTCCCGGTTGAGGAGACGGAGCTGTCACTGGTCCTGTTCCGTATTCTGCAGGAGGCTATAACCAACATCCTCCGCCATGCAGATGCTACGGAGGTTAACGTCTCACTTATGGTTAAGGACGATGATATACTGCTGAAGGTCAGGGACAACGGCAGGGGCATTATTGCCGACCAGATGATAAAGTCCCAATCCTTCGGGATTATCGGCATTCGTGAAAGGGTGCGATTCTGGGGTGGAACTTCAACCTTTGAAGGCGCCCCAGGTAAAGGCACGATGGTTGCCATCTCTATCCCGCTTAAAAAGACAACTCATCTGTCAAGGTCGCTTGATCCTGTAACCGAGTCAAGAAGGAAAAAATCATCATGATAAAGATTCTAATTGTAGATGATCATATGATATTCCGCGAGGGGATTAAAAAAGTGCTGGCCGCTGCTTCGGGTATCAAGGTTGCCGGCGAGGCAGGCAACGGGAATGAAGCCCTGCGCGCGCTTAAGCGAAACCATTATGATGTTGTCCTGCAGGACCTCTCCCTTCCGGATATGGAAGGGCTTGATCTCCTGAGCCATATTAAGAACCATAATCCTGATCTGCCGGTCCTTATTCTGAGTTTTTATCCGGAAGATCAATATGCCGTCAGGGTTCTGAAAGAGGGGGCATCAGGGTATCTGACAAAGGAGAGTGTGCCCAATGACCTGATCCATGCCATTCGAAAAGCGGCAGAAGGTGGCAAGTACATAAGCGCCACTCTTGGAGAAAGCCTGGCCGGTTCGGTTACAGGGGAGAAAGAAGGCCGCCCGCATGAATTGCTTTCCAGCAGGGAATTCCAGATCTTTTCAATGATCGCAGCCGGCAAATCGGTCAAGGAGATGGCCTATGAACTCTCGATCGCCCGCACGACGATCACAAGCTATCGCTCCCGCATTTTTGAAAAACTGAATTTCAAAACCAATGCCGATCTTATCCGTTATGCGGTTGAAAACCGTATTGTCTAGTCATGCATTCAAATTAATGTAAATACCCTAAGAAGCTGCGTTGACATGATGTCATATGCCATATGTCGAGGCAGCAGAGAAAAAGGCAGGGTTTTTATGCCACCCTGCCTTTTTCCGTTTTTTCCCTTGCGCCCCATTCAACATATTCATAACGCTGAGAGAAATCGAAGGGCTGCGCCTTGAGCTTTGCGCCTTTCTTTCATCTTTAATTTCCTTTGCCTTTCACCTTGAACCTTACGCCTTGCACCTTTTTTTATCAAACCTGAGACGCCACAAAAAATGCGCTTCGTATGGTTTTTTGAATAGTACCGCTCCTGCCGGTGCAATCACCCAGGAGAAGGACATCGTTTGCCGAGCCTATGAATTTCTCGGCCTCATCCATCCTGGGCTTAAGGCCGGACCAGATCACGATGCTGTCGGCCTGAACGGACTTCTCTATGCCTGCGGAGTCCGTATAGGTTACCTTTCCTCCGGTAATGCTCTTTACAGTAGCCTTCAGGGCATAACTGAAGTCAGGATGGTTTTGATATATGGCTTCCTGGTTCCTCATATTGTGGGGGCCTTGCAATTCCGCCTCGTACAATCTTTCTCCGCTTGCCAGCACCATTACCTTATGTCCGTCCTTGGCCATGCCTAATCCTACCTCAAGGCCGAATTTTCCTGCGCCTATGACCACCACATTTTTTCCCAGCTCATCCTTTTTATAATAGGCCTCCAGGATATTAAATACCTTGCTGCCGTCCGCCTTCATCTTGGAGGCAACAACATCCGCGCCGGTTGCAACCAGGACCGTGTTGAACCCTCCTGCCTTGATCATCTCAGGCGTTGCCGTTGTATTCAGCTTCACATCGACCCCGGCCTTCTTTACCTGATAGATAAACCATTCCTTTAAATCCTTAAAATTCCATCTCCACTGGCTGTTGTCCGAGATCTTCAAAAGCCCGCCCAGGGATGCATCCTTCTCGAAGAGTGTCACCTTGTGACCCCTTTCGGCAGCCACAAGGGCCGCCTTCATGCCGCCCGGCCCGCCGCCTATTACGGCAACCTTCTTTGATATCCTGGGTGCAGTTATGCCTGCAAGTTTATAGGGAGGCGTTCCCCATTTCGGGTTTACGGCACATGTGCTGTACCAGGGCCCCTTTGTCATGCTTATCCCGTGACAGTTGTGACACGCAACGCAGGGGATTACATCATCTGCCCTGCCTTCTTTTACCTTTCTGACCAATTCCCAATCGGCGAAAAATGGCGTCGTCATGCCGACCATATCTGTTTTGCCGCCGGCGATAAACCCGTCATTCTCTATCGGATCATGGAACCCGGCGGTGGGACAGGTAAGGACCTTAATGCCAGCCTTTTTAATGGCCTCGGCATGGGCGAGGCTTCTTGGTTTGCCTTTGTCCTGGGTCCAGGCGTTAGGATGCTCATCAACCCTGATCTGCACGTAGTCAACGATGCCCTCAAGCTTTCTTGCCTGTTCAATACCCTGTTCCAGTTCAGAGGCAGACGGCTGATTATTGTTGCTGACTCCGAGGGAATCCTTTGAACTCTGCATGCTGTTGGGACCCACTCTGAGGCTTGACATGAGTATAAGATTTGTTGCAGCCCTGACCTTCTTTGCCGCCTCAAGGCTGGTTGTATTCATCTGATACACGTCATAACCCTTATACTCAGCCTCCTTTGCCTCTGCCACGATCTCATCATCGGTTTTAGAGGACATCCCCCCGGGCATACCGCCGCCGGGCATGCCGCCCTGGCCGCCAGCTGCGCCGCCCTGCGCGCCGCCGCCAGATGCTGCTCCGCCGGGCATGCCGCCCTGCGCTCCTCCAGCTGTTCCACCAGGCGCTCCGCCTGTTGCTGTTCCTGGCGCTCCACCTGCACCGCCGGGCATGCCGCCACCGCCGCCACCGCCGCTCATTCCCGTATTGCCGACGAACAGGATCAGGGCGCCCTCGCAATGGATATCTTCCATCAGCTGGTCGACATAGTTGAAAACCGGAGGGATGTCTTCCCATGTGCGATCCGACATGTGGTACAGGGCGTCTTCTTTGGGCTTTGTTTTATCATAGGTTAATGGATATGTCCCGTAGTGTGTGCTCATAGAGACAATAGCGGCATTTTTGGCCACGTTTGAATAATGGTTTCTATACATCTCGCTAGGGAAATTTTCCGGCCCCTGTAGAAAATACGTCGGAGATACGGTGTGCATTATTCTATTCTTCAATACCCTGTTTTTGATCCTTAAGGGTGATAAAAGATGAGGGCATGTATTGCCTGCCGCCTTTATGCCGGCAGTTACAGCCGCATCGGCTGCCATTGCAGCACGCGTTTCAAAACCGGCGAGTTTTTTACAGGTTAGCGCACAGGTGGACGCCACCCCGGCGGCAATCAGAAATTGCCGTCTTCCCATAAGTGTTTTAATTAGACTCATAGCTTCCTCCCTTTTAAGTTAATTGATAGTGAAAACATTATACAACTTTCATCGCTCGCGTCTAAACAAATAATTTTGTCTCGGTGATCATGATTGGGCGGTCATATATGCCAAATTTATAGCAGTAACAGAAAGGTGAGTTTGCACAATGTCATATGCCATATATTGAGGCAGCAAGAAAAAAGGCAGGGTCTTTGTCCGGCCCTGCCTTTTTTCCTGTCTGGTTTTCCTTTTATCAAACCTGCGACGCCACAAAGAATGTACTGCGTAAGGTCTTTTGAATCCTACCGTTCCTGCCGGTGCAGTCACCGATTAGAACTACATCATCTGCCGAGCCTATGAATTTCTCGGCCTCATCCATCCTTGGCTTAAGACCATTCCAAAGCACGATGCTGTCGGCCTGAACGGACTTCTCACTGCCTGTTGAATCCGTGTAGGTTACCTTTCCTCCGGTAATATCCTTTACCGTTGCCTCCAGGACAGAACTGAAGTTGGGATGGTTTAAATATATATTTTCCTGATTCCTCATATTGTGGGGGCCTGAATCAACAGGGTCTACCAATACTTTCCCGCTTGCAAGGACCGTTACCTTATGCCCGTCTTTGGCCATGCCTACGGCGACTTCTACGCCGAATTTTCCTGCGCCTACGACCACCACGTTTTTCCCTAATTCACTCTTTTTAGAATAAGCCTCCACGATATTGAATACCTTGCTGCCGTCCGCCTTCATCTTGGAGGCAACAACCTCTGCACCGAGTGCAACCAGGACCGTGTCGTACTTTCCTGCCTTGATCATCTCAGGCGTTGCAGTAGTATTCAATTTTACCTCGATCCCGGCCTTCTTCACCTGAGTGATAAAGTAGTCCTTTAAATCTTTGTAATTCCATCTCCACTGGCTGTTGTCCGATATCTTGAGAAGCCCGCCCAGGGCGGCATCCTTCTCATACAAGGTCACCTTGTGACCTCTTTCAGCGGCAATGATGGCCGCCTTCATACCGGCAGGGCCGCTGCCTATCACGGCAACCTTCTTGGATATCTTGGGCGCAGTGATGGTCCGAAGTTTATAGGGAGGCACGCCCCATGTCGGGTTTACGGTACATGTGCTGTACCAGGGCGAAGTGTTCATGCTGATGCCGTGACAGTTTTGACACGCTATGCAGGGGATTACATCCTCGGCCCGGCCTTCTTTTACCTTTCTGACCAGTTCCGGATCAGCAAAAAAGGGCGTTGTCATGCCGACCATATCTGTTTTGCCGCTCGCGATAAACCCGTCATTTTCTAACGGATCATGGAACCCTGCGGTGGGGCATGTAAGGATCCTAATGCCTGCCTTCTTAATGGCCTCGGCATAGGCGAGAGCTCTTGGTCTGCCTTTGTCCTGGGTCCAGGCGTTAGGATGTTCGTCAACCCTGATCTGCACGTAGTCAACGATGCCCTCAAGCTTTCTTGCCTGTTCAATACCCTGCTCCAGTTCAGAGGCAGACGGCTGATTATTATTGCTGACCCCGGGGGAATCCTTGGAAGCCTGCATGCTGTTGGCGCCGACTCTAATGCCTGACATGAGTATAAGATTAGTTGCAGCCTGGATCTTCTTTGCCGCCTCAAGGCTGGTTGTGTTCAGCTGATACACGTCATAACCCTTATCCTCAGCCTCCTTGGCCTCTGTTACGATCTCATCATCGGTTTTGGAGGACATCCCAGGCATACCACTGGGCATACCGCCCTGGCCGCCTGCCGCTCCGCCCTGCGTTCCGCCGGACGCTGCGCCGCCGGGCATACCGCCTTGAGCGCCTGCTGCGCCGCCGGGCATACCGCCCTGCTGACCACCTGCTGCGCCGCCAGACGTACCGCCCTGGCCGGAAGCGCCGCTCGGCATGCCACCCTGAGCGCCTGCTGCTCCGCCCTGCGCTCCCCCCGCTGTTCCACCAGGCGCTCCTCCTGCTGCAGCGTCGCCCTGCTGCGCGCCGCCGGGCATTCCTCCTCCGCCCGGCATGCCGCCGCCACCGCCGCCCATCCCGGTATTGCCGGCGAATAGGATCAGGGCGCCCTCGCAATGTATGTCTTCTATCAGCTGGTCGACATAGTTGAAAACCGGAGGGATGTCTTCCCATGAACGATCCGAATAATGGCTCATAGCATCGTCCTTCCTCGCATTGGTCCACGTTCTTGGATATGTCCCGTAATGTGTGCTCATCGAGACAATCGCTGCATTTTTTGCCATGTTTGAATAATGGTTTCTATAATTCTCTGTAGGGAAATTTTCCGGCCCCTGCATAAAGTACGTGGGAGATACGGTGTGCATTATTCTATTTTTCAGCACCCTGTTTCTGATCCTGAGAGGCGATAAAAGATGAGGGCATCTGTTGCCTGCCGCCTTTATGCCGGCAGATACAGCCGCATCTGCTGCCATTGCAGCACGCGTTTCAAAACCCGCGAGTTTTTTACAGGTTAGCGCACAAGTGGACGCCACACCGGTGGCAATCAGAAATTGCCGTCTTCCCATAAGCGTTTTAATTAGACTCATAATTTCCTCCTTTTAAATTAATTGTTATATAATGACACTTCCTCTTCTACCCGCATAAGTCATGGCTGATTGCCCCGGATTCATAAGCAAGGCCAATTAATCAATTGATATTTTGAAGTACGTCCTTTATTCCACCATAAGTTAACAACGTAAGAGCGTTTTAATGAGCTTCCCTCGGTCATTATCTTGTCAAATGCCGCTTTACCGGATCCGCAGCTCGGCAATTGATCCAAGCAGGCCTATCCCCCGTCCCTGGATCAACCAAGTTTTTTCAGATATTTTGCGACATTTTCGCCAGCAAGAAAACCGCTGGAGAAGGCCCAGGCCAGGTCGTTAAGCACCATGCGCTTCACGCCGCCCACAACGACATGACGGCCTGTGGCAAAGTCGCCGGTTACGTAAAGGCCTTCAACAAGGCTTACGCGGTCGGCCTTGTATGCCTGCATCTCCGGATTTACACGAACCCCTCCGAAGGCGCCGTCGCTGCCGACACCCTCCTTGGAGGCATAGTAAGGCGGCTTGTTAATGGGGACGAGATACTCCTTTTTCTTGTAACACCCAAGGTCAGCG
>Ga0153915_10000459_pt1 | contig 37706 bp, 32 predicted proteins | sample Opewatmetagenome_2_FD_107003 | JGI IMG/M metagenome (GOLD analysis project Ga0153915, IMG submission 107003) | Freshwater wetland microbial communities from Ohio, USA - Open water 3 Core 3 Depth 3 metaG | ecosystem: Environmental > Aquatic > Freshwater > Wetlands | place: USA: Ohio, Lake Erie... | reverse complement strand
TCCACGAAGAAACAGGGGGCTCAGGAGACCGCGCGCAATCCCGACATGCATGGCGTGCTTGCACGGCAGCAGACGTGGAGGACCCTGTACAAGCAGAGGGGCCTCTTCGTCATGATGGTCATCCCGGCCGCGGTGTTCATCCTGTTTCACTACGTGCCCTTCGTGAAGGTCAGCTGGGCGTTCACGAACTTCGGCGAGGTGCCTCCCGATCAGGTCTCCTTCGTGGGTTGGGCCAATTTCGAGAAGCTCTTCCGGCTCTCCGCCTTCCTGCGCGCCTTCGCCAACACCCTGATCATCAACGGGATGAAGCTCCTGTTCTACTTCCCCATCCCGATCGTCATCGCGCTTCTGCTGAACGAAGTTTCGCTCGGCTGGTACAAGAAGACGGTCCAGACCATCATCTATTTCCCCCACTTCCTCTCCTGGGTGGTCATCGCGGCCATCTGGTTCATGATCCTGGCCCCGCAGAACAGCATCAATGCGCAGATCGCCGCCCTCTTCGGGCTGAAGCCCACCTACTTCTTCGCCTCGGCCAGGCATATCCGTTGGCTGCTGGTGTTCTCCGACATCTGGCAGGGCTCCGGCTACGGGGCCATCGTCTACCTGGCCGCCCTCACCGCCATCCCCCCGGAGCTCTACGAGGCGGCCATCGTGGACGGGGCCGGCAGGTTCCGCCAGATCTGGCACATCACCCTGCCGTGCATCCGCTCCACGATCGTCATCATGCTGATCCTCAAGGTGGGCAACATGCTGGACATCTTCGAGCAGGTGCTGATCATGTGCCAGCCCATCGTGCGCGACGCCACCGACGTCATCGACCTGTATGCGTACCGCACCGGCATCTCGGAGATGCAGATCGGCTACGCCATGGCGGTGAGCGTGTTCAAGGCGGCCATTTCCCTGGTCCTGGTGCTTGGCACCAACAAGCTGGCGAGGCTGATCGGGGAAGAGGGGGTGTTTTAGCCATGGCCGCACGATACTTGGGCAAAAGCCTGCCGGAGAGGGTGTACGTCGGCTTCGCGTACCTGTCCATGGGCGTCTTCGCGCTGTCGATCCTCCTGCCCCTGCTGTACATCGTCCAGATCACCTTCTCCACGGACAACAACACCGCCTTCCGCATCCTGCCCCACGGATTCACCCTGCAGCACTACCAGTACGTGATCAGCGCGGGCCTCATCCTGCGTCCGTTGTGGAACTCCTTCTATCTCACCGTCCTGTGCACCGCCGTGGCCATGCTGCTGACGGTGCTTCTGGCCTATCCGTTGTCGCGCAGGGAATTGCTGGGGGTGAGGGTCTTCAACTTTCTCCTCATCCTTCCCATGATGATCGGGCTGGGGTTCCTGCCGCGCTACCTGCTGGTGAAGCAGCTGGGGCTGATGAACAGCTACCTGTCCATCGTCATGACCTCGGCCATCTCCTCGTTCAACACGATCATCATCCGCAACTACTTCTCGAGCATTCCCGATTCCCTGGTGGAGAGCGCGCGCATGGACGGTTGTCCGGAGTGGACCATCCTGGCGCGCATCGTGGTTCCCGTCTCGCTTCCGGCCATCGCCACCATCACGCTGTTCTACATGATGGGGGCGTGGAACAAGTTCTTCGACGTCATCCTCTACATCAACGATTCCACCAAGCACACGCTGCAGGTGATCCTGCGGAGCCTGGTGATGGAGGAGAACAAGTACAAGTCCACCACGTCCGAGGAAGCCCGTTTCACGGAGAACATCCAGTACACGACCATCGTGGTCTCGATCATCCCCGTGATGGTCGTCTATCCGCTCCTGCAGAAGCATTTCGTGACGGGCATCATGCTCGGTTCCGTGAAGGGCTGAAGAAACGGGGCGTATTGGGAACGGCCTGGCTCGTTCCCTGAGAGTTTCATGAATAAACGAAGGAGGGTGTCGATGAAAAGAATGGTTCTCATCCCGATCCTCGCCCTGTGCGGCGTCATGGCCTTCGCCAAGGGGACGACGGAACAGAAGCCCGCTGGCAAGGCGATGGACAAGATCACCTACGGCACGTGGATCTACTACCAGAATCCGGACAGCGAAGCGGCACTGGAGGCCCTGTTCAAGAAGGACACGGGGGTCACCCTGGAGCTCGTGAATTTCGCCAAGGACCGGTGGGAGGACAAGCTCCAGGCCCTCTACATGTCCGGCGACGCCCCGGACGTCTCGATCTGCCCGTCCAACATGACGCCCCTGGCCAAGCAGGGGTTCCTGGCCCCCATCGATGCATACATCGAGAAGAGCGCCGGATTCAAGGACATGAAGGCGAAACTTCCGCAGGTGTTCCGAGTCGGGGAATACGGCGGAAAGACCTACGCCATGGCGGCGGGCATCGGCAACTACATGAACTTCTGGGTGCGCCAGGATTGGCTGGACAAGCTGGGCCTCAAGATGCCGACGAGCATGAACGAAATCGTCGCCATGCTGGAGGCCTTCAAGAAGGTGCCGGGCCCCAATGGACAGAAGGTCATCCCGATGACCATGGCCAACTCCATCTGGCCCCACGACGTGTTCGCGACCTACTGGGGTGCGTTCAATGAGGTGACTCTGAGGAACGGGAAGTACGTGGAATACTACGCGACTCCGCAGTTCAAGGAGTACCTGGAGTTCATGAGGGACCTCTACAAGAGGGAGTTGCTGGACAAGGAGCTGCCCACCCTCGGATACGGAGACGTGCGCAAGAGGTGCCAGACCGGCGTGGCCGGGTCCTGCATCATGTGGGACGATACCTACGACGCCTTCGCCAAGGGCATGCAGGACAACAAGATCGAGGGGGTCATGGTGCCGGTTCCGCCCTTCAAGAACCCCAACATGGCGGGCGGCGTATTCGGCCTTTCCTACAGCCCTCCGACGTCCGATTTCTGCATCAATGCCAAGGCTGCCAATCCCGAGTTCGTGTTCAACAAGTTCTTCGATTGGTTCTTCCTGCAGGATGACGGGATCGTCTCTTCGAGCCGCGGCGTCCCCGGCTTCGATTTCACCGTGGAGAACGGCATCATGACGCCCACCAAGAAGCCCAATTCCGGCGTTGGCGCCCACGGTCAGAAGATACCGCCCGTGAAGCCCGGCTTCGAATATCCCTTCAAGTTCGATCCCATCAGCCAGGGCGAATGGGACGACATCAAGCTGGTCGCCCAGTACGCCAAACCTTTCTTCAACGACACCGACAAGATCTACCCGCCCCAGGACGCCAATCGATACGGATCCGTCAAGAGCGGCCTGTACGACAAAAAGGTGGCGCTGGTCAGCAAGTTCATCATCGGGGAGCTCGATTACGACGGGTTCACCAAGGAGTTCACCAAGTATGCCAATGAGATCCAGCTGTTCGAAATCCTGAAGGAACTGAACGGGAAGTAGGAGACGCGGAAGCCTCCGATTCGGGCGCCATGGGTTTCCCACGGCGCCCTTCTTGCTGACCGCGCCTGCGCCGGATCGGGTCCTTGGGCTTCCGCTTCGCACGGATGGGAGGTCTGTTCCTTGGGACTCCATCGCCCCAATATCGTCCTCCTGGTGGCGGACGACCACGGCCTGGACACGGGCCGCTACGGTAATCCCGCCATACGGACGCCGCACCTCGATGGGTTGGCCGGCGACGGCGTGGCGTTCACGAACGCTTTCTGCACGACGGCTTCCTGCGCACCGAGCCGCAGCGTGATGCTTACGGGGCTTTACAACCATGCCAATGGGACCTATGGGCTGACGCACGGTGTGCACCATTTCGCCTGCTTCGACGACGTGACGACCCTGCCCGCGATGTTGAACGACGCCGGGTACCGCACGATCCGGGTGGGGAAGAAGCATTATGCGCCTGAAGGCCTCTTTCCGTTCCGGGAGGGCCTGCCCGACGAGTTGGGGCGGGACGACGTATGCATGTCCGAATCCTGCAGGGGGTTCATCCGCGGGGGCAAGCCGTTCTTCCTTTACTGGTGCTCCCATGATCCCCATCGGGGCGGCGGGAGACTCGAGAGCCATCCCTGCAGGCCTGACCGCTTCGGCAACCCGGAACGGCCCTTCCCCTCGGATGAGGAGACGCCCTATGCCGAGGACGAGGTCCGGGTCCCCCCTTACCTTCCGGATACGCCGGCCACGCGAGCCGAGGTCGCCCAATACTACCAGTCGGTATCGCGGCTCGACCGGGGCGTCGGACGCCTCATCTCGATCCTGCGGGAGGAGGGGGTGTACGACGACACGGTGATCCTCTACGTGTCGGACAACGGGCCGGCGTTCCCAGGCGCCAAGACGACCCTGTACGAGCCGGGCATGAGGCTGCCGTGCATCGTGAAGAGCCCGCTTCATCGAAAGCGGAATTCCACATGCGACGGCCTCGTTACCTGGGCCGACCTGACCCCGACGATTCTCGATTTCGCGGGGGTTCCGGCGGATCCCGGCCGGTTCCATGGACGCTCGTTCAAGGACGTCATCGACGAGGAATCCCCGGTCGGCTGGAGGGATGAGGTCTATGCGGCCCACACATTCCATGAGATCACGGACTACTATCCCATGAGGGTGGCAAGGGGCAAAAGGTACAAGTTCATCTGGAACATCGCGCATCCCCTGACCTACCCCACCGCGGGGGACCTGTGGAGATCCTCGTGCTGGCAGGAGGCCCTGGAGAAGGGGTGGACGGCCTACGGGAACAGGACCCTCGATGCGTTTCTCCACAGGCCCCGATTCGAGCTCTACGACCTGGAACGGGACCCGGAGGAACTCGTGAACCTCGCGGAGAGTCCGGATTCCTCCCGCATGGTCGCCGCTTTCTGCGCGAGACTCCGGGATTTCCAGCGCGTGACGGGTGACCCCTGGCTGCACAAGTGGACCTACGAGTAGCCGGGGTCCGCGTTTCCGTCCTGCCGCGAAGCCCTTTTTACTGGCCGCGCCTGCGCTGGATCAGGTCCTTGATCTTCTGCTTGGCATGGTCCCTGTCCGCCACGCCGATCTTGCCGTAGATGGACGTCACGTAGTTCTTCACCGTCTGCTCCGCGATGCAGAGCCGTTGGGCGATCTCCTGGTTGTCGTAGTCTTGCAGAATGAGCTGCAGGATCTCCGCCTCCCGGCTGCGCAGCGTCTCGAAGTGGGACAGCAGGAAGTTGATCTCCCCGTGGTACTCGATGGGGCGCTTGCGGCTGCCCTGGATCCCGGCCTGGGCGTGGCGGACCAGGCGCGTCGCGACGGCGGAGGAGACGTAGAGGTTGCCCGCGTGCACCGCCTTGATGGAGGTGACCAGGTCGTCCGGCTTCACGTTCTTCAGCACGTAGCCCTGCGCCCCGTTTCCCAGGGCGTCGGCCGCATACTGGTCGTCGTCGAACGTCGTAAGGATCAGGATTTTCACGTCGGGGTGCTTCTCGTGGATGAGCCGCGTGGCCTCCACGCCGTCCATGACGGGCATGCGCACGTCCATGAGCACCACGTCGGGCTCCGAGGCTTCCACGCGCTGGAGGGCCTCCCTGCCGTTGGAGGCGGTCCCGACCACGGAGATCTCCTCCCCGCCATTGCCCTTGAGGATGATCTCCAGGCCGCGGGCAAAAAGCTCCTGGTCGTCAACGATCAAAACCTTGATCTTCGTCACCGATCTCCCCCATCCCGTACGGAATCGCCGCGAGCAGCTCGAAGCCGTCCACGACGACGCGCCACTTCACATGCCCTCCGTATTCGGAAAGCCGTTCCCGCATGCCGGCCAGGCCGATCCCTTCCCTGATTACGGTGCCGGGCGCAAGGACGGCCCCGTTGTCCAGGACGCTCACCAGGATCTCCCCCTCCGTCAACCACAGGTTGATGCGCACCCGGGTGGCCTTGCCATGGCGGAACGCATTGGTGAGGCCCTCCTGGATGAGGCGGAAGAGCACGGAATCCAGCTTGCGGCCGAAGCTTGACGGCAGGTTCCCCAGGTTGAGCTTCACCTCGACCCCCGTTGCGCCCTGGAAGCCGCGCGTGAGGTGCCAGACGGCCTGCAGGCCGATCGGCGTGAAGGGCTGGATGTCGCGCAGGCGCCGGAGGATGCTCCGCGTCTCGGCCAGCGCCCCTTCCGCCTGCGCGCGGATCTTCGAGAACAGCTCCTCCAGGGCCTTCGGGTCGTCGCGCAGCAGCACCGGCGCGGCGTTCATCATCACGATCACGTTGGTCAGGGCGTAGCCGATCATGTCGTGGAGTTCCCGGGTGATGCGGCCACGCTCCTTTTCCGCGCTTTCCGTCTCGATGTTGTGTGCATACAGCTGCAGGGCCATGTTCGCCTCCACCAGGTTCCGCACGGTGGAGGCGAGCTCCCGGATCTCCGCGGAGTGCCTGACGTTCTCCTCGCGGTGGAACACCGCGACGAACGCGAATCCCGTCGACGGCGCCGCGGCGAGGAGGAACACGGCCGCGAAGGACAGCGCCTCTCCGGGCACCAGCCCTGCCGTTCCCATGGGCAGGAGGGCGGAAAACAGGAAAAACGCGAGTGCGGCGGCGTCCCATGCCACGGCGATCCACTGGCCGTCGAACAGGGCGGTTTCCACCAAGTAGGGGACGGCGAGCAGGACGCAGGGGACGGGGGAGGCATGACCAAGCAGGACGCATAGGGCCCCGATGCAGGCCAGGCGGACCGCATGCAGGGCGCGGAACTGGGCGATGCGGTGGACCGCGTGCCCGGCGATCTCCAGGCCGATGGAAGCGACGGCGAGGAGCAGGAAGCCCTGGCGCGCCGCTTTTTCGGCCGGCAGCGCAATGCAGAGCACGAGCGCATAGGAGGCGAATGAGATCAGCAGTACGGCGAGCTGCAGCCTGCGGAAGCCGAGGATGCGCGACAGGAGGTCCCGCAGGCCGCGCTTGCGCCCGTCATCCCGCGGGGTGGTTTCCGGGTCCTGTGGGCCGGTGCGGAGGGCGTTTATGTCCGGGGCTGCCATGGCGTCTGCCCGATTGTACGGGGCGGCTGCCCGTGCTGCAAGACGTGGGCCCCGACGCTACGCGGTCCGCGGCTCCTAAAGCAGCACGCGCAGACCGTCGAAGGCGGCCTGCGCGCGGTACGGCATCCGTCCCAGGCGCTCCTGGATCTGGTGATGGTCCAGGCCCTGGTGCGGGTTGAAGTGCGTGGCGTAGACCGGGGTGCGCTCGTCGATGAACCCGATCTTGGCCATCCGGTCCAGGGACTTTCGGAAGCTCGCCAGGTCGTGGTGGCCTGTCGGGAACTCCGGCCTGTCCGTCCGTCCCGCGAAGGTGCACTCATGGACGAGGAGGTCCACGCGTTTGCCCTTCAGGTATTCCCAGCTCTCCTCGGTGTAGAAGCCCGTGTCGGCGGCGTACAGCATCGACCTGCCATTGGGCAGCTTGACCAGATAATTGATCGAGAGCTCTCCCTCCCCATGGGCCGTGTGGTTGCCCCGTACGGTCTGGACGGACAGGTCTCCGACCTCGTATTCCTTGAAGTGCTCCAGCGCCCGGATGACGTAATGCTCCCCGACCCACTTCATCTCGTCCGCCCCGAGGTTCATGCCCCGGAGTTGATCCTCCACGTACCTCTTGGCCGGTCCCGACATGTAGACCGTCATGGGTTTCCCATTGGTCTTCTGGGACATGATCTTGTCCTTGAGGGCGTTGAGGTCGAAGTGGTCCTCATGGCTGTGCGTGACGAGCAGGTGCTCCACGTCGTACATGTCCGTGCCGGCCCGGATCGTCTGCGTGTAGTTGTCCGGCGCGATGTCGATCTGGTGGTGTTCCCCGACGCGAAGCGAGGAGCGGGTCTTCACCTCGATGCCGCCCCGCCGCCTCACCCCCTCGCAGGCCGGGCAGCGGCAGTAGGCGGCAGGCACGCCTTCCGCGGCGCCCGTACCAAGGAATATCAATTCCATGAAGTCCTTCCTTTCTTGGTCCGGCCTTCAGGCGCGGAGGTAGGCGATGCTATCCCCGATCGCCTTGGCCAGCGCATCGGGCGCCATCTTCTGCACCTGGGAGGAGAAGGGCTCCAGGGCGATGTCCCCCGCGTAGCCCAGGGACAGCAGGCGGCGGACCTGATCCCTCGAGGCCATCCGGTCCTTCGGCCCGCAGAGCAGGCGGTGCTCGTCGAGGAAGGCTGCCTTGGGGATGTCCGCCTCGACGCCCGAGGCATGGATCAGGCCCATCAGGGGAGCCACCTTCTGAAGGTCCTTCTCCGTATCGGGTCCCAGGTAGTGGTGGAAGGTGTCATGGACCGTCCGATAACAGGCGAATCCCGACTGGCCGATGGCTTCCACGGCCTTCAGGAGGGACTGCACGGCGCATTCGCCGAATCCCAGGGGCTCCACGTATCCCAGCATGCCGCGGGAGGCGAAGGCCGGGCCGTAGGCCTTCAGGGCCTCCACGGTCTCCCGCATCCGTGCGGCCGGGTCCCGCGCGTCCTTCTTGTCATTGGTGGGGCACAGGATGAGCGCAGGACAGCGGATCTCCACGGCCAGGTCCAGGAGCGCCTCCAGCTCCCGGATCCGTGCGGGCCTTCCCGCGGCCAGGTCGAACTTCTGCAGCGCGTTGATGGTGATCACCCGTACGCCGCACTTCTCCGCCAGGGCCGCGGCCTGGGACGGGCTCATCCCGTCGGTCACCTTCCCGCCGGGCAGGTCATTGCGCAGCTCCACCTTGGCGATGCCCAGTCGTCCGGCCAGGGAGAAGAACTCCTCCAGGCCCAGGGACGGGCAGGCGATTCTATTCAGTGCAAACCTTTGCATTGGGACCAAATGGGCACCCTCCTTGCTGTTACGGCACCATACATCCGCACGGCGGCCCCGTGTCAAGGTCCCGCCCCTCTTGCGCGGAAACGGGGATCGTGCTTCCATCCGGCGCATGGGACGCATCGACCTTTCAGGGACCTGGACGCTCCGGCGCACGGCGACGGGAGAGACCGTGGAGGCGCAGGTGCCGGGGGATACGCATTCCGCGCTGCTCGCTTCGGGTCGCATCCCGGATCCGTACGCGGGAAGGAACGAGCTGGACCTCCAGTGGATCGGCCGGGAGGATTGGGCCTACGAACGAACGTTCGACCTGGAACCCGGTTTTCCCGACGGCGGCCTCGTCTACCTGGACTGCGGCGGCCTGGATACCCTGGCCGAGGTGCGGATCAACGGAAAGGAGGCCGGGCGGAGCGGGAACATGTTCGTGCGCCGCCGCTTCGAGGTGGGCGGGCTCCTGCGGCGCGGGGCGAACACGATCCGCATCGACTTCCGTTCCGCGGAGGCCGCCGCGGCCGCCCTGGCCAAGGGGCTTCCCTACGAGCTTCCCTATTCCGTCTATCCCGTCCAGTCTCCCCACCGCAACCTGGTGCGCAAGGTGCAATGCCACGCCGGCTGGGACTGGGGTCCCTGCCTCATGGTGGCGGGCATACGGGATTTCATCGCCCTGGAGTCCGTGCCGCATTCCAGGATCGAGCACGTGTTCACGGAGCAGAGCCACGGGAAGGGCGCCTGTTCCATCCGGGTCCACGTGGAGACCTTCTCGGCGCGCGCGGGACGCGGCCAGATCGCCGCGCGGCTGGGGGAGGAGGAGCGCCGGTGCACGGTGGACCTCGCGCCCGGAACCCGCGTGACGAGCTTCGACTTCGAGGTCCGCCGACCGCGGCTCTGGTGGCCCAACGGCTACGGGGAGCAGCCGCTTTATGAGCTTGTCGTGACCCTGGACGGCCAGGAGGTGCGCAAGCGGCTCGGCCTGCGGACCCTGGAGCTTCTGAACCGGGAGGACGGGCGCGGCCTGTCCATGGTTTTCCGCGTGAACGGGGTCGACGTGTTCTGCAAGGGCGCCAACTGGATCCCCTGCGACTCTCTGCCGCAGCGCCAGACTCCGCAGCATATGGAACGCCTGCTGGAAAGCGCGGCGGACGCCCACATGAACATGCTGCGCGTCTGGGGCGGAGGCCAGTACGAGTCCGACCGGTTCTACGACATCTGCGACAGGTTGGGTCTCCTGGTGTGGCAGGACATGATGTTCGCCTGCGGGCTGTATCCGGCCACGCGGGAGTTCCTGGCCTCGGTGGAGGAGGAGGTCCGCTATCAGGCCCGGAGGCTGCGCGACCATGCGTGCCTCGCCCTCTGGTGCGGGGACAACGAGAACGTGGGCGCCCTGCGGGAGCACCGGGCCTGCCGGGAGAACCGGGACCGGTACCTCGTGGACTACGACAGGCTCAACGAGGGGGTGATCGGCAGGACGCTGGACGCGGAGGATCCCACCCATGCCTTCTGGCCCAGTTCCCCCTGTGCGGGACGCGGGGACTATTCGGACAACTGGCACGACGACTCCAGGGGCGACATGCACTGCTGGAGCGTCTGGCACGAGGGGAAGTCCTTCGACTTCTATTATGGGGTGCAGCCCCGTTTCTGCTCCGAGTTCGGCTACCAGTCCTTCCCCTCCCTCGCGACCGTGCGGACCTACGCGCCCGAGGGCGATTGGAACGTGACCTCCCCGGTCATGGAGCATCACCAGAGGCATCCGCGCGGGAACGCGAACATCGTGGAGATGTTCACCCGCTACTTCCGCATGCCCGACGGCTTCCCCTGGTTCGTCTACCTGAGCCAGGTCCAGCAGGCCCTGGCCATCAAGACCGCGGTGGAATACTGGCGCAGCCTGAGGCCCCATTGCATGGGCGCCCTCTACTGGCAGCTGGACGACTGCTGGCCCGTCTGCTCCTGGTCCTCCCTGGAGTACGGCGGCCGCTGGAAGCTGCTGCACTACGCGGCCAAACGCTTCTTCCAGCCCGTCCTGGTCCTCGCCTATCGAAAAACGCCGGACGGACCCGTGGAGGCATGGGCCGTCAACGACCTGACGGAGCCGGTCCAGGGATCCTTGAGGGCGCGCATTGTGGGTTTCGACGGCGGGATCCGCCGGACCATGAAGCTGCCGGTACGGCTGCCTGCGGGAAGCGCCAGGCGGATCGCCTCCTGGTCCGCCGGGGACCTCGCGCCCTCCCCGACGGAGGCCTTCCTGCACCTGGAACTTGAAGCGGGCGGGCACAGGTCTGAGAACGACTTCTTCTTCGCGCCCTGGAAGGCCTGCCTGTTGGAGGATGCCGCCGTGAAGGCGGTGGTCTCTTCCAAGGACGGGACCCTTTCGGTACGCCTCTCCACGGACAGGCCGGCCCTGTTCGTGTCCCTGGAGGCCGAAGGCATCGAAGGGGAGTTCGACGACAACCTCCTCGTCCTGCTTCCCGGGCGGGAGCGCACGCTGCGCTTCCGTCCCTGGCCCCGCGGCGCCAAGGTCAGGGCGGACCGCCTCCGCGGCGCGCTCACCGTCCGGCACCTGCGCGCCTCCTACCGGTAGCATCCTCCGGATCGGCCCCCTGTCCGTCGACGGGCTTGACAACCGGCCATGTGTAGCATACGCTACAAAACAAGGGTAAGTGTGATACATTAGCAACATCCGGCATGCGGGCGGAGAAGGGGTTTGGGGAGTCGCGATGACCAAGATCCTTTTCGAGCGGGTGAAGAAGACCTACCCCGGCGGGCACACGGTGATCGAGGGCCTGGACCTGACGATCGATCCTGGTTCCTTCACGATCCTCGTGGGGCCTTCCGGATGCGGCAAGACGACGCTGCTGCGCATGATCGCCAATCTGGAGACGATCACCGGCGGGAAGATCTTCATCGGGGACCGCCTGATCAACGGCCTGCCGCCCGGGGAATGCGAGATCGCGATGGTCTTCCAGAACTACGCCATCTATCCCCACATGACGGTGCGGAAGAACATCGAGTTCGGCCTGAAGAACGTCGGGATCCCCAAGGGGGAGCGGGAGCGTCGGGTCGCCTCCGTGCTGTCCCAGGTGGGCCTCGGCGAATGCATCGACGTGAAGCCCTCCGCCCTTTCCGGCGGCCAGCGGCAGCGGGTGGCCCTGGCGCGGGCCATCTCCAAGGATCCCAAGGTGTTCCTCATGGACGAGCCGCTTTCCAACCTGGACGCCAAGCTGCGCAGCCAGATGCGCAGCGAGCTGATCGAGCTGCACAGGCAGCTGAAGTCCACCTTCGTGTTCGTCACGCACGACCAGGTGGAGGCCATGACCATGGGGGACTGCATCGTGGTCATGAGCGACGGCCGCATCATGCAGAAGGGCTCCCCCAAGGAGGTCTACAGCGACCCGAAGAACCTCTTCGTGGCCACGTTCATCGGGGACCCCGGGATGAACCTCCTGAAGCTCGACAATGGCAGCACTGCGGGATTCCGGCCCAGGAAGACGAGGCTCTTCAAGCCGGCGGCGAAGGAGGCCGCGGGTTTCGCAGTCCGGGGCACGGTGACCGTCAAGGAGGTGCTGGGAGGCGATTTCCTGTACCTTCTCGACACGCCCATAGGCCGGTTCAAGGTGAAGACGGAGGACGAGTTCGATTTCGACGAGCCGGTCCTCATGCAGCTCGCCGGGGAAAATCTGTATTATTTCGACAAGGACGAGCAGAGGATCTACGACGCGTCGGCCATCGGCGGCTGCAGGGCCCGCCTGGCGGAGGCGGTGGCGCATGGGCGCTGAAGCCGCCGTCGCGCGCACGCGCCGCAGGAGGCGCGGCCTGCTCAACAAGGTCTTCGGCTGCCCCTACGTGCTCATCGCCCCGGCGGTCATCCTGATCGCCGTGTTCTCCATCCAGCCGCTGTTCTTCGTGCTCCAGAAGAGCTTCCGGAACTTCGACATGGTCCAGGGGATCGACAGGTTCATAGGGCTCGCGAACTACAGGTCCATCTTCACCAATCCCCTGTTCCTCCAGGCGCTCGGCAACACCTTCGTCTACATGCTCTGCACCGTGGGATTCGGCATCGTCTTCGGGGTCCTCTTCGGCCTCTTCCTGAACAAGAGGGGAGGGATGTTCGACCTCACCCAGAGCGTCATCTTCACGCCCCACATCATCTCCTACGTCTCCATCTCCGTGATGTGGATGTGGGTCCTGGACCCGAGGGCCGGCATGGCAAACTACCTCCTGCAGTCGCTGGGGCTTCCGACCTCGATGTGGATGCGCGGCGAGGAGTCCTCCCTGTTCTCCGTCATGATCGTGGCGCTGTGGAAGGGGCTCGGCTACACCTCGCTCATCGTCATCGCCGGCCTGCAGAACATCCCGCCCTACATCTACGAGTCGGCCAGGCTGGACCGGTCGCGGGGGTTCAATCTCCTCGGCCGGATCATCCTCCCCCTGCTGTCCCCGACGCTGTTCTTCCTCCTGGTGACGGGCGTCATCGGTTCCTTCGGAACCTTCGACATCATCAACCTGATGACCGTGGGCGGGCCGAACAATTCCTCCAACCTCCTGGTGCACTGGATCTACCAGACCGGGTTCCAGTTCTTCCGCATGGGCCCCGCCATGGCCGCCTCCGTGGTCTACCTGGCGATCATCGCGGTCATCTCGCTCCTGAACTTCACGGTGTTCGGCAAGAAGGTGCATTACCAATGAAACAAATCGACGGGACCGTGGAGGTTCAAGGGCCGGGCGGTTGGAAAAGGACGCTCTTCGGCGGCCTTTCGCTGGTCCTGCTGCTCCTTCTGATTCTCGTGTACGTTTTCCCCTTCTATTGGATGGTGACCACGTCCGTCAAGACCTTCGAGGAGGCCATCCGTTTTCCGCCCACGTTCATCCCGCGCACCTTCGACATGATCAACAATTACCGAGCGGCCTGGACGATGGCGAACTTTCCGCATTTTGCAAGGAATTCGCTGGTCATCACCCTCATCACGCTGGTCGGGCAGCTCCTGGTGACCATCCCGGCCGCCTACGCCTTCGCCAAGAAGGAATTCAAGTTCAAGGGGTTCCTCTTCGGCTTCATCCTTTTCGACATGATGATCCCGGGGCAGGTGACCTTCATCCCCATCTACGTCTTCCTCAGCAACATCGGCTGGCTGGACACCCTTTGGGCGCTCACGGTCCCGTTCTTCATCTCCTCCTTCGGGATCTTCTTCGTGACGCAGGCTTTCAAACAGGTCCCCAACGAGGTCATCGACGCGGCGCGGACCGACAATGCCACGGAGCTGCAGATCATCCTGGGCATCATGGTGCCCATGAACAAGCCCGTGATCGTCACCATCTCCCTGTTCACCGTGATCGGCAAGTGGAACGACTACTTCTGGACCCTGATCCTCACCACCAGCTCCAAGGTGCGCACGCTGCCTTTCGCGGTGAAGAGCCTCTTCGCCCTGGGGGACGGGATCAACATGTGGAACATCTCCATGGCGGGCAACGTGCTGCTCGTCGCGCCCCTGCTCATCATCTACATCTTCGCCAACAAGCAGATCAAGCAGGCGTTCGTCTATGGGGGCATCAAGTAGGGATGCGCGCCGCGGCGGGCTGCGCGGAGCCGCTCCGGCGTGACGGATAGATCATCGAAGCGTGAAAGGAGAAAGGTCATGAGGGGAAGAGCGTTTGCATGCGCCGCCGTCCTGGCGGTCCTGGTCCTGCCGACCGCACTCTGGGCGGGTGGGAGCGCGGAGCCCAAGGCCTCCGGCCCCGTGAAGGTGGACTTCTGGTCGATCTGGGACATCGAGAGCAACAAGCACGGAAAGTATTTCAAGGGCATCGTCGATGAGTTCAACAAGGCCAACCCGGACGTGGTGGTCACCATGTCCGGCCAGGGAGGCTATGACGGCCTGGCCACCAAGCTGGAAGCGGCCATCCTTGCCAAGAACATCCCGACGATCGCGCAGATCGAGGAGTCGTTCCTCGCCAGGTTCCACGTCCGCGCCGCGGACCTCGGCAAGTACCTGGACAAGAAGACCATCGACAACTACAACCCCGGCCTCCTGCGCTCCAGCTACGCGAACGGCGTGCTGAAGGCGGTCCCCATCAACAGGAGCACGCCCATCCTGTACGTCAACGTGGACCTGCTGCAGAAGGCGGGCCTGGACCCCAAGGGTCCGAAGACCTGGGACGAGCTGGTGCAGTTCGCCGCCAAGATCCATGCGCTGGGACCCGATATCTACGGCTTCACGGGCTACTGGGATACCGACGCCTGGTATTGGGAATCCAACCTCTACGCCTACGGCGGTGAAGTGGTCAGCGCGGACGGCACCAAGGTGGCCTTCAACAACGAGAAGGGATGGAAGATCGTCGAGCTCTGGCAGAAGATGGTCAGGGACGGCACCATGCTTAACCCCTATGGCGTGCAGGAAGGCAAGTCCGGGTTCATGCTGGCGAAATTCGGGGACGGGAAGGTGGGCATGGTGCTCGATTCCATCGGCTCCCTGACCAGCCTGGTGCGCAATCCCAAGTACAACATCAAGGTGAGCTCCGTGTTCCAGCCGGCCGGGGAGAAGTACGCCGTGGTTTCCGGCGGCGCCAATCTCATCGTCATGAACGATTCCACGGAGGCCCAGAAGAAGGCCGCGGGCCGGTTCCTCACCTACATCGCGCAGGACAGGATCGCGGTGGACTATTTCAACCTGTCCGGGTATTTCCCGACCACCAAGAGCTCCCTCGAGACTCCCGAGATCAAGCAGCTCTTCGAGCAGTTCCCGCAGTACAAGGTGCCGATGGACCAGATGCAGTACATCCACAGCAGGCCCTGGCACAAGAACTGGCGCGAGATGTATATTGCGATCACCGAGGAGCTCGAGGCCGCGCTCCTGAAGCCGGACAAGGATCCGAAGGAAGTCATGGCCGCGGCGGCGGCACGCTGCCAGAAGATCCTGGACGAGAACAAGTAGGCTTCGGGCATGGCCGGGCCCGCGCGCCGGCATGCGAATCGGGGACGGAGGGGATTCCCTCCGTCCCTTCTTTTATGGAGGAGCAGTTTGGGGAAACCGGAATCGACCAGCACCCTGGAGCGCCTGTCGCGGAGCAAAAAGACGCTCCGGCACTCGGAACAGACGGCCGCGCAGTACATCCTGCGTTTCCCCGACCGGGTGGCCCTGCTGCCCCTGCGCAAGCTTGCCCGCGAATGCGGGGTGAGCGAGGCGACCATCCTCCGGCTCTGTCAGGCCCTTGGCTTCAGCGGTTACCAGGACTTCAAGCTCTCCCTGATCCCCCAGCTTCTCGACCGCGGCCGCAGCCTGCGGGAGGACGTGGGCTCCATCGACGGCAAGGGGCAATGGCTCCACGCATTGGGCGTCGGACTGTGCCAGAGCGTCCAGGCCAGCCTCAAGGGCCTCGACGGCAAAGGCCTCCAGAAGGCGGCGCACCTCGTTAAGGCGGCCCCTCGGATCCTCGTGGCCGGCCTCGGCGGTTCGGCGGGCGTGGCCTACATCCTGGCGGATTCCCTCACCGGCCTCGGGTTCCTCTCCGTCTCCTGCCACGATCCGTCCTACCTGCAGGTGCTTCCGGGCGCCCTCAGGGAAGGGGACCTGGTCATCGGGATCTCCCACTCGGGGGAGACGCCGGAGATCGCGCTGCTCCTGGAACGGGCCTCCCAGGCCCGCGTGTCCACGGTGGCCGTCACCAACTACGAACAGTCCCCCGTGGACCGCGCGGCGGGCCTCACCCTCTTCACCTCCGTGTCCGAGGGCATGTTGGGAAGCTACTCCTGCGAGCCTCGGATCGCGCAGCTGGCCATCGTGGAGGCGCTCGTGAACCTCCTCGGAACCGATCGGAACAAGGGCGGATCGACGGGAAGAGCGGCGCGCTGAGATGCCCATGGTTTCCGGCAAAAAGGTTCTTTTCGGCATCCAGGGTCCGGTGGTGGGTTTCCAGGACCCCTGGGCCGCGGAAGCCTCGGACCGGATCATGCGGACGGGAACGGGCGCCGTGATCGCTTCCCAGGACCCGCGGCCCGAGCCGCGCGCGTATCTTGCCGCCTTGAGGGGACTCGGCGCGGATTTCCTGGTGCACCATCTGATCCCCGGTTCCCCGGCGGACGACGCCATGTACAGCGACCTGTCGGCTTCCGGAATGGAAATCTGCCTGGCCAATGAATACGGAAACGTCAACGGACCCTGGGTTCCCGGAACCAACCGCTGGGACATCCCGGAGGCCGCCCTGCGCGCCGCCGGGCGGAACTGCTGCGGCCTGCTCTACGACGAACCGGAACACCTGCAGATCAACGCCGCGCAGTACCGGAAGGACGGATGGTTTCCGCATTGGGCGGCCACGGACGGCATGAGCCTTGATGCATCCCGATCCGCCGTGGAGGAGGCCGTACGCGCCCGCATGGAGGCGTACGGCCGAACCCTCGCGGCTTCCGGGCTGCCCGCGCTTCCCGTCGTGGCGGAACAGGTTTTCCCGACCATGGTGCACGCGTTCGCGCGGGCCGGCATGACCCCATGCCCCAAGATCATGAAGGAGTCCTTCCAGTCCCTGGCACTCGCCACGGCCCTGGGCGCTTCGCGCCAGTACGGCCGGGAGCTTTGGATCTGCGCGGACCTCTGGGGCCCCGATACGGGACGGTGGTTCACGCGGCTTCCCGGGTTTCCCGGACACGCGCCGGAGGAGTTCGCCTCCGCGCTCCGCATGGGCTACCTCATGGGCCCGGAGCGTCTCTTCGTGGAGAACGTGGACGCCCTGGCGCGCCACCAGGGGGGGCGTTTCATCCACACCGCGTTCGGCGACGCGCTGGAGGACTTCCTCCGCGGTTTCGTGCCCGCGCATCCCCTGGGCCACGGCCACGGGGACGCGGTGGCGGAGACCGCCGTGGTGGCCTCGGACGACGGAGCCTACGGCCCGCGCGGGACCATGTTCGGCAACCGGACCATTCCCTACGGCCGGGAGATCGAAAGCCTCTTCGCCATCTGGCACCTCCTCAGCTGCGGAGCCATTCCCTCCCATGGAAGCTGCATGCACATTCCGGGCTTCCCCTTCCCGCGCCAGGAGCTGAAGAAGGCCGTCCCGGTGGACCGCTTCCCGCTGCCGGACGGCTGGACCGGCGGAACCCTGCCCCCCGTGCACCCGCTGTTCTACCCGCTGCGCAATGCGCTGCGCTACGACGGGTACGCGACGGAGGCGGATCTTGCGCCGGCGTCCCTGATCCTCGCGGGCGGCTCCTCCGTCTCCCCCCCCACGCTGGCCGCCATGGAACGCCGCGCGGCCGCGGGGGCCACGGTCGTCGTCGGACGCTGGATCGTCGAGGACGCCTCCGGGAACCTCCGCCGCGGCGGGCGGGTGGGCGGGGGCCGGTGGATCGTTGTGGAATCCTTCCTCGAGGAGGAGGCGCGGGAGGCCGCGTACCCCTTCCTTCCGTCGGACGGCGTCTGGCGGCAGAGCTTCGGCGGGACGGAGGTCCGCATCCGGCCGCACGACCCCCGCGGCTTCACGCTGGACTTCGAGGTCGGCGGGAAGGCGTGAGCAGGATTCCTCCTGGACGCCGCGGCCGGTCCGCATTAGGATGCTGCCGATGGACATGGATTCGAAGCGGAGGGTGCTCACGGCGGCGGACCACAGGGAACCGGACAGGGTCCCCATAACGTTCGACGCGGCGGACGAGGTCTATGAAACCCTGTATTCCCATTTCGGGACACGGCGCAAGGAGGACCTCTTCGACGCGCTCCACGTCGACACCTGGATGATCCTGCCGCGGAACTTCATCTATCCCGAAGCCGAGGCGGCACTGCCGGACAAGACGAGCATCTGGGGCTACAAGGCGCGCCGCACTGCCTACTCCGGCGGCGTGTACGACGAGATCTACAGCTGCCCCCTCGCGGGCCGCGACGGCCTCGCCGACATCCGCGGCCATGCCTGGCCCGGGGAAGACGCGCTGGACTTCTCCCATTTCTCCGCCGAGGCGGCCTCCCACGCGGACAGGGCCGTCATCGGCGTGTTCACGTGGGGGCCGTATTTCGTCGCCTCCTTCGTGCGCGGCATGCAGGACCTCCTGATGGACATGGCCACGGGTGGCGCGTACGCGGATCTCCTGCTCGGCACGATCACGGAGAAATGCGAGTTCTTCCTCAACAAGATGCTCGAGGAGCACGGGAGCGGGATCGACATCGTCTACATGGCGGACGACACGTGCACCCAGACGGGCCCCATCTTCTCCCGGGAGGCCTTTGGGAGGTACGTCGCGCCCTACCTGCGCCGGTTCGCGGGCATCGTCCACGGGCACGGCAAGAAATTCCTGCTCCACACCTGCGGGAGCGTGCGCGCCTTCCTTCCGGCCATCATCGACTGCGGCGTGGACATGCTGGAACCCGTCCAGGTTCGCGCGGCCGGCATGGAGCCGGCGGGCCTTAAGCGGGACTTCGGACGGGACATCTGCTTCTACGGCGGCGTGGATCTGCAGAAGGTCCTCTGCTCCTACAGCCCCGAGGCCGTGGCCGGGGAGGTGCGGATGCTGATCGACGTGCTCGGCCGGGACGGCGGTTACGTCCTCGGCCCCGGCCACACCTACATCCAGCCCGACTCTCCGATCGCCAACATCCTCTCGATGTACCGGACCGCCTTCGAGCACGGACGATAACGGCATGGAATCCACCGGATTCCTCCAGGACGTCAGTTATAAAAGAAGGCTTTTTATCCGCTACTTCGGGATGACGATCATCCCGGTGCTTTTCTTCCTTATTACGGGTACCCTGTCCGTGGTCCTCGCGCAGCGATACGTGTCGCGGGAGCTTGTCTCCCTGAATCTGCGCAACCTCCGCCAGGTGAAGGACACCTTCGAGGTCATCCTGAACGAGACGAACTCCCTTGTCTTGAGCATGAGCACGGACCCCGAGTTCTACCTTTCCTCCGACAAGATCCTGACCTCCTCCCTTTCCACCTTCGAGGACCTGAAACAGCAGCGCGCGCTCATGAGCAGCGTCAAGACGGCGGTCAATACGCGCCCGTACCTGCACTCCCTGTACGTCTACGTCAACACCCAGCCGAACCGCCTCATCACGACCACCGAATCGGTGATCGATGCCGCGGATTTCGCGGATGCGGCATGGATCGTTCCGGCCCTCGGGAGGAAGGAGGAGATCGGATACTGGCTGGAGCCCAGGCCGCTGAGGCTTTTCTCCTCCATGCCCTGGACCGTACCGGTCCTCACCCTGTACCGGAACATGCTTGGATCCAACAGCTTCGAGAACAAGGGCGTCATCGCCGCGAACATCAAGCTGGACTACCTGAAGGGGATCCTCGATTCCCTTCAGGATTCCGGAGGCCATCGATACGCAATCTTCGACTCCAAGGGCAGGGCGGTCGTGCAGAGTCCCGATTTCAAGCCCGTGCCCGTAGCCGGCCGGATGACCGAGCTTTCGCTGGACGGCGTGCCCTACGTGACGAGCTCCCTCCCGTCGGAGAGGTTCCCCTTCACCTACTGTTCCTACGCCCCGGCCGAAAAGGTCTACCGGCTCTCCGACACCCTGCTGAAGCTGAGCATCCTGTTCGCCTCGCTCTCCCTCGTGGCCGGGCTCCTTCTGATGTACGTGATGGCGCGCAGGAACTTCCGCTACATCGAGGGCATCGTGGACATCATCCAGGCCGCGGAGCACGGCACCAACCTGCCGGAACCGGTCCTCTCCGGCCACAACAGCTTCTCCTCGCTCACCTACTCGATCCTCAAGACCTTCGTGGAGCACAAGTACCTGAAGCTGCGGCAGGCCAACCTGGAGCTCCTGGCCCTCCAGTCGCAGATGAATCCGCACTTCCTCTTCAACACGCTGACCACCATCTCCTGCATGGCCCTCGACTTCACCGGGTCGCCCAACAACGTGACCGCGATGATCGAGAGGCTGGCCCGGATCCTTTCCTACTCCCTGGAGAATCCGCGCGCCGGCGTGAAGCTTTCCGACGAGCTCACCTACACCCGCGACTACCTGGAGATCCAGCGCATCCGGCATCACGACAGGTTCCGCGTGGATTGGGACATCGGGCCGGAAACCGCCGACTGCCAGGTCATCAAGCTGCTGCTGCAGCCCCTGGTGGAGAACGCGATCCAGCACGGCATCCGTGACGGGCAGGGCCAGGGGGCCATCCGCATCCGGGCCGTCCGTGCGGGCGGCCGCCTCAGGCTTTCCGTGGAGGATGACGGCGCCGGCATCGGGCCGGACGACCTTGCAGCCATCCGCCGGCGTCTGGCGGAGCAGGGCGCGCCCGACGGGCACATCGGGCTTTTCAACACGGCCAAGCGCCTGCGCCTGTTCTTCTCGGGGGAGGCCTCCGTGGAGGTCCGCAGCTCTCCGGGCCGGGGCACCGCCGTGGAGCTGGTCATGCCTGCCGGGGATGCCTGAAGCGGCGCGGCGAGGTCCCGTAGAAGGCCCGGAAGGCGCGGGAGAAGTTCTTCGGGCTGGTGTAGCCGAGGATGTCGCTCACGGAGAGCACGGTGTTCCTGTTGTCGCGCAGCAGGAGCGAAGCGCGCTCCATCTTGAGCTGGGTGAGGTGCCGGGAGAACGTGCGGCCCGTCTTATCACGGAAATAGGAGCTCAGGTAGTGCGGGTTCATCCCCACCAGGCGCGCCGCTTCCCGCAGCGTCGCCTCCCCGGGATTGCCTTCCGTGTAGGCCGTGACCGCGTCGATCACCGCGTCCGTCCGCGGGATGCTTTTCGACTCCAGGTCCAGCTCCTCCCTGATCTCACGGAGGCAGGCGGCCATGGCATCGAAGTCGGGAGGCTTCACCAGGTAGCGCTTCACGCCGTAGCGGATGGCCTCCTGGGCGAAGTCAAATTTCCTATAGGCGCTCAGGAAGACGATCTTCAGGGCGAGTCCCTCCTCATGGGCCCACCGGGCGAACTCGAGGCCCGAAAGGACTGGCATCTTGATGTCGCAGAGCACCAGGTCCACCTTGTTCCTGCGCACGAATTCCCTGGCGGCGCTGCCGTTCTCCTCCTGCCCGGCCACCACGAAGCCCACCTCGCCCCAGGGGTAGTGGAGGGCGAGGCTCCTGCGGATTTCGTATTCATCGTCGACGATCAGGACCCTGTACATGGCGTACCTGCTCCGATTATAGATCGGCGCCCCGTGGGGGTCAAATCCGGAATAAATGATACCTTTTCTGAACTTTTCGCCTCTTGCGGTCCCGGAATCCGGTGGTATCCTGATCGCTGCAATTCCTATCGAAATCGAAGGAGGTTCAAATGAGAAGAGTACTGTTGCTCATGGTCGCGGCCCTGATCGCGGCCGGATCCCCCATCTGGGCCAAGGGTTCCACGGAAGCCGCGAAGCCCGCCCAGAAGGTGGAACTGAAGGCCATCTGGTGGGGTTCCCAGGCCCGCCATGAGGGCACCATCAAGACCATCGAGCTCTATCAGCAGAAGAACCCGAACGTCACCATGGTCTACGAGTTCGCCAACTGGAACGACTACTGGACCAAGGTCACCACGATGGCGGCCGGCGGGCAGCTGCCCGACGTCATGCAGCAGGACTACGCCTACGTGGCCGAGTGGAACAAGCGGAATCTTCTGCACGGCCTCGACGAGTACGTGCAGTCCAAGGTCCTCGATTTCTCCAACGTATCCGACTCCCTTATCTCCTCCGGCCGGATCGACAACAAGCTCTACGCCGTCAACCTGGGGTCCAACTCCCAGACGATGATGCTCGACAAGGACGCCTTCGAGAAGGCGGGCGTCGCCCTGCCGAAGTCCGACTGGAGCTGGGAGGACTTCGAGAAGATCGCCCTGGAGCTCCATGAGAAGCTCGGCATCTACGGCCATGGCTCCGGCCTGGACAACAACCAGCTCTGGAAGAACGTCTACATCAGCCTCGGCCAGGGGGCCTACGCCGCCGACGGGAAGTCCACGGGATATACCGACGACAAGCCGTTCGCCGATTTCCTGACCATGGTCCAGCGCCTGATCAAGGCCGGCGCCGTGCCCACCAAGCAGGAATCCATTGCCACCTGGGGCGACGGGGACAACCCGGAACAGTGGCCCATCATCCAGAAGAAGGCGGCCATGCAGTCCATGTGGAGCAACCAGGCCTTCGCGGTCGACAAGGCCTCCGGGGCCGGCCGGCATTTCGTGCTCATGAGCATCCCGCGCACCAAGAAGGGCGCAGCCTCCCCCAACTACATCAAGGCCTCCCAGTTCTTCTCCGTGAGCAACCAGTCCAAGGTGCCCCAGGAAGCGGCCAAGTTCATCAACTACATCACCAATGACGTCGACGCCAACAAGATCCTCCTGGCGGAACGCGGCGTACCCATCTCCTCCGCCATCCGCGAGGCCCTGGCGCCCCTGGTCCCGCCCATCACCCAGGAAGTGTTCAACTACGTCGGCTGGGTGGCCAAGGAAGCGAGCCCCTGCCCGCCGCCGGACCCCGTGAAGCACAACGAGATCGTCAACAACATCTACAAGCCCCAGGTCGTGGAGCAGGTCTTCTTCGGCAAGATCACGCCGGAAGAGGGGGCCAAGCTCCTGCGCACCAAGGCCAATGAGCTGCTGGCGACCATAAAGTAGGGAATCCGATCCGGGGACGGCCGGTAGCCGGCCGTCCCCCTTTTGCTCATCCTACCCAGGGGAAGGATCCGTAAGATGCACCATGCGGTCTCGCCGCGGAAAAGAACCGAGGCCATCCAGGGCTACCTCTTCATCTCCCCCTGGCTTTTCGGCTTCTTTGCGCTGACCCTCATACCGACGCTCGTCAGCCTCTACCTCTCCTTCACCGACTATGATCTGCTCAGCGCGCCGGTCTGGACGGGCCTCGACAACTTCAAGAAGATGTTCACGGACGACCCGCGGTACTGGAAGTCCGTGTGGGCCACCTTCTACTACGCCGTGGCCGCCGTGCCGCTGCGCCTGTTCATGGCGCTCCTCGTGGCGCTCGCCCTCAACACCAAGAGGCACGGCATGGCCTTCTACCGGGCGCTCACCTACGCCCCCTCCATCATCGGGGACAGCGTGGCCGTGGCGGTGATGTGGCGGCAGCTGTTCGGCGGGGACGGCCTCATCAACGGGCTCCTCGCCCTGGTCGGCCTTCCCTCCAAGACGGCGTGGCTGGGGGACCCGCGCTTCGCCATCTGGACCCTGATCCTGCTGGCGGCCTGGCAGTTCGGCTCCTCCATGCTGATCTTCCTGGCGGGCCTCAAGCAGATCCCCGAGGAGCTCTACGAGTCGGCCTCCATCGACGGGGCCTCGGGCCCGCGGCGGTTCTTCTCCATCACGCTGCCCATGCTGACGCCCGTGATCCTGTTCAACCTGGTCATGCAGACCATCAACGGCCTGATCGTCTTCACGCCGGCCCTCATCATCACGAGCGGCAAGCCCCTGGACACCACCAACTTCTACGCCCTCTACCTGTACCGAAGGGCCTTCGAGAGCTTCCAGATGGGCTACGGCTCCGGCATGGCCTGGGTGCTGCTGGCGGCCGCCTCCGCGTTGACGCTCGTAATCTTCAAGACCTCCTCGCGCTGGGTCTTCTACGCTTCCGATAGGGGGGGGGAAGGATGAAACGCGCCGGAAGACGGATTTTCGGGACCCTGGGTTACCACACGGGCCTCTGCCTCCTGTGCCTCGTCATGATCTATCCGATCCTCTGGCTGGCGGGAAGCTCATTCAAGCCGGCCGGAGAGATCTGGACCCGCGTCTATTCCCTGATCCCCCGCGTGCCCACGTTCGACAACTACGTCAACGGCTGGAAGGGGTTCGGCGGCGTGTCGTTCGCCGTCTACTACAGGAACACCATCTTCTACGCGACGGTGGGGACCCTGGCGGCCATCGTCTCCTCCTCGATCGTGGCCTTCGGCTTCGCCCGCATCGATTTCCCGCTCAAGAACGTCTGGTTCGCCTGCATGATCGCCACCCTGATGCTTCCGGCCCAGGTTTCCATCATCCCCCAGTACATCATGTTCAACAAGATCGGATGGATCAATTCCTATTTCCCCCTGATCGTGCCCCGCCTCTTCGGCCAGGCCTTCTTCATCTTCATGATCATGCAGTTCATCCGCGGCATCCCGCGGGAGCTCGACGAGGCGGCGGACATCGACGGCTGCGGCCGCGGAGGGACCTTCTTCCGCATCATCCTGCCGCTCCTGAAACCCGCCATGTTCACGGCCGCCATCTTCTCGTTCTACTGGACCTGGAGCGACTTCCTGGCCCCCCTCATCTACCTGAACAACCCGAAGATCTACACCATCTCCCTGGCGCTGCGCTCCTTCTCCGACCCGGGGGGCCTCACCGATTGGGGCGCCATCTTCGCCATGTCGTTCCTCTCCCTGGTGCCGGTGCTGGCCCTCTTCGTCGCGTTCCAGCGCTACCTCGTGCAGGGAATCGCCTCCACGGGCATCAAGGGATAGCTCCATGGGCGGCAGGACCATCGTCGACATCCACGTGCACCTGTTCGACCGCGTGGAGGGCAACAGCGGCATGGGGCGGTCCTCCTCCGCCCCCTTCGGCAGGGTGGCCACCGGCACGGGACCCATCCAGTTCATGCCGCCCTGGTTCCGTGAGACCTCGTTCTCCATGGACATGATCCTGGAGATGATGGACTTCGCCGGCGTGCGCAAGGCCCTCCTCCTGCAGAACCCCCTCATCGGCATCGTCAATGACGCCATCGCGAAGGCCGTGGAGGCGCGCCCGGACAGGTTCCTCGGCACCATCCAGGTGGATCCCATGGATGAGGGGGCGGCGGCGAAGATCCGGACGTACTCCGCGAACCCCCGGCACGCCATATTGAAATTCGAGATGAGCGACGGGTGGGGATGGAGCGGAGTCCATAAGGGCCTGACCCTGGAGCACGAATGCTTCACGCCCATCTGGAAGGCCGCTTCCGAGAGGGGACTGCCCGTGATCCTGGACGCGGGACGACCCGGCAACGCGGGCTACCAGGTGGAGGCGATGGACAGGCTCACGGACCGGCACCCCGAGATCACGTTCCTGCTGGAGCACCTGGGCGCCTTGAGCCCGGAGACGCTCCACCTGCGGGAGCGGCAGCGCGCCCTGATGCGGATCGGCAGGAAGAAGAACGTACACCTGGGCATGGCCGCCCTGGCGGCCGGCCTCAGGGAGTCCTGGCCCTACCGGCAATCCCTGGAGATCCTGAGGGAAGCCGTGGACCTGGTGGGACCCGAAAAGATCCTCTGGGGAAGCGACATTCCAGGCACCCTGAAGCTGCACACCTATGCCCAGATGATCCAGCTGGTGTCCGACGCCGCGGGCTTCCTGTCCGAAGCGGACAAGGACCTCATCCTGGGCGGCAATGCCCTGCGCGTGTTCCCGGCCTTCGCGGCCCCATAGCGGCCCGTCCGCGACGGGCGCGGGACTCAGGCGTCGAAGCCCCTGCGGGGGTAGAGGAAGCGCTTGATCTTCTGCGTCGGGGTCTTCTCGAACGGCACGGTCTGCAGCTCCACGCGCACCAGGCGGCTGAAGGCCGCGAGGTTCGCATTCACTTCCATGCGGATGCGCTCCAGGAGCTCCGCGGCGGAACGCTCGGCCTTGGCAATGCCGTCATGCACCGCGACGGCGAAGGATTCCGCCACCTCGGGCTTCAGCACGACGAGGGCCGCCACGCCCTTGGCGTCCCCGTACACCAGGGATTCCCCCACGTATGCGGACTGGTTGAGCACCGCCTCGATCTCCTCGGGATAGATGTTCTCCCCCGAGGCGCCGAGGATCATCGTCTTGATCCGGCCGCGGATCGCGAGGCGGCCGTGCGCGTCGACGTGTCCCAGGTCCCCGGTGCGGAACCAGCCGTCCTTCGTGAAGGCCTCCCGCGTCCGCTCCGGGTCCTTGTAGTAGCCCCGCATCACGTTGGGGCCGCGCACCTGGATCTCCCCTTCCGTCAGGCGGATGTCCACGCCGGACAGCACGGGGCCCACGGCGCCCGGATGGCCCTTGCCCGACGCGCAGCCGGCCACCAGGGGCGCGGTTTCCGTCAGGCCGTAGCCGATGGCATAGGGGAAACGCGCCTCGAAGAGGAACCGTTCCACGTCCGGTCCCAGGGAAGCGCCCCCGATGCCGAAGAAGCGCAGGCAGCCGCCGAAGGTCTTTTTCAGCTTCATGCCCGCCAGGTAGTGCAGGACCCTGCGGCCCAGGGGATGCGAGTAGGCGCGGTGTTTTGCGAGCTCCGGCAGGACCTTGGAGCGGAAGATCTTTTCTATGACGAGGGGAACGGTGATCATGATGGTCGGCCGGATCCTTGCCATGGCGGGCAGGAGCGCGCTCGCCGTGGGCGGCCGGTCCAGGTAGTACACGTGGCCGCCCTGAAGGAGGGCGCCGACGAGTCCCAGGGTGCATTCGTAGGTATGAGCGAGGGGAAGGATGGACAGGAGCCTGTCCGTCGGCTCGATGGCGAGGATGGTGCGGGTGGCCTGCGCGTTGGCCACGATGTTGCGGTGGGTGAGCATGACGCCCTTGGACTGCCCCGTGGTGCCCGACGTGTAGAGGATGGCGGCAAGGTCATCCTCCGCCACTTCGGGAAAGGGGAAGGGACCGGTGACGGACGATCGGACCGCGCCCGGAGCCGTGCGCAACAGGGTGACGCCGTCGATGTCGATGACGGCAATCTCTCCGCCGGCCCTGTCCCTGTAGCGCGGGGACAGGACGACCGCCTTACAGCCCGCATGCTCCAGGATGTGGGCGACCTGCGGCGCCGGGAACTCGGTGAGGATGGGTACGACGACGGCCCCCATCGAGGCGATCGCGAAATAGGCGATTCCCCATTCCACCCTGTTCTCGGAAAGGAGCGCGACCCGGTCTCCCGGGTTTACGCCCTGGGAAGCCAGCACGGAAGCCAGGTGACGGGCGCGGGACAGAATCCCCGCATAAGAGACGGGCTGGCCTTCCAGCATGGATAGAGCGGGGTTTTCCCCGTAGTTCGTGGCGCCTTGAAGCAGTATATCCTGAAGCGTGAGCTTATTGAGCTTGTACAATCGTTACCTCTTTCGTTCTCATTGTATACCTATACGTATACTGGCAGTTTACAATGAACAATGATAACAGCTGCATGTCAAGTTAAATCGTGACAACTGTATTCGAAATGAGTCTTGACGCCATGAGGTAATACTTTGTATTATATTTGATGTGGAAAGGAGCTTTCATGAAGCGGATCTGGCTATTCATCGCAATTCTTGCTGTTTCAATTCCCATTTTAATGACGGGATGCGAGAAACGGCATCAAGCAGCATCAAATGGAAAGAAGACGATTGTTGTGACTTATTCGGTCCTGGGTTCCGTGGTACAGGATCTTGTCGGGGATTCGTTCGAGGTGAAGGTCCTCATTCCCAATGGGTTGGACCCGCATGAGTGGGAACCGTCCGCCAAGGACGTCGAGACATTGAACAAGGCGGATCTCATTGTGGAAAACGGTCTGGGCCTTGAAGGCGGGATGGAGAAGGCGCTGAACGGGGCCCGCAAGTCCGGCGTGAAGATGTTCACGGCCGCGGATCAGGTCCGCGTGAGGACCGTGGGCGAAGGCGAAGGGATTCCATCGGACGATCCCGATCAGGCTGCCGGCGCCAAGGATCCTCATCTCTGGTCCGACCCGTTGACAATGAAGGTCATTGCCGACGCTCTGGCGGTCAGGATCGCCTCCGACTTCCAGGTGGACCTTTCGGCCCGCGCAAGGGATCTTGATGGACGTCTGGACGTGCTGGACACGGAGATCCGCGCGAAGGTCGCCGCGCTTCCAGCGGAGAACAGGAAACTGGTGACGGGGCACGAGTCCATGGGATACTTTGCGCAGGCGTATGGGTTCAAACTCGTGGGCGCCATGATTCCCAGCCTTTCGACCCAGGCGGAAGTATCGGCCGCGGACATGGCGGCCCTGAAGAAGCTGGTCGCGGCGGGCAAGGTGAAGGCCGTGTTCACGGAGATCGGCACTCCGGCGGCGGTGGTGGAAGCCCTGGCCAGGGACGCCGGCGTGAAGGCCGTTTCCCTGACGACCCATTCCATGCCCGAGGATGGATCGTACTTCACCTTCCTCCGCGGCCTCACGGATCAGATCGTAGGCGGTCTGAAGTAGAAGTGGAAGACCGCCTTCCCGTGATTGTTGACTCCGTAATACAATGTACTATATTTACACGCGCGGAGGATTGAAATGCCGGGCAGGAAGACGGATCTGATCACCCTGAAGGTTGAACCGGAGCTCGCGGAAATCGTGAACAGGATGCCCAACAAGTCGGATTTCATCCGCAAAGCCATCCTGTCCACGCTGAACAACACATGTCCGCTCTGCCAGGGAACCGGTGTGCTCACGCCGCAGCAGCGAAAACACTGGGAGGATTTCTCCGCGCATCACCATGTATGCCGCTGCGGGGACTGCGATGCCGTTCATCTATCGTGCGATGTAGGCGGCCAGACGGATTCTTCGGGGGAACCGCAGCATGACGCGTAGCGGTCCGACGGCCCGCCGGGAGGGGGAAACGACGTGAATGCCCTTGTGGATCCCTTCCTGACCAATGGATTCATGGCCAATGCGCTCCTTGGTGGCCTGATCGTGGCCGTTGCGTGCGGCGTCGTGGGGACCCTGGTCGTCCTGCGGGGCCTGGCCTTCATCGGGGATGCCCTTTCCCATGGAGTGCTGCCCGGAATCGCCGTGGCCATGCTCCTGGGATATCCCGGGATCCTGGGGGCGGCCGTGGGAAGCGCCGTCATGATAGGCGGCATCGGCTATCTCACCCGCAAGTCCTCCCTTTCCAACGACACGGCCATCGGTCTTTTCTTCGTGGGGATGCTCGCGCTGGGGGTCATCATCGTCTCGCGCTCCAGCTCGTTCTCCGGAGACCTGGTGCGCGTGCTCTTCGGGGAGCTTCTGGGCATATCCCGGACGGATATCCTGATCCAGGCCGCCGCGACGGTCCTCATCCTGGCGGCGGCCATCGTATTCCACCGCCCCTTCCTGCTTCTCTGCTTCAGCCCGGAACAGGCGGACATGGCCGGATACCCCTCCCGCCTCTTTCACGGGATCATGCTGGCCATGATCGCCCTCACCGTGATCGTCTCGTTCCAGACCGTGGGCACCATGCTTGTCTTCGGGATGCTCCTGGCCCCGGCCGCCGCGAGCGCCCTGTTCGCCCGCAGGATCTCCACGATGATGGCCGGCGCCTCCGCGCTCGGCGCCGTCTCCGTCTACGCCGGGCTCCTCGCGAGCTACCACTTCGACCTGGCGGCCGGCGCGGCCATCACGCTGACGGCCACGCTGCTGTTTTTCGGCTCCTTCGCCGTCTCCCGCCTGGCCCGCCGGAGGGAGGGGCCGCCGGCCGCCGGGACCGCTTCGCCTTCTGGTAGTTCGGCGGTGTTGCCGTGAGCGGCGCCGTGACGGGAGGGGCCGTCCCGGTCCTCGCGGCCGGCCGGCTTTCCGTGGGCTACGGCAGGAAGGCCGTCGTGGAGGGCATCGAGCTGGAGCTGGGCCGGGGGGCCACGCTGGCGCTCGTCGGGGCCAACGGCTCCGGCAAGTCCACGCTCCTGAAGACCATGGCGGGCCTCCTTCCCGCCCTGGCGGGCTCCATGAAGGTCTTCGGGGGGAGGCCGGGTCGCAATCCCTCCCGCGTGGCCTACCTGGGGCAGTTCCATTCCAACCAGCTGATGCTGCCGCTGCGCGCGCTCGACGTGGTGCGGATGGCCCGCTACCCGACCCTGGGGCTCATGCGCCGCGCCACGGCGGAAGACGAGCGGATGGTGCGCGAGGCGATGGAGCGCATGGGCATCGGCGGCCTGGCCAGGGAACCCCTTTCGGGGCTTTCCGGCGGACAGAGGCAGCGCGTCCACATCGCGCAGGCGCTGGCGCGCGGCGCCGAGCTTCTCCTGCTGGACGAGCCGGAGGCCAACCTGGACGCGGAATCCAAGGAGACGCTGCTTTCCGCGGTCCGCGCGGCCGTTCAGGCGGGGGGCACCGTGGTGATCGCCACCCACGACATCAAGGAGGCCTCCCGCTGCGACCAGGCCATGCTCCTCGCGCAGCGCGTGGTGGCCTACGGCCCCGGGTGTTCCGTGCTCACGCCGGACACGCTGCTGTCCACCTTCGGCGTCACGGCGCGCATGGAGGAGGGACGCGTGGTGGTGGTGGAGCGGGAACACCGGCACGAGTGCGGGGAGTAGGGCGGCCCCGTCACGGGCCTCGCCGGTGCCGTCGCCCACGCGGTGCTCGGCGGGATCGGGATGGCCCTCTTCCTCTCCGCGAAGGGCATCGTGCACGGACTGCCCCCCATCGCCGGCGCCCTGGTCCTCCTGGCCGGCGTCGTGGCCCGCATGGAGGGCGCCTGCCGGATGGGGGGATTCGTGCAGGGCGTGGAGAAGGAGTTGGGCCCCCTCGACAGTCCCCCCTCCCCGTTGTACCAAAGACGCGGGGGAACGAATCCTGGAACCTGCAGACCGCACACGGGAAGACGCGTCTCCGGCCGGCAAGGGCGGCGCCGCGCGGCTCGACATGATCGTCTTGGATGCCACCATGGGCGGGCCCGGCGACTGGCGTGCCTTCGAGCACAATGACCTCGCCATGATCGGCCTGATGATGCAGGCGCTGCGGACCGGAGGCGGCGTGCACGACCGGACCCTCTGCGTGCTCGGCCACCTGGCCCGGACCCTATGGCCCGCCGATCCGCTCGAGGCCGAGGATCTGGCCGCAGAGCGGGGCTGGCTCCTGGCCTCCGACGGGCGCGAGTTCCGCGTGGGTTGACGCGGTGTTCCGGATCTTGTCGCTTCGCCGGCCGTTTTCGTTGTAGGATGGCTTCGAGGTCCTACATGGGAAAGCAAGAACCGTACGTCCTGACAATGGATTTCGGCACGCAGAGCGTCCGTGCCGCCATCTTCGACAAGGACGGCAATGCCGTCGCGCTGGAGAAGGAGAAGTACGACCCGCCCTATTTTTCCGCCCTTCCCAATTACGCGGAACAGGATCCGTACCACTACTACAAATGCCTCTGCAAGTGCACCAACCGCCTGGCCCGGAAGAACGGGGAGCTCCTGGAGAACGTGAAGGGGATCACCCTCACCTGCTTCCGCGATTCCGCCGTGGCATTGGACAAGGACATGAACGTCATCCGTCCGATGATCCTCTGGCTCGACCAGAGGACCGGCGAATGCAGGAACCCCCTCCCTTTGCTTTCCCGGGCGGCTTTCCGCCTCGTCGGCATGACGGACACCATCAATTTCAACCGGAAACGCTCCGTGTCCAATTGGCTCATCGAGAACGAGCCGGAAAACTGGGCCAAGGTGCATAAATACGTGCACGTCTCCACCTACTTCATCCATCTCCTGACCGGGGAGCTGAAGGACTCCGCCTCCAACCAGGCAGGGCACTACCCGATCGACTTCGCCCATCGGAAATGGTACCGGAAGCCCGAATCCCACCTCACGGGGCAGGCGTTCTCCCTGAAGTCCGGGATGCTGTCCACGATCGTTCCCGAGGGTTCGGCCATCGGCGGCCTCACCCGCAAAGCGGCGCAGGAGACGGGGCTTCCCGAAGGCATGTTGATGTATGCCTGCGGCAGCGACAAGTCGTGCGAGACCCTCGGCCTCGGGGTCATCGACGACAGGACCGCGGCCATCTCCTACGGCACGGCCTCCACCGTGGAGACCACGAGGACCCGGTACACGGAATCCGAGCCCTTCCTGCCCGGATATCCTTCCTGCATTCCGGGCTACTTCAACATGGACATCCAGATCTACCGCGGCTATTGGATGATCAACTGGTTCCTGAAGGAGTTCGGCGGAAAGCAGGTCAGCGACATCATGATCTCCGACATCTCGGCGGAGGAATACAACAAGAGGCTCCAGGACGTCCCCGCCGGAAGCGACGGCCTGGTCCTGCAGCCCTATTGGGGGCCGGGGCTTTCCAGGCCTCTGGCCAAAGGTGCCATCATCGGCTTCTCGGATTCCATCACCCTGGAGCATTTCTACCGGGCCATCATCGAAGGCATCGCGTATGCCCTCCGTGAAGGATTGGAGCACTTCGAGGAGAAGATCCGCCACAGGATCCCCGCGCTGCGCATCAGCGGCGGCGGTTCCCAGGCGGATCAGATCTGCCAGATCACCTCGGACATCTTCAACCGCCCGGTCACCAGGGTCCAGACCTTCGAGACCTCGAGCCTGGGTGCGGCCATCGCCGGATTCCTGGCCATCGGAGCCTATCGAAGCCCGGAGGATGCCATCGCCAGAATGGTCCACGTCAAGGACACGTTCACCCCGAACCGGGAAGACGCGGCGAAGTACGACTACCTGTATCACAACGCCTACAGGAAGATGTATCCGGCCTTGAAAGGGATCTACAAGAACATCAAGGACTTCAACCAGGAGCAGGAGAAGGAGCACCGCAGGAAGCGCATCCTGAGAACAGGGGCCTTGAAGGACAGGCATCCCGAGGGAAAGGCGTATTGACGCGCCGACGCCTACCGGAAGGAAGGCACCTCCATCCACTCCCCGCCGCGCAGCGCCGACTCGTGGGCCACGAGCCCGGGAAGCGTGAGGTCCATGGCGGCCGCCTCGTCGATGGGCGGCTTCCCTCCCGACTCGAGCGCGGCCAGGAAGCCCCGCACCACGCCGTACTCCGCCGTGCCGTGGCCGCCCTCGCGGGCCGCGGCGGGAAGCGACGGGTCCGCGTCGAGGACGTCGATGTCCCGGGCCTCCTTCATTTCGCCCTCGACGTAGAGCAGCCCCTTGCCCGGGATCCCGCGCCTTCCCGATTCCACGAAACCCCTGCTGCCCTGCAGCCGGTACCAGTGCAGGGGAGGCTCCCGCGGGGCCACCGAGCTGCGCAGCAGCTTGATCAGCGCGCCCTTGGCGGTCTCGAAGAGCGCCACCTGGATGTCGATGCCGCCGACGCCGCCCTCCGGAAGGATCCTCCGGCCCTCGCCCCGGCCCATGGCGCGCACGATCCGGTCGTCCAGGATCCGCAGCAGGGGCCCCAGGGAATGGGAACAGTAGTGCAGCGGCGCCCTCTCCGCGCGCCAGCGTCGCGTCCCCGTGGCCGGATCATAGACCATGTTCCGGATGTCGTGGACGTATTCCCCTTCCGCGTACAGGACCTCGCCCAGCCGACCGGAGGAGACCAGGCCGCGCCACTCCTCCACGAAGGGCCAGTAGCAGCAGTTTTCCGCCATCATGTAGCGCTTCCCGCTGCGGCGCACCGCCTCCACGATCCGACGGCATCCCTCCACCGTGGAGGAGGCGGTCACCTCGGAAAGCACGTGCCGGCCCGCCTCCAGGGCCTTCACCGCCTGCTCGGCGTGGAACGGGATTGGCGTGCCGAGGAACACGGCGTCCAGGTCCGCTTCCAGGAACCTGTCGTAGTCGGTGAAGCAGAGGCGGTCCGGCAGGCCGCATTCGGCCTGGAAGCGCGCCAGCGCCTCGGCCTTCGCGTCGCAGCAGGCCGCGATCCTGCAGCGGGGATCTCCGGCAAACACGCGTCCGTATCCCGAGCCCCGTCCGACCCCCACCAACCCGATCCGCAGCTCCCCCATCCGCATTCCCCCCCTTCCGTCCTTCTATCCCATCGGCATTGTTGCCGGTTTCCTCGGCGCGGGCAAGGGCACCCCGATCAACAACCCCGCGTGCGAATCAACCGCATCATGGCGGCGCATCCGGGCAGGCGCGCAGAAGGCCACCGCGATGGGGGCGCAGTTGAAGGCCCGCGAGCCATCGTCATGGAACGGAAGGCGGCCCCGTCATAGGCGCGCCGGCGCTTCCAATGATAGTGTGGCGCGGAAGGGGAGGGGCACTCATGGGCAGGACCGTATCCGCGGAGGCGATCAAGGCGGGAGCCGCCGCTTTGGGGTATGACCTTTGCGGCATCATCGGGACGGATCCGGTCCAGGACTATGCCGCTCGTATGGCGCGTGCCGCGCCCGCTCGGCGGGCGTTTCGGAAGGCTCTACCTTTTCGACCGCCGGCTCGACGGTTCCGCCGGGCGCGCGGCCGACGATGCCTTCGAAGCCCATCTCCGGGGACTTGGCCTGCGGTTCCACAAGGGGACGTCGCGGCGCGTTGGGCCGCGGTGAAGGCCGGCCTGGGGTGGTTCGGCCGCAACAACTTCCTCTAGACGAAGCACGGTTCCCGGGTGGCCGTCGACACCTGGATGGTGGACGCGGAAATGGAGCATGATGCCCCGCGCGAAAAGCTCACAGCCTGCCCCATGAACGCCCACGTGGGGGAAGGCTCCAGGGAGTATCCGGTTCTGGTACATCGGGAAGGACGGGTTGTGGATATGGAAATGCAATGCGCTGAGGGCCATGGCCAACTCGGGCGAGGCGAGGTACCGGTCCTTCATCGAAAAGGCGCTGTCCGGCGGGGATGCGCGCGTCGCGTCGATGGCCGCATGGGCGTCCCGGAAGCCCTGATGCGCGGGCGGGAGTGAATCCAATGGTCGGACCGCTCCAGCGCGGGCTCGAACGGCACGGCTGCCGCTTCCGTGTCGTGCCCGTCGGGCGCATGGAAGACCTGGAGCGGGACATCGCGCGCTTCGCGCGGACCGAGGAGCTCAACGGCTTCCAGCGCTTCATCGTGGAAAAGCTCTACCGCTACGACGCGCCGGAGGCCGGCTTCCGCCCGGCGTCCATCGTCATCGTGGCGGCGCCGGCGCCCGCCTATGCGCGGGTGGAGTTCAGGCAAGGGGGCAGGAGGATCTCCGCCATGTGCCCGCATCCCGCGCGCATCGGCGGCAGGGCCGCCCCGGACGCGCTGCTTGAAATCCTCTCAAACCTCCTTGCCCCGGAGGGGCATCGCGTTGCGGCCGCCCCTTCCCTGCCCTGCAAGCGCCTCGCCGCGGCGAGCGGCCTGGCGCGTTACGGCCGGAACAACGTCACCTACGTGGAGGGAATGGGCAGCTTCCTCAACTACGCCGCTTTCTTCACCGACATGCCGTGCGACGCCGATGTCTGGGCGGATGTCCGCATGGCGGAGCGCTGCGGGAACTGCCGCGCCTGCATGGAGGCCTGCCCCACGGGGGCCATCCGGAGGGACCGCTTCCTCATCGACAACGAGCGGTGCCTTTCGGCCGTCAACGAACGTCCGGGGGAGTTCCCGGACTGGATACCGGCGGATGCGCACCATACCGTGTACGACTGCCTGAGATGCCAGCTCCCATGTCCGATGAACCGGGACCATGCTGACAATGTCGCGGGTCCGGTCGCTTTCAGCGAAGAGGAGACCGGCCTGCTGCTGGCCGGCGCGAAGCCAGCGGAATTGCCGCCGGGACTGAGGAGGAAAGTGGAACGGCTCGGCATCGACAGGTGGCCCGAGGCGATCCCCAGGAATCTGAGGGCCCTGTTCGGACCGGGTCCGCGCGCCTGATGCGGAAGCGTTCCTACCGGCGCATCCCGGACTGTACACGCCGCGGGCCGTGTTTTATGCTCCCTCCCGTCAGTACAAGGAGCGATCATGGCAGGAAGCCTGAAGAAACCGGACACCGCGATGCCTCCGTCCATCGGGGGGGCCCGGCCCCTGGCCCGCCGCGATTTCCAGGTGGCGTGCATCTACTACCCCGGATTCCACCCGACGCCGTTCATGGAGTCCTGGCACGGTTTCGGCTGGAGCGAGTGGGATATCGCGCAGCGGTCGCAGCCGCGCTTTCCGGGGCACCGGCAGCCGATCCTGCCTGCATGGGGACCGTTCAATGAAGCGGATCCTTCCTGGTCGTCCCGGGAGATAGACGCGGCGGCGGACCACGGTATCGACACATGGGTGTTCGACTGGTACTGGTACTGCGGCGTTGAGGTCTGGAACGAGGCGCTGGACCGCGGCTTCCTCCAGGCGCCCAATCGGGGGCGCATGAAGTTCGGCCTGATGTGGGCCAACCATACCTGGCAGAACAACCATCCGGCCTCCCTCACCGACGCGCTGGCCAGCCTGCTTCCCATCCGCCACTCCATGGAGGACCTGGACCGCGTCGTCGACCTCTGGGAGGAGCGCTACTTCCGCCAGGCCAATTATTGGCGCATCGACGGGAAGCCCTGGTGCTCCTTCTTCCTTCTGGGTTCCCTCATGGACCATCTCGGCGGGCCCGCGGAAACGGGCCGGGCGGTGGAGCGCATGCGCCGGCGGGCCCAGGCCAACGGGGAGCCCGGCCTGATTCTCGGAGTCTTCACGGGCTCCGCCGCGGAGGCGCGCACGGCGCGGGAGCTGGGCTTCGACCATGTGACGACCTACAACCTGGTGCACGGGCGCAACCAGCAGGCGGGACAGGCGACGGTGGATTTCGACGACGTGGCCCTGGCCCACATGGACCGCTGGGAGGAGTTCCGGCAGACGGGCATCCCGTACTGGCCCGTGGTCACCCAGGGTTGGGACGTTTCCGCGCGGGTGCATCCCTACGAGCCCTGGCCGCCGAAGCGGTGGAACTGGCCCTGGGGACACGTCGTCACGGGCAATACGCCGGAACGCTTCGGAAGCCTGGTCCGCGCATGCCGGCGGTTCCTTTCCCTTCAGGGGCAGAAGGACAAGGTGATGCTGCTGAACGCCTGGAACGAGTGGACCGAAGGCTCCGTGCTGCTGCCGACGCGGGACCAGGGGGATGCCATGCTGCGGGAACTCGCTGCCGCGCTCGCGGACTGAGGCGGCCTCACGTCAAGAAAGGAAGCTCCTTTGTTGGAATCCGATGGGAAGACCGGACCCCGCGGCGGGGAATCCCCCGTGACGGACGGATCGCCCGCCATGCAGGCACGCCTTGTCAGCCGCAAGGGGACCTGGCGGGAGGTGGCCGACTGCGCCAATGTCACCGTGCACCGCGGGCAGGGGACCAGGGAACCGCCCTCCGCATGGAAACGCAGGATGCTCCTGTGCGAGCATTCGCCGATCCGGGAACTGGTCTTCGACTTCCAGTGGATCGGCCTGAAGTACTGGGTGTCCGTGCACTTCGTGCGCCATAAGGTGGGCATCGAGCACTTCGTGCGCACGCAGAGGGAGGACCGTACGGGGATCGAACGGGACGGCCTGCCTCAGGGCAGCCCCGTGGAGCACCGGATCTCCGTGAACGCCCAGGCGATGATCCAGATCTCGCGCAGGCGGCTCTGCCGCGGGGCGTCCCCGGAAACCCGGGAAGC
>Ga0153915_10000458_pt1 | contig 37798 bp, 47 predicted proteins | sample Opewatmetagenome_2_FD_107003 | JGI IMG/M metagenome (GOLD analysis project Ga0153915, IMG submission 107003) | Freshwater wetland microbial communities from Ohio, USA - Open water 3 Core 3 Depth 3 metaG | ecosystem: Environmental > Aquatic > Freshwater > Wetlands | place: USA: Ohio, Lake Erie... | reverse complement strand
ACGTATCTCCATTTACCGTTAATTCATATCCACTCCCGCTCCCTCCACCGATATACGTATCTCCATTTACCGTTAATTCATATCCACTCCCGCTCCCTCCACCGATAAAAGATGTCGACGCATTGAGCAACAACGCGTTAGCCGCGCCAGTGGCATAGGATGTCTGTGCATTAGCTATACGTGATGTCGATTGGTCAAATGAACTATTTGTTAGTTTATTTCCGATTGTTCCCGTCAATTCATTATTATTTGACGTGTTTAATTTTAAATAATTACCAACAAGAGAAGAAATAATATTTGTAGCATATGCTATTACCGCCGCACCTGTGGGAAGATTTCCATCATTAGCCACGGGGTTTTCAGAAGCCAATACAGCCGCTGACCCCAAACCAAGCGAAGTCCTACCCGTTGCTGATACCAAGGAGGTTGATCCCCCATCCCATTGCAAAGCCTTATCCCAAGTGGATGAGTTATCTGTTATCGTAGTATAAGTAGCAGTTCCAGTCCGCTTTAGTAACCCAGTTGTACTAAATACATTGTCCAATAATGTCGAGGAAAAAACCGGTGAATTTAAATTATACCCACCGCTGACTGGCGTTACCGTAATACTCCCTCCACCCGTAATAACTACCGTGGGGACGGCGGTCGGCGCTGTATACACATAAGTTGGCTGAGGTGTAGGCGTGCTCGCTGCCGTAGGATTTTGAACTTGTATATTATACCCTCCAGACACCGGAGTGATCCCGGCTATCCCTCCTCCCGTAAGTACTGTAGTAGGTTGAGGAGTAGGTGTATTCGCAGCAGTCGGAGCCGTATAAGCATAAGTTGGTTGGGGTGTAGGCGTACTCGCGGCAGTCGGATTTGTCACTTGCACATTGTATCCACCAGTTACCGGCGTAATCCCTGCTATCCCTCCACCCGTTATCACCAGCGTTGGAATCGCCGTCGGTGGAGTATAAGCATATGTCGGCTGCGCCGTGGGTGGCGTGTAGGCGTAGGTCGGGATGGCAGTCGGATTAGGCACATTCACCTGATATCCTCCAGACACCGGAGTGATCCCGGCTATCCCTCCTCCCGTAAGTACTACTGTGGGTACCATCGTAAATGTGTTTGTTGGGGTAAATGTGGTGGTTAATGTAGGCGTAGGCGTTGATGTTGATGTCGGAACATTTGTTGGTACATCAATATTATACCCACCAACTACCGTAGTTATTCCTGCATTACCCGATCCCGTAATAACTACTGTGGGAACTGGCGTTTCAGTTATTTCCAATAAATTTATCCGATTCTCATGATTTTCTACACTTGCCTCCATTATCCCTACAAGCGCTGCAGATGCACCAATCGGCTCCCAATGCTTCGTTCCAACAAGGGATAATCGATAGGCCTCTGTAGCATCATTAACTGTGATTATATCCCCCCTACGAAATTGATATGCAATATCATCTAACGTAAAACCTCCAACCGACGGTAATAAATCAAAAACATGCGTTGCTCCAATAATACCACCATGAATCGCTCCAGCCCTCGCCCCACCCGGCCATAAATTCAATTCATCATCTGCATCTACCTCGGTTATTATTGTTGGAATAATTGTCGGCGTAACTGTCGGCGTCATCGTAAACGTAGGCGTAGACGTAAATGTCTGAGTATTTGTAACCGTCGGAGTAAATGTCGGCGTCGGCGTTACTGTCGGCGTATCTGTGGCTGTCGGCGTACTCGTAAACGTATAAGTCGGTATAACCGTTGGCGTCGGCGTAAATTCTGGTAAAAATTCTATTGTACTTATTAATTCGTTATTTGAAATATCATTGTCATCAAGATCAAAATAAGCCCTCAATGATTTAGTTCCATCTGATAATCCCATCGTTGTGATGTAACACTGATATGTCGTCTCATCCCCAGGAGCCGGAATACCCGGTAAAATTGTCCACGTCCCATAAACAACCTCATCCGATGTATTTGAAACGGATAAAATCGTTGATGTCGCACAAGATATAGTTCCTATATTCCGGATTACAACAGATAAATTTGTCCATCCAGGAATCTGCACCGATGTAGCAGATTCAATATCAACTACCGCTATATCTAAAATACCCGGTATTGGCGTAGGCGTTGATGTCGATGTCGGAGTTAACGTAAATGTTGATGTAGCCGTAGCAGTAGGCGTCTTTGTTTTCGTCGGCGTAAATGTGAAAGTTGCAGTACTCGTCGGCGTCGGCGTCTTTGTTTTCGTCGGCGTCCAGGTTGCTGTAGGCGTGAATGTACTAGTAAATGTACCAGTAGGCGTAGGAGGAACCGTAGGAGTTTTCGTCGGCGTAAATGTGAAAGTTGCAGTACTCGTCGGCGTCGGCGTTGGCGTAGATGTCTCTGTATTAGTAGGTGTCTGAGTTGCTGTCGGTGTTACTGTAGGTGTTGCTGTCGCCTCATTCTCCCCTAATACTAAATACGCATCTTCCGTAAATCCATGCTGTAATAGATATCCATCTGACCTATACGTTTGCGCATCTAAATAAAACCAAAATGTACTTCCCTGGTAACTATCAGGTATCTTAATTTGAACACATAAAACATTTCCAACTAAATTTTCATATTCATTATACTCAATCCGGTTAATTTCATCAGTAGCGTTTGGTATTATATTACATACAATTAAATCATACCCAAACGTCTGCATAAATTCTGAATTTATACCATTCGCTTCCTCTATATCAACATGTGAACTCGCTACAGAAAACTGAATTATTGAAAAATCATCCGTCGCCTGACCTACCGCAAATGACGCTGGTATAGGTATCCCTGCCGTTATCGTGTAATATCCCCCATAATGACTCACCGTATCCCCAGAAAAAATTTCATCCCCTACTACTGATCCCACTTCTGCTTCTATCACCGATCCCCCATATTCATACACCGGGGCATCACTCCAATCCCAAAATAAAATCTCCCCATCCTCTGAAAATAAAGAAACTAATCCCATTCCATCAGGATTACATTGCGTCCAATATGCACCCGCATATGATCTAATAGAAAATAATACAAAAAATACCACAAATTGTATCGTTTTCATTCAGATACCCCGTAATATCGAATTCTATATGTGCATCCACGCCACCACTTCCCTACCGGCGATACCGAAACTATTGTCTCACCCGCACCCTCTATCCCCGGCATCTTTACCGCTTCCCAATGATTACCCTCCACCCACTCCACCCCATGCGATATCACCGGGTCCGTTATCGCTAATATCTCTACCGTCCCATTTATCGCTGGCGTATCCAAATTAACATAATCTTTTGAATTATTTCCAACAAAACTTTGCTCCAACTTTGGCGATATTACCGCTGATGCCGATATCACCCCTGAAACATATACATCCGTCGCACTCAATATATCCACGTTCTGCGTCACACTTATAATCGTTGTCGCACTGTAAACGTTTACACCCGATACCGGCGGCCATTTCTCCCACTCCTCCCCTGTCTCTGATCTTATCATAAACCCACTCGTCGCCGATCTTATTATCTCATATGGCTCATATTCTCCCGCTGGCGGCATCACTTCAAATGCTGGCGTTACATGCCATATCAACCCCTTACTTACCCTCATCCACCACTCATCCGTCACTCCCGCTGGTATCCTCTCTCTTATCTCAACCCACGACGGAAAATACTCCTCCGGGTCTGGCTCTTCACTCCACACCTCCTCTACCCACATCACCAATAAAAATAACACCACCTCCTTCCACCTCATCACCCTACTCCTCCTCTCTCACATTAAACTCCTCCTCCTCCTCCTCCTCCTCCTCTGACCCATATGGACTATTCGCAAATACTACCCCCATCCCTCCCTCTTCCTTCTCTACTTCCGGATATTCTTTCGTCTTCGGCCTTCCCCTCTTACCCTTAACCTGCACTTTCGGCCCTTCATTCTTCCTCTCCTCCCACTTCTCCTCCTCTTTTCTTTCTTCCTTTCCCTCCAACATCTCCCCTATCAACAAAAATCCTATCGCTATCGTCTTTACTACCCACTCCCCTTCCCTTCCTATCCTCGCTCCCTTCACCTCTCCTCTCGATAACTTCTCCAACTCTTCCCTATACTTCATCTTCTTTCTCCTCTCTTCTATTTTTTCTATCCCATCTACCTTTACTCCCCTTACTCTATCCCTTCCCCTCCCAAAAATCAACTCCTTTTCTCTAAATATCAACTTTTTATCCCCAAAATTACTAACTGTTGTTTTTTGAACACCTAAAAAAATCACACGGTGAACATTCGACCTCTTTGGCTGGTTGCGTATTCCGGGGCATACCCCCTACCTAAAGAAGGTTCCTTACAGAATCACTACTCCCCAACTACCCCAGCCAAAGAGGCCTTTACGCACAACATTTTTGATTGGGTGTTTAGAAGAGTCGGACGTAAAAAATTATAGTTTTGGATTATGCTAAAAATGCGAGGGGGAGAGATAAAGGAAGAGAATGAGCGGGCGGGAGATTAATGAGGGGAGAGGGGGTGGGGGGAATTTCGATTGAATAAGGGTGAGGAAGATAAGAGAGGTTGCGGGGATGTAAACTTTTTAATTTACATTTCTTTGATATATTATATTATATAAGAAAGAGAAGTGAGAGAGAGAAAGAAGGAAAAGAAAAGAAGAAGTGCGAAGTAAGGTAGGGAGGAATCATCGCCTACGCCCCCCCCCCCACCCCCCCCCTCTCCCTCTTCTTTTTTTGGAGAGTATACGATCGGAGAAAAAAAAGTCAAGGGAAAGAAGGAAAAGAAAGAAACAAGGCGGGGGAGGATTGCTCTGAACTTGGATTGGATGGGCGCCGATAGATAGTGCGGGGGATAACTACATTAATAGGTAAGAGGGAGAATAATATTACAAAAAAAAGTAAAAAAAGTGCTTGACATCTAGGCCTGAATGAGATATAATATGAGTATAAATTAAGAGAAAAAAGGAGAAAGAAAATGAATGCGATTGAACGCCAGGAATTATTGCTAAATTACCTCCCGGATATCCGGGAGGAAGTCGAAATCCAAGAATTGATGCTCATGGAGCAAATTTTTAATGATGCGGAGATGAGCATCTATATGGGCGATTATGAGGATGAAATGGATTGATCCTTTCCTTCTCCCACTACTATATAGGTAGTCGGGAGAGGAAGAGTATCAATCATGGTCGGCGGACCTTAAGCGCAGGAGAAAAAAGTCAAGGGAAATTACAAAAAAAAAAGTGAAAAAAGTACTTGACATCTAGGGCCGATTGAGATATAATATCATCATAGAGTAGAGAGAAAAAAGGAGAAAGAAAATGATTGAAATTAGTGGCGGATTTCATAATGTCGCGGCAATAAGAGTTGATTGGTACGAAGGCGAGGTATTGAGCCTTCGGCAATATCGGCGCATACTAAAGCATTTGTGCCCGTGGGAGGACTGCACATGCGGAGGGAGAGACCTGAAGATCTATCCAGAGGAGATGAGAGAGGAATTTTTACGCGCTCTAGGCGCAGCGGCATGGGAATATGGGCATATATGAGTGGCCGCAAAGCGGCCACTCAATAAAACTGGTCGGCGGACCTTAAGCGCAGAAAAAACAAAATGAGAATGGAAAAGTATTATATAAACTACAACCCGATTGGAGAGGGGCATATATATCCATCGTTTATTTCGACTTCTCCGGCATATCTTGCCGGAGAAGAGGATGAATTTGGTCGCAGTATCTCCCAAGAAATCTTGGGAGATACCGATTCCATTCTGGAAATCGGTGGGGGGATAAAATTCATCGGGGTTCTTTTCCCCGATGGGCGGGAAGAGGAAAGGATCTTTTTGTGGTAGTAGAGGATGAAATGGATTGATCCTCTACTTCTCCCAACTACTTAGGTAGTTGGGAGAAGTAGAGCACCAATAATGGTCAGGCGGACCTTAAGCGCAGGAGAGAAAAAATGAAGATAAAAATAAATCACGAAATCCGGAACGAATGCGAGCGGTTCGTTAAAATTGTAGAAATAATCGGGGTGAAGCCGAAAAGCGAATTACGGGATGAATATTTGAAAGACATTAATAGTTTTTGGGGCATCCCTAAGGGTATACGATTCAATCACCCCGAAGTGAAGGATTGGAATGAGGGAGAAATTAAAATTGAAGGAGGATTCGAATTTGATCTAGAAATATTGCGAAAAGGGGCGAAAAAATTAGCCGAAATAAAAGAAAAAGAAAGAGTGAAAAACGCGGAATGGATAGAAAAGGGGGAAGAAGTATTGGTGATATAATTAATGGTCGGGGGGGGAGACCTTGCTCCCCCCCCCATTAATTTATGCGCCCGGCAGGGCGTGGTGGAATCGTGGTGGGATAATCACCCCACCCTACAAAAAAAAGTGAAAAAAGTACTTGACATCTAGGGCCGATTGAGATATAATATCATCATAGAGTAGAGGAAAAAGGAGAAATAAAATGCATAAGTTCATCCCCTACCCGGATTTGGAATTGAAAAAAAAGTCCGGAAAATTAATTGTTTTAGAATCGCAAGTGGCGCCAATAATGGAAGCCTTGGCTATGGGAATTGCGCCTGATGTTTTTGGCCGAACGCCGTTGGACGCGGTACGAGTTATCGGTCCAGCCCGACTATATCGAATTGCCAAAATTACAAAGATGGAGGAAGTCCAAACTGGGCGCTTGATAACCAAACTGGGCGCTTGGTATGAATGGCGTCCCGATCCTGAATTCACCGACAGTAGTAATTCATACCGTCTGAATCGTTTTTTCAGGGCCAAACCCCTCGGCAAGATACCATATCCAGGGGGATATGGAGAGTGGGCGGAGATCCAATGGGATTCCGGCCACAGCAACGTTAGTACTTTTTTTTCTTCTTTGCTAAAATTTGGTGTCGCTTTGGAGAGGGAGGAGGAATGCAATGATTGAAATGGCGCATACGAAAGCATCTATGCCCGTGGGAGGGGTGCACATGCGGCGCGAGAGAGATACAGATCTACCCAGATGATGCGAGAGAGGAATTTTTACGCGCTCTAGGCGCAGCGGCATGGAAATATGGGCATAAATGAGTGGCCGCGTTGCGGCCACTTAATAATAGTCGGCGGACTCTAAGCGCGGAGAAAATATAATGACGGAAAAAACAATAGTAAACCCAATGGTTGGGCGGAATTGTATCGTGCGGACGTATTCGGCGGGAGTGCATTGGGGCCACGTGGAATACGTCTTAGGCAAGGAAGTTTATTTAACTTCCTCAATCCGTATCTGGTGTTGGGAGGGTGGTGGACTATCTCTATCTGCCATCGCCAATGAAGGAATGAAAGGCGGGAGAACCGAGCGGACTGGGGAGATCTTACTCACCGAAGCGATCGAGTTAATTCCGACTACGGAATTGGCTGAAAAAACCTACGAGGAATGTCTCGAGTAGGTTTGGGCGTGAATGATGAGTGGCCGCGTTGCGGCCACTCATCACAGTCGGCGGACTCTAAGCGCGGGAGAAAAATAAATGATTAAAATAGGCGATGGATCGGGCGATGGCTATGGATCTGGCTATGGCCGTGGATGTGGCTCTGGATCGGGCTATGGATCTGGCAATGGATTTGGCCGGGGCGATGGCGATGGCTATGGCGATGGCGATGGCCGTGGCGATGGCAATGGATATGGCTCGGGCCGTGGCCGTGGCGATGGCGATGGCTCTGGCTCGGGCTATGGCGCTGGATTTGGCGATGGCTATGGATATGGCGATTAATATAGTCGGCGGACTCTAATCGCGGGAGAAAAATAAATGATTAAAATAGGCGATGGATCGGGCGATGGCTATGGATCTGGATATGGCGATGGCGATGGATCGGGATTTGGCGATGGTGATGGCGCTGGATCTGGCTATGGCGATGGATCGGGATTTGGCGATGGTGATGGCTTTGGATCTGGCTATGGCCGTGGCGATGGATCGGGCTTTGGAAATGGAAAGGGCAATGGCTCTGGCTCTGGCGCTGGTGATGGCTCTGGACGGGAAAAAAAATGATTGAAATATCGGATGGATTTCATGTTGATACAGTAAAAATAAATTGGAAAGAAGGAAAACCCTTGACTAAGGGACAATATTTAAAAATAAAGAAATTTGGCCGGGTTTTAAAAATTAGGCCTGAAAAAATTGCGATTAAATTTTTTAAATCATATGAAAAAGCAGAAGAGATGTATGACAAATTAGAGGTAAAATCGCGGGAGAATATAAATGACGAAAAATAGATTTGGCGATGGCGCTGGCTCTGGATATGGATCGGGAACGGGATTTGGAAAGGGATCTGGCTCTGGCCGTGGAACTGGATCTGGCAATGGCAATGGCAATGGCGATGGATTTGGAGATGGCGAAGGATCGGGCTTTGGTGATGTCTATTGCTTTTGTAATGGATCGGGCTTTGGATTTGGCGATGGCGATGGCTATGGCTATGGTAATGGATCGGGAAAGGGCGATGGATATGGCGATGGATCGGGTGATGGCTATAGCTATGGCAATGGATTTGGATCGGGCTATGGCGAGGGATATGGATCGGGCGAAGGATCGGGCGAAGGATCGGGCGAAGGATCTGGTGATGGATCTGGTGATGGAGCTGGTGATGGAGCTGGCTCCGGCTCTGGACAGGAGAAAATAAAATGGTCGACATAAAAGATGGATCGGGCGATGGCTATGGATTTGGCGATGGCGATGGCGCTGGATTTGGCGATGGCTTTGGCTTTAGTGATGGCCATGGCTATGGCTCAGGCGATGGCGATGGCTATGGCCGTGGCGATGGATCGGGATTTGGCCGTGGATCGGGCTTTGGATTTGGCGATGGCTATGGCAATGGATATATATTTTAAGCGAGAAAAAATATGATTAAGAAATTTGAATTGGGATTGGGCTCTGGCTCTGGCAATGGCTCGGGCTCGGGCTTTGGCAATGGATCTGGCTCGGGCTATGGCTATGGCGCTGGATTTGGCGATGGCTTTGGCTTTAGTGATGGCCATGGCTATGGCTCAGGCGATGGCGATGGATATGGCAATGGATTTGGCTATGGCGATGGTGATGGCTTTGGATCTGGCTATGGCTTTGGATCTGGCTATGGCGATGGATCGGGATTTGGAAATGGAAAGGGCAATGGATCGGGCTCGGGCGATGGCGCTGGATCTGGATTTGGCTATGGCGATGGCGCTGGATATGGCGCTGGATATGGCTTTGGATCGGGCAATGGATCGGGCTCGGGCGCTGGCGCTGGATATATATTTTAAGCGAGAAAAAATATGATGACGAAAAATAGATTTGGATTCGGTAATGGATCGATCGGGCGCAGGCGCTGGACGGGAGAAAATAAAATAATTGAAATAGATTATGGAAATGTGTTTAGCTTTGGCTCTGGATATGGTGAGGGAAATGGCAAGGGGTTTTGCTTTGGCTCTGAAAATAAAACTGGCTCTGGATATGGTGAGGGAAATGGCAATGGCAATGGATCGGGCGCTGGTGATGGATCTGGACGGGGAAAAAAATGATTAAGAAATTTTACTCTGGATCGGGCAATGGCTCGGGCTCGGGCTTTGGCAATGGCTCTGGCGATGGCCATGGCTATGGAGATGGCGCTGGCCAGGGTAATGGATCGGGCTTTGGATTTGGATATAGCGTTGGTGATGGATCGGGCGATGGCGATGGATCAGGATATGGATTTGGAACTGGATCGGGCTTTGGATCAGGCGATGGTGATGGAACTGTCGATGGATTTAAATAATTGGAGGACTCTATTCGCGGAGAATATAAATGACGGAAAATAGATTTGGCTATGGATTTGGCAATGAATCGGGCCGTGGATATGGATCTGGCTATGGCAATGGATCGGGAAAGGGCGATGGCGCTGGATCGGGCGCTGGATATGGCGCTGGATATGGCGATGGCGATGGCAATGGATCGGGCGATGGCTATGGCGCTGGATATGGCGATGGCGCTGGCAATGGCGATGGATCGGGCGATAGATAAACTTTTGTTGGAGAATTGGTGGCTTTTTATATACAAGGATAAGGAAAAAATATGAAACTTATAACGAAACGAGAGGCGGCACACTTACTCGGAGTAAGTGTGCACCGAATAAAAAAAATGCAATCACAAAAATGTCCAGCATGTCATGGCAAGATGCGCACGTGCGCAAGATGCCGTGGAACTGGCGCGTACTTGCCTACCATAAAATTTGGGGACAGTAAAAATGCACAAGTACTTTTTCAACCCAATGATTTACAAAAATGTTACGATCGTCAGGTCGGTCGCCCCAAAAAAAAGAGCGAAAATACACCAAATATATAGTACATTTTTATATATTTGGTGTATTTTAAATTTTTATTCCCATTTATTTTGATATTGTGATTTTGGATTAATACCGCTTTGGGGACTTACAAAATTGGTTGCCCCAAAAGCGGTATTTTGTTTTTCCCTTTGGCAATGTTTTTTTTGCCAGGAAGCACATGGTTCTTGGAAGGAGGCAGGATCCCTTTCCCATAAATCTGAATTAAGCCATGCGGGTAATGTTTTGATGGTGGAAAATTCTCCCATCTCAATCCGGCTAGTGACGTAGGGAGAATTGCAATAATTTTTAGCTCCCTGGATGATTGTGGAAAAATTTTCTCGTTTTATTGCGGAAGAAAAAGATTTTAAAACTGCCTTTTTGCTTTCCCGGCGAGTTGAAGGCCAGATGTTCCATATCGCAATAAACTCTGCATTTTTATCATTTTGAGAATCCAGCCCCATTTCCCCCAGGATTGATTTTTCTAATTCATTGGTGGTTTGCGTCGGGTTTAAAATAATATTTAAACCTTGGGCCGTTTCCGTCCTTTCTTCTGGCATTCCTGACTCTGATTTTGAAATATTTTTTGGTGTGGATTGCAAATCCGTATTTTTAGATTTGCAAATATTTTCTGGAGATGGAGATGGAGATGGAGATGGAGATGGAGATGGAGATGGAGATGGAGCATTGCGGTTTTTCATATTCCGCATTGCGGTTTCGTCATTTCCGCATTGCGGTTTCGCACATTCCGCATTGCGGTTTCGCACATTCCGCATTGCGGTTTCATCATCTCCGCATTGCGATTCTAATAATGGTTGTATCCATCTACTTTTTGCCGCTTTTCTTGCGGATGATGATCTATCTTTAGCCCCGGAAACATATGGGTTATGAGTTGACCAATCATGTAAAATATAATTTCCGGAAGCATCCTTATCTAAAAAATTAGATCTTTTATCCGTAATTGCATTTATAAAAACATCTATCTTTCCATGCCAATTAGCTGCGATGCATATGGCTTCATCATCCATACCATCTAGCGTACCGTCCGGCCGGTTCATCGCGGCATATCCCCATAGATCAATTATGGCTAGTACACCTTCTGGCCCTAATGCGCGTTGTAGGCGTATCCTCTTTATATTATCCCGAAACGATGTAGATATCCTAAAATCGTTTACCATTTTTTTATCTTTGTCTTAAATCATTTGTTCCTATTTCTTCATATACCATCGTTGCCCATCCAGATAGCCTGGATAATACTGAGGTATCTAGATATGCATAAAACTCATCAGGTACCATGTTACTCGCCAAGATTAATGATCGTTGGCGGTAACAATCTCTAATTATCCAGTTGATTAAATTTTTTGCATGATCCGGATTTGAATTTTCTCCCCTTCCTATTTCATCTATAAATACTACATCTAATTTTTTAATCCATGATTGCCTTCTTTCTATTTTTTTTTGATAATATCCATCATCTTGGGATCCTCGCTGATACCATGATATCATTTCATCCCAGCGGAACACCATAGCATCTAAACCTCGTTTTGCTGCCCAAGATATAATCTGTAATCCTGTATAGGTTTTTCCTCTCCCTGATTGCCCTATCATTACTAGCGCAAAATTTTTTTCCTGCGATAATATTAATTTTTTTCCTGCATTATAACATTTTGTGGTTTGAAAATTAGGTTGTTTTTCAAATTCCTCAAATTCCCATACGGGCCATCCTTCCCAATGTTGGATTGATAATAAATCATGCAATGCAATATATTTATTATTTTCTTGTTTAGTGGGAGAAAGTCCATGTATGCAACCACAATCACGTGCACGTCCCTGTCCATCCAGTATATGTCCAGTGTCTTGACACAGTTGACAACGATATACTCGATCGTCTGGGAGAGCGCAAAACCACTCTTGCGACTTTAACCATTCATCACGTTTTTCTACTGGACATGCCATATATTGTCCAAGCCTGCTCAATGGATCGATAAGAGATGAAATTTGTTGCATGGTTTTCCTTTCAAAAAGATGCCGGGAAAATGATAGGAGAGTGGACATTTTCCCGGCTATATCATGGAGCACGTTATTCTATTTCTTCAATGCTGATTTCACATCCTGGATGATCAAAATCAGCATATTTTTTAATTACTATTTGATTTATAATCTGGGCATCATCTTTCCATATGATGCCCGTCAATGCGTCCTCCGTCGATCTAACTAATTTAGTCGCATCTGGCTTAACAGCCGGATACTTAGGCGAACTTTTACGTACATCACTTATTCGTTTGCCTTTTCCATAATGACTCTTTGGTCGCGGTAAATAAAAAACAAAATGAACACATAGTGGTTTTAACAATGTCGGAATTTTTGCGTTCAATGCCGCAGTGGCTACCAAAGTTCTCCAATTTTTATTATTACATGTATCAGTAACAATAATCTTACCTGTATGCTTATGTATAAATGCTTTTTTTGATCCCCCTGGTTTTGGCAATCCTGTCACAAAAAATTTATAGATCATTTTTTTTCTCTCTCGCTATAGCCATGCACAAATTTATAAATCAAAATTATTTTTGTAAAACGCAACCACTTTGTTTGCACATTCGGATATGTCTGAATTTAACATATCTAGTGTAATATGCCCTTGCTCAATGGCAACATTTGTTAAAAATAAAATTTTATTTTGGCTTAAATCCAATCCGGCAGATTTAAACGCTGACAAAAAAACTTGAACTGATTCATTAACAATTGATTGTGATTCATCAATTAATGGATTGGTATCCCCAGATAGTATTACCTCTGGCTGAATGTCAGTTTTTTTATATTTTTCCTTTCTATATTTTATAAATTCTTCTAGAAAATTTTCAATCTTTTTTGATTTCATTTTTTTGCAATTCTCAGATTGAGCAAATTCTCCAATTGAATTAATAAGATGCGCCGGGTGATCTAGTTTACATTCCCCTAATGCTTCATTAATCTCTTCACATTTTGGGAGAATAAACTTTTCAATCCAATCCCATTTTTCTTTACACCAAGATGATAAATGGGAAAAATAATTAGGTTTTTTATTTTGATTTTCTGACTCATCAGGTGTAATATCAGGTGTAATATTTTTTGCATTTTCTGCGCCTACGATAGGGTATTCCATCTCTTCCACAGTGTATAGACCTAGTGTAGTATCTGCCGCCAACCTGCGTGATGCCCTGGAGATACAACGGTTAAACAACATATCTGCAGGATATTTTTTCCAATTTTCCTTTCCAGCGAGTCCCGCAGTTTTTGCTTCATCAATAGAATATTCTATCAATTGTTTATATTCTCCTTGCATAAATTCAATTTTGCAAATGCTAGGAGATGATTCGACAATTCGGTAAGCCCATCCGGCTCTCTTCATCAATGCCAGCAAAAATTTGGCATCACAAGCCGGTTTTCCACCAATGATCGAAATATTTTGCAATGAAGCCATTGGTCCGAATCCCAGTTCCGCCCCATATTGTATTACGGCAAATACGGCCTCTGGTGATTTTAGCGATGGATACATATTGGCCTTGAGCAAACTCTCGGCAACCGTAATCAGGGCCAACGACTTTGTTGGATCATAGGCCGCTACTTGATATAAATTATTACCATTACCATTATCATTTTCCATAATCATCTCCATGTTTCCCAAGTGAGTTTTTTATAAAGCCCCTCTTGTGAGTCATTATTTTGAAAATATCGATTTATTTTTTTTCTTTCATTTCCTTCTCCAATTAAATACAATTCATAAATTAATTCTGACATTTTATTCTTTTTGATTGCCAACATGGCAGAGTATTTGAATAATATTAATAAAATATTTTTCATCTTTTCCACCATCCTTTTTTCTCTGAATTTATCGAAATGGATTTATCTTCAACAACCCAAGGCCTTACTTCGTTTTTGTTTTTTATCTCTAAAATTTCAATTACTGAATGAAAAATAATTTTGTGATATTCAGAATTAATGTCTTGAATAATTTCAACGATGTCCTTAATTGCAGAAGCCGCCAAAATTTCCTGTGAAATATAACCCGCGGGAGTCTTTTCGGATTTTATTTCCACTCCTAGATCCGCGAGTATTTCTTTTGATCCTCTGCCTAATGTTTGTTTTGTACTTGTGTTCATGACGTTCTCCTTCATTAGTTAAAATTGATCAGTTTGGTCAGTTTGGTCATTCACGTAAATAATTCCATGCTTTTCCAATACTTTTCGATTAAATTTCCACCTTTTCCCCACCTTTTTTGCACATCTAGGGTGCAAATCTCGGCTTTTTATTTCTTTTCTTAGCAATGATTCACTGATACTCATGATTTCTGCCGCTTCTTTTGTATTTATCCATGATGATTCTATGTTTTTATATTTTATAAGCATATAAAATCTCCATATCTTCTTTTTTTTTATTTTAAATTCAAAACAGTTACAATAATACAATACAAACCATTAATTGTCAATGGTTTTTTTTGTAATAGCAAAAATATTTTATCTGTTGTTTTTTAAACAGTTACAATTCCTGCAGAATTTACAATAAATTTATTTATTATTAATGGTATGCAAGTTTCCTGATCTATATGGTCATAAATAATTGAAGAAGCACATCTTAGCCATAATATAGTATAGAGCATGGATCGTGTTAAATCCATTTCCGTAGCAAAAACATCGCTTATATTGGAAAAATTGTGAATTGATCGTTTTTTTTGCATTTGCTGAAATAAAAACGCCAGCCATGTTTTGCTGTCAGGCACCCACGCCATGTCAGTATATATGATCCACGACGGTAAAGTTGTTTCTTCGACAATTAATTCAATATCATCAACAACTTGATCCATAGGAATTATAATTTTTTTTATTTCTGAATTTTCAGGCAAAATTGATTGAGATGTCCCATCTATACCAATCTGTGTGGATATGATAGGAGAGGATGTGGATTCACTTTGTCTATTTTCTGATTCGTGCACATATAATACGGCTCCGGTCGATATGTTTCTCACGACCCATATCTCTGGAGACTCATCATCCAAATCATACTGCCATCCCCATGTAGCACCGTCTGCCTCCGCACGCATGATCGCCGCGTCATTATTTTTTTCTATTCGATATTCGAGATGCCGCGTATTCTCTGACAATATACCCACGGATCGATAACTCTGTGCGCTTGGGTGGACAGAAAAAAGATAAAAATTACAAGAACCATTTCTTATTACCATTTTTTACCCCTCTGTCCCGTTTTTTTCTTTTCCTATTTCTTCCTTTAATTCAAATTTATCAACTATATCTGCGCGGAGTCGTTCTCCAATCCATCTCCAATACCACATTTGTGAATAAGGAATAATCTTATTTAATGAATACAAATTTTGATCCGTCATATCCAAGGTTAATGATGGTTTTACAATTCCTGTTACTGCATGTTTAATTGTTGATCCTGTCGGCCCCATAAGTAGATCGAGGATATCTCTCGATCTATATCTCGACATAATCCCCTCTCCTACCATAGGACGAATCCCTGTCCTACCACCACTCGCTAATTCAATAAATCCGTTTATGTCACTAAATATCCCGAGTAATCCTGAATTGTCAATTGCTTCAACTAACAATTCAGATGGATTAGATGTCGGCGTGTTTCCTCTGCTTAATTGCTTTGCGAAGTACCCCATTGCCCCTAGCATAGTCATAACAAGTGCGCCTTGAAAAATATTTTTATCCCGTTGTTGCAATCCGGATAAAATTACTTTTTGCATTGATGCCAGTGTAAAAGACTTAAATTGCAAAAACATCGCTCCCCAGGGCGATGATGACATAATGGGTCTATCCCCCATTGTCGGAGTAATTATTACATTATTCATTTCTTGTATAATTGCCGCTTCAAACTTATTTTTAATTGCCTCGTTAGTCCATTTATCAGTCTGGGGAAGAAATAAATCAGGATTTTCCTTGTCTCCATATTTTGAAAATTCTCCATCAACATCCATCAATTCCCGCGCCGTAAAACCCATCTGAGCTAATTGTTGAATTTCCTTTTGTTCAATCGGTAGTTTCCCCTCAATTGTTCCATCCGCCTTAAATGTAAATTCTTTTAAATTATACGAATCTTTAATCTTTTTTGCTTTATCAAGGATATAATGAGATGAAATTAATCCAGTTAATTCTTTCCACTTTATTGTCCATATTTCTAATCCAGATAGCCACCCAAATTGATCAGAAAGAAATTCAATTTTTTCCTCTGCCCAAGAATTTTTACGTATTGGTTCTTGCAAATCTGCAAATTCTAAATAACGTGAAGTTTCATTTGTAAGAATATCCGTGGCGGCACCGATGGTCCTTTCCCATCCCCGTAATGATTTCCATCGTTTCGGATCACCAATTATTGCTGATAATTTTTTGGCAAACGGATTCAATCCGTATCTCATTACCGCCCGTCCTGGATCAGCAAACGAAGATAATAATACATTTCCAAGATAAAGCGTTCCATTCAATCGCATAATTGCATTATTCATTCGACGTAATGAGTTTTGTGGATCACCATTAAATCTATCGGTTCCGCGAATACGATCACGCAACGCTACTAAGTCCCGCAAAACATGACGTTTTTCATCTTCAATATTTCCTGTGCTTCCTCTTGTTTTTGAAATTATATTATCATAATCTGCTAGAACTTCTTTAAATTGATCAATCATATCAATCGAACCAAATTGCTTTTGTAATTCAAGATCAGGAATAACGGATCTTAAATATATTTTCAAAATTTTATCAGGATCAGTTTCTATAAAATCTACGGTATCAATTACCCGTCCTAAATCATCATAAATATCCTGTCCTATAAGAAAATCATCATCAAAATCCAATACTTTTGAATGTAAAAATTTTGATTTTTCCTTCTCTAATTTTTCCAGATTATCAAAATCTATTTTTCCAACTTCATGCCAAAGATTTCCATTAAATGAATTTGTAATATCATTGGCAATTTCTTCAATTGGACGAGTCTCTCCACTAATCTCTCCTAATTCCGCTTGTGCACGCACAATATCCAAAAAAGTTCTTTTATATTCTTTTACAACATGTGGACGATAAATACGTGGACGATGACCTAATCCTTTTTCGAGTGGTATCTTTAAATTATCTGGTAATAATCCTTGAGTAGATAATTCCCTTCCTAAATTATCCATTATTTTGCGAATCGTTGCCGCTGCTGTTTTAACTTCAGAAATTTCTGTTTCCTTTCCTCCCCATGCATCATAAATTAACCGTCGAAAATCCATTTCGTCCAATATTTTATTACCCATGCGTTTATTCAAATAATCTCCAACCCTCATCTTCATAATTTTAATAAATTGTGCTTCTTCTGGAATCGGTTCTTTTGCAATTCTCGCTCGATATTTAACAAATTCATCTAACATCGTTTTTTTTGCTTCACTATAGATCTGATTAATCCGTTTAGAAACACGAATTTCCACCGGCGGAATTTCGGTCGAACGTCCTTCCCAATGCTTTCCTAAATAAACAGATAAAGAAATAAGTTTTTCAGCCAGTTTCCCGGCTGCATCTGAATATTGAGTAGTAAATAATCTCGCACCAGGTCCTAGTTTTGCCGCCCATTTTACCGCAAAATCGGGAACCCAGGGGATCGGTTCAAGCCCATAATCGGTGCGATTCATCTTTTGAAATAATGGAGTTTTTAAATTTGGTTGGAATAGTCTAGGAATTACCTCTCGTGCCCTATCTTCCGCATCTAAATCTAAATCAGTTTTTATTTTATCAATAAATTCATAAGTTAATTCCCATTGATTTTTAGGAATTTCCCCTTTTTTAAATTTTATTTTTTCATCTTCCAAAATAAGAGGTATTAAAATTTTTCTTCCTTTATTTCCTACTGGAATATCTCTTTCTTTTGCAATTTTTACAATTTCACTTTTTGAATATTTTGAAAACTTTTCTTCTAATCCTATTAAATGTTCTTCTAATCCTAACTTTAATTCATTTTCCCCAGTAATAAGGGGCGGACGTTTCAATTTTTTTTCTACTATTGGTATTTTTTCTTTATTTTTTCCACTCCAAGGCATCCAATATCGTTCAAGCGCATTCCGGACTTCTTTATTTGTTTCATCTGCCACTGGGGTATAACGCAATCTTCCCCAAATTTCCAGCAACCAATTTCTAAATTGATCAAGTTTTGGTTTTGCTTCCTCTGGAATAGGACGGCTGGGTTTTCCATCAAAAAACAATGATTCCACTGCAGATGCTACTTTTTCTTCTGCTTCTATCGTCCAATTTCCATTTTTTATTTCAAAAAAATTTCCCAGCTTTTTTGATTGAACTAAATCGAGAGAATTTCTCCAAACATGGACCATTTCGTGGAGAAGGGATGAAAGATCAACAGAGCCTCTAAGCCCAACTAAAATCGCCCTGCCGTCTTTTCTGTAATTAAAATCGGTAGCCGCCTTAAATTGTCCCCCTGATTCAGATTCCAATCTTGCCGCCAGTGAATCTGGATCGATTTTTTTTCCAAAATCATCTAAAATATTTTCAACATTTAATTCTTCCTTTGTAAAATTAACAACCTGTCCTAAATATTTTTCATAAAACTTTTCTACTGGTAAATTATATTTATCGCTCCATCGTCTAAGAATAGTTGCGTCAAAATGCGCTAACGCAGCATCTACCTGTTCTGATGGCAAATCCCATTCCCACACCAAATCATTTCTAAAATCCTGGCGAGAATAAGTTCCACCTTGCCGGAGAAGTTCCACCTTTACTTCCTGGAGATTACGCCCTTGCCAATCGAGGAACGCTTTCTTCCCGAATTTTTCCACGGGAGCCGGGAGCAATGAAGCCGCTCCGCCAAGAACCCCGGACAAAAAAGCGCCGCCAGATATACCCATCATCATTTCTTCACGAGTACGAGTGTGCTGAAGAGCTCCCAGGCCAAATTCTTGAGCCGCCGCCGTAACTCCCCCGATCGCCGTTTGAGCCACGGCGCCCATCGCCAACCGTCGAAGCATCCCCGGTATCTTGGCTATCCGGGAAGCTGCACCACCAAAGGGAATTAGATTCACCGGATCGAGCGTACCGGCCATGAGTACTGACATCATTCCCCATCCCCCGGCATCCGCCAACACCTGGCGATCTTCCATTTCCAAATCAATATCGCGCATGATGGATAGAACATCATCCTTACTTCTCGCTTTGGCAAATTCCCTGGCATAATCCTCATAGCGCGTACCGGAAATTTGCTTCCAAGCGTCAAAATCGGGATCGTCTCGGTTAGGGTTCTGATCCCAGAAGGATTGAATCCAATTGTAAATATTAAATCTACCTAATTTACTAAGCGCAGCCCCGGCGAGATTCTCTTGTCTACCGGCCGCCTCAAGAGTACGAAGTAAGGAAGGGGAAACTTGTTCTGAAGGAAGCGACGAAAAGGGACGGCGAAAGGACGGAGCATTATCTTTTTTCCGTAATATTAAATCCATATTCTTTCACCTATTCTAGGATTACAAATTTCCCTTGGTTTCATAAAATAAATCGCGGTTGGAACTTTTCCGCAGTTCGTCAAGTTGTTCTTCCCCGGAAATAATAACCGGTTGATTATTTTCGTATAATTGAACGAATACCCCTGTTTTTTCGTCTTCATAGCCCAGATAGTAATCCGGCATCCGGTTATTTAGCGTAATAATTTTGGGAATAAGACGCACCGGAGGGGGAACCTCTATTTTCCATGTTATCGGTTCATCGGCATAACCCTTATCTTCGGCCTTAATCCAACGCAAAGGTGTATATTGTGGATTGTCCTTTGTCAGCTCGATGGCCTTCTGATAAATGGAATCAGTAAACAATTTGATGGCATGTTCAGCGGAGTCTTTAGAATAAAATTCTTTTTTTATACACCATTCCGGCGGTGCTATTTGCCAATATCCCGTACCGGGAGTTACGCCGATCCGTGTAACTCCATAGGTATCGAGAAATTCCGGTAAAGCCAGTTCTGCCGCTTTCTGAATATCTTGCACCCCATCCAATACCTTCCCCGTTACCAAGATTTCATAAAACTCACGAGCGTCATAGGGAGGACCAGACATATTTTCTAGCATGGTGGAATAACCCGCTTGCAAACGAATCCCCAGAGTTTGACTACCAGCTAAAGAACCAGCTAATTTAGAAATATAATTTATAGTTGAAATCCCTGAAATTTGTTTAAAAAATCCAGGATCATAAAAAATGTCATTCAAAAATTTATCGGCTGTATTGGCTATCTCTTTGGTATTGATCTTATCTGGCGTGAATCCCAAAATTTCTTTTTCAGGGAATAAACGCTTCTTGATCTTATCATTGGCGTTTTGCAGGTTTTTGTTCGGAGAATAAATTCTCTGGTCAGTCTTCGGATCGATTTCATAATCCTGGTTGTCTACATGGCGTATTTCCTGATATCCCCAGAATATGGCTTTCCGGGTATCCTCATCGGTTTGTTCCTTGAACTTCTTGGGATTTTTAAACCAGAGTTGAACACCCATCTCCACACCACGCGCAAAATCAGCAGCCTGATTCGAATTGAATATCAAATCTTTAACGTGGTCATATTGGAACTTCCAAGAACCAAATCTATCAACAAACTCTCCAAATTCTGTAGGATTAATTTGAGATTGTGGTTGAGATTTCCACAGACGTTCCGCCGTTTTTTCATTAGTTGGTATCAACCCATTAGTAATAGCTTTATAATCATTTGCCAATTCTTGCCGGTCATTAAATATGGTTAATTGCCTCTGTTCATATTCAGACATCAATTGCATTCTCGATCCTCTCGGAATCGACTTATTCACCACAATCTCGGAATCAATTTTATGGCGCATTTGCTGTGAATTAATATTGTCATAATTTCCCATTTTAATTTGCGACATAAATGAAGGGACATTACTCCATTGCTTATCCCGTTCCTCTTCATCAATTATTCCTTTTTTTGCTTCTTCAATTTTCAATTGGATATCTTCAAATGTATTCTGATCAATATATTGTTTATTTTCTTCTAATATTCGATTGGCTTTATCAAAATCTTCATCGATTGCTATCGCTCGGGAAACCTTATTAAAAACCAAGTCCCCAGCGGTTTTTAATTGTTCTCGTTGGTTTGCTTCAATTTCTCCTTTTTGAGCTCGTTCGACAGTTACCAAAGCGTTTGCAAATTGATCTTGATCAAATAATGATCGGTTTTTGTTTAAAATTTGAATTGCTTTATCATAATTTTCATTAACAAATGTTTCTTGCTCTATCTGAGCAAGAACAGTATTTGCCTCAGTGCTTCTTCGTTCTCGTTCAACAGACTCCGCCATATTTTGTAGACGAACTACTGTATCACGGCCCAGTATCCGATGGTTATCATCAATTTGTTTACGAATTGAATCTAAATTTACGCGGCCATCGTTTTGGGCGGATTCGATTCCATCTATGAGATTATAAAATATTCCGTCCTCCTTTTCGGTCTGAATGCGTCCCTCGGCCACGGCGTTGAGTCTCTCAAAAGTTTCCGGCGTTATATCCGCTTTATGAACTGTTAAATATTCCTTGATTATTGCTGGATCGACGGCAGGATCCAGCAATAAACGATTTGCCCTGGAAGAGTGAATAGAATCCAAAGCTTCGGCAATAACCGCCTGCTTCTTTGTTTCGTCTATAAATGTTCCCTCCACATTGGATACGGTTTCTCGTATCAAACGCAAATATTCATTTAATTCATCCGGCGAAGTCGCGTCAATAGCCTTCCGTTTGAACGTATCCAGGGAATCGTTTAGATTCTTTACTTCAATGTCCGCCCGCTTGACGGCCAGCGCCTTATTGAGTTTCAACCCATTAACCGCCATCAACCGTGTTAGATCGGGCTGGATTTGTCTTCTCACCTTCGGCTGAATGCCCATTTCTCCAAAGGATTCATCAACACGGGTTCTAAACGCTTCCTCTACTTCCCGCTGATCGAGAATTTTACCAGCGTTGATATCCTGTTCTACCTGGTCGGCAATCTCAAAAACTTTTGCCTGAGACCGCGCCGATTCTTCTGCAAGATAGGTCTGTTGATCCTGTTGAGCCACACGCTCAAATATATTGGATAAACCCTCTCCAACTATCTCTAAAGGAGAAATAAATGGATTAGATTGCATAATTAATGGTGATTGATTTGTAAGTTGTTCCTGTTGGTAGTACCTAGAAAGTCTCATTGTGCGTACCTATCCACCCGATCATAAGCGCCGATACCTGCTCCCAGGAGCGAATTAAATAGCGAAGATCGGCCATACATCATGGATAATTCTGATTGATTTTCTAAAGCAGTTGCTTCTACTTCTGCATTATATTCTCGAAGCCTTTTATCAATTTCGTATTGATAGGCAGTATCTAGAGAAACAGCCATCGGAGAGCCTTCAAAGGTTATCCCCGATCCAGCAGTAGCCACCTTCTGCATGGATAGAAGACTTTCAACGCGTTTTCGTTGGAGATTTTCGTTATAATCGTTTACCTGGCGTTTCTGTTCTGCCTGCTTTTGCGCTATATTCGAGTTATATTCTGCCTGTTGATAAGCCGACATTCCAGCGGACATGGTAGACATTGTTCCAAGACCTACCATTGCGGCGGACGTAGCGCCTAATACTCCGGAGCTTGAAAGTCCTGCTCCTAAGCCTGCACCGGCTAACATTGGCAAAAACATTATATCACCACCACCTTTTCATAAACATGACATTTTATCTCATCCGCCACGATTGGTATATTATTTTTTAAATTAAATCCTAAACATTTAAGTAATCGACCAGATTCTGGTTTTTTAATTTCTGCTAATGCAATTACGTATCTGATATCCATCTCTATGCATGTAATATTTATAAATTTCAAACAGTTTTTTACTAACCAAAATGGACGTTTTTTTACTTCTTCAGTTAACCATATCCCCCATTCCCCAAATATATAACCAAATTTCCAAACTCCGCCAATTCCAACTAGACGCTCATCCGATAATGCACCAAATAAACGAGCGTCATTTCTTCTAATAATCCCAACTAGATGCCGTTTAATTTCTTCATCCTGATGATTGAATCGGATCGTATCAATCATCCATTGTTCTAGTGGGATAACGGTAATATTTTTCATCCCATATTTACCTGCAACTCTCCATAGATTGAACGAATCGTCATAGGTAATGGATAATCTTGTGTTACAATAAGTCCGGCTTCTTGGTCCCAACCGAGGATAAAAAACCGTTTTCTTCCGGTAACTAATTCTCCTTCATTATCCATTAATTCAGTATCGGACGGATACGCAGACAATGCCAAAATTGGCATCGTGGTATTTACTACGCTGAGCCGGATATCTACCCACCGTTTCATCATGCCCATTGATGTCATATTTTGTCCTATTTGTACATCAAAAGGTAATGTTTCAATTGTACAATAAAATGGATATCCTGCATAAATTATTTGATATCTATTTGACAAAACTATTGATTGTGTAAGCCAATAAGTAGTATTAAAATTTATAACGCCTGATGCGTCTAATGCAATATCATAATTATCTATAGATGGATTATGTCTATCGCAAATAGGTTCCCATGTTATATCCCCATTAGCAGAAATAATTAATCCTATAGCCCGGATTGATTCGCTTGGAAGATGGGCCAACGTGATTGATCCCAATCCTGTATTACCTCCTATTTCATAATCAACATCTCCCAAATCGCAGAGCAAGGTTGGATCAATCCATTCAATTGTCCTAACCGTATTTCCCCCAATTGTTCGATCTACCGCCAAAAAAAACAAATCTCCTCCATCTCCAGGAATAACCGTCATTGATTGTACTACCACTCCAGTCCCACCTATGACCTGTTCGGTCCAGGCATAAACTTTTTCCAGCATTTCTATAGTAAGTGACTTTAATTTTCCTTCATTTGTCAATGCCCACAATATATTTAGCGAGTAAGGAGTATTTATTGGATCATCGATCAACTTGCTATGTAATTTCATGTAATCATCAATTGTATCAAATCCAAATCGAAATGCCGCATTACTCCCCTGCTGAAATATTAACTTCTGAATTCCTGCCTGAAAAAGGTCTTCAGCAAGAATGCTCATATTAGTGCCGACTGATTTGTCTTTTTCCAATACATATGAATATTCTCTAATTACCCGTTCTGATCGATCAACAAAAAACAATCCATCTTCAGCTTTTACTGGATTAATATTTGCTGATCCATATGCGGTATTAGGAATAACTTGTATGTCATCAGGAGTTAGAACCCCGCTAGATCCCTTTATGATATATTCAGTTGATACGGTACCTGCATAAAGAACTTCCTTAGAAATAATCCATCTAATTGCATCAACATGATCTGCGGCAATTCTTAATTCTAGTCCGTCATCGGCATCTGCTCCTATTGTAAAATCTTCAAAATCTTCTGTTTTTGAAGCATATATACGTTGGGGTTCATTACTTGCACCACCAACAAATATTCTTTGTTCATGAAATGTGATACATCTAGGATAATATCCAAGATTTGGTGTAATAGCAGATTGAGGTATAACTACAAATTCTGTTTCTCCAGGTGTCAACCAAGCCACAGAAAATGCAAATCCTTTTAATTGACTCCAATACCGGGCACGAAAAGGATATATGCCTGATGTCAATGATATCGACGAACTTACATGTTTTTCCCATGATACAGACATAAATGAGGTATAACCATCTGCCTGTGCCTGAGTATTTATATTTGAAATCCAAATTACAGATGCTAAAATGTTATTTGAATTATCATATAAAACAAATTCGCAACCATCATTTCCATCAACCGCAAATTGATATGAACCATCTTCACTAATTGATAAATATCCGGAAATTTCAAGAGAATGATTTGTACTATCAACAATAAAACTTGGTGGCAAATCTGCGGTAAAAGAATTGGTAGACATTCCTGCTTGAGAATGAAATGATATGCAGTCGTCCCATTTCCCTGTCTGGTTTATGGATACCCCAGAAGTATCCGTTGTAAATAAAGCATCAAATTCTTCCTGGGAAACCGGAGGGAGTGTTATAATATCCCCATCAAGATCATAAAAAATATAATTTGCGCATGATACTCCATACCGTTCTGATTGCTCTACAAAATATTTTGCAGGTATTAATTCAAAAATTGTATCACCCGGTTTTTTCCAATAAACGGCCAAAGTCCGCAGTTTTTCACCAATCCAGCATCTTGCTCTAATTACATGCTCACCCGCAGATAAAGTTACTATTCCTGCTCTATTTTCTAAAATACTTTGAAAAGTTGAAGATGCTGGGTTATCTGGAGTAAAATCCTTTCCATAACGAGAAGCAACTACATCTCCATCAATAATTAAATCGGAAGCCTGCCTACCACAATTCATACAAAATTGATATGAACCATCTTCTGGAATATAAATACTCCCAAATATTTCGATTGATACTTGCTCAACATCGCCAATTGCATCAATCAATTCTATTCTTAAATCATTGGTTAGTTCTGAATAATATGTATTATCCAAACTAATAGATATTGATGATTCAAATGGATTTGATTTTATTAAAGATGCTCCGCTATTTTCATCAAAATAATAATCCAAATATCCCTTTGATGTACCATGTACTCCGTACGAACTCCATACGTACGAAGAATCATATAATTTATAAGTAAGTCCTACTGTTGGTTGCCAAGGAGATTTTGTTGGGGTCCACGGTTCAAGTGACCAATCAGTATGACCATATCTAGATAGTTTTCTTGGAACATAATTCGGATGGACAATAAACATTACATCTTCGCGCTGTGCAATTCGCAGTTCTTTTACGACTGATTCAGTCCAAGGCGTACTAAGTGTATACGGCCAATAAACCTCCGTTTCCCAATAATCTCCCACGGTATGACCATTATCAGATGCAAAAATAAAATTGATTCCGTCTATTGTAAGCGTATAGGGAATGGATACTTCTCCTAAATTCAAAGATGTAGATGCTGTACCATTTATGTAAATATTTACAATATCCTTTCCATCTTCCGGATCTATAATAAGTATTTTGTAATAGCAATTTTCTGTACCTGTATATGATCCAGACATTGAAATATCATTTAACCCAGTCCCAACAAACGCATACTTTGGCAATGGGTCAACTGAATTTGGGTCTATAATTAATGACTTGTCATATCCCCAGAAAAAACGGAGTACTTTGTCTCCAAATTCCAAAACATATGATTGCTTTGGATTTTCTGAAAATATAAACCCTTCAAGATTTATTTCACCTGTACTAGATCTAGTTAAACCTGAGTATCTTGTACCTCCACGACGAGTAACTCCCCCGTGTGGTAGCACAAAAACATTTTCCAGACTTCGCGCACCATTTTGATAAATTCTTTCATCATACCGGTCCTCCAGTAAAGGAGAAAACTTACCACGAGTAAAATCGGTTTTTGCCGGATAAGTTTTTGGCATATCAATAACTCCATCGAATATTAATCATGTCACGGTTTGCAAATCTCGGCAACGGATTTTCTCGTTTATTTTTCCCTATTGCCTTTGTCCACGCCGCTTGTAACTTTTCGGCTAAAGCAAGTTGCAAAGTAGCGTTATTTGTAACTGGATAACAAAGTTCTAACGCTAATTCATAAATTATTACTTGGCGCAAAGCATCATCGAATAATCCGATATATGACTCTATTCGTGCATCAAATGTTGCTCCTGTTTCTCCACTAGCGATAACAGGAAAATAAATAAATGTAATTGATACTTCATCTGCATCAGTAATAATTGATTGTCCTTCAATTTTAAAATCACCATATCTAAGCACATCCACATCTGTTTTTATTTCATAATTTCCTAGCCAAACTGATTTTAGGTTAACCACTCGTTTATCAGATGGATAAGGAAACCTATTAGTAAATTCGAATGCGGGAGGATTATCCGAATCAACGGACAACTCCTCCCGCATCAGCAAGCAACTCCAAGGATGTGCTGCCAAAACGGCTTTTACTGTATCATCAAAATTCCGCGCACAGATTCGCTCTAGATCATTCGCCGGGCTGGTGAAATGACCAGCAACCGATAGCGATACTGGGCGTTGCCCTAAACGATCGAGCGCCGAATTGCACAATGAAACAACCGCAGAAGCCGTCATGATGTTCTCTTACTTTACCCCAACGATAATCTGGTTATCGTCAGAATTTCCATACCACCGAACTCGCACATAAGCGAGTCCATACAAATCTGTATTTCTCAAGCCATAAGTGTCCCATGCCGTTGCAGAATACGTTGTCGAACCCGCATCACAGATGGGATATGTAACCCAACTAACCGATGTTGTAGCTGCATTAATAACTGGCTTTCCCTCAAGCCAATATTTTATACTACTAGATGCACCAGTAAACGCCGCCGTAGAAGCGCCAATGTGTCCCTTAAATACCTGTAATGTCAGTTTTGTATTGCTCATAACAGGTATTGGAACTGTTTCACTTGCTCCATTCGCCACCAGAGTTGATACGCCTCCCTGATAGGCTTGGGCAAAAAATTGGTACGATCGAAAATCTCCTTCATTATTACTATATGAAGGAGAATATTGCGCTTTAACTGGTACTAAACTAGCCATAACCAACATAAAAACAAGCAAAATTACTGCTGAATAGTAGACTAATTCATTATTTTCTTTGTTTTTAAACATTTTAAAATTCCTTTCCTCTCAATGATTATGCCGTCATCGATCCGCCCTCGTAGCATTGAAATTTAATAACACGTTTTTCATCTAGACGAGAGGCTCCATAAGCCCGTTTCATGCACAATGAATAATTATGCCAATATCCAGTTGTAACCTCTAGGCTTATATCCCACTCCAATTCCCACGCGAATCCCATCCCAATCCTAGTATACGCTACGCAATCACGAATACTACTTGAAACGGGCAATTGATTGGAGTGAACGAGTACCATGTTATTAATCATGGGAAGTTTTGCGCCATTTCTTAACACAAACTCTCCCGTATAATCGGCATTAATAAACCGGTCATCCTCTTTTGCTTCTGCAAATTGATTGCTTCCTACGACGACGAATATCTCTTCCGTATCAACATTGACTCCAACGTCTCGGAACATTTTTTCAATTTGAAGAAACCGTTCCCAAGTAAAACCTTTGCTATTGGTATCTTCAATTACCATATCGGAATCAAATGTACGAGACGCAGTTTGTTTTACACCATCTGCGTCATAATACTTTTCTGTTGCAGAACCTAACGCTGCAGTGATTATAGCTTCATCTACATCCCGGTTAAAAGCACCCAATGATACCGGTATGATTCTGGTTGTTGGACTTACCAGTGTAGAATTTAAATCTCCAGATTTTATCAATTCCGCCTTTTGAAACAGATTTGAATCAATTTGTCTTTTAGCAAATTTTGTGTTTGAATACGACGTTGTTTGTGCCCTACCGGTTGAGGCAGTAGGAGTATTACTGTCGTCATCAGAATTTTGTTCAACTGCATCCATCAACAAGTATTCCGCGCCTGGATCAATGGATTCAAGGGTCATTGTAGAAATTAATTTTGATTCCATTTCTCCGGCTTTTGTTATAAAATTACCGGAATATTGTTCTCTATACGCGGTAATTTGATCCTGACTAACAACTGGGTTTCTAATACCATCAAGAGCCATCTTATTATCTCCTATGTTATGAAGTATCTTTACCTTCATTACATTGGAGAAGTTATCCGCATATGCGGGCTTCGCCTCGACCATTCACGGCGGTCATCATACCGAAAAATAATCCATTCTCACTTCCTGGGCCAATACGGTTATCCAGGTAAAAATTTTATTTGTCGAATTATCCTTCTGGGTTCAACAATCGGATTTCATCATCTTTATTATTTTCTTTCAAGTGCAACGATTTTTTGCGTAATCTTGTTTACCTCAATTACTTCTGGTGTTTTTGCATTTCCGTTTCGATATTCTTTTGTATTTCTAATTTCATCTCGTCTTTTTTTCAATTCAATCAGTGTTTGCCCAGATGCCATCGAAGATCCCGATCCATCTGGAGATTGACTTTCTCCTAAATTTTTTCCAAAAGTAGAAAGAATCATCGTTATTTTTGGATCAATTCCAACATCATTTTTTAGTTGGTCTTGTTGATCTTTTGTCATTTTATCCAAGGCGCGATTTGCTGTTTTGATTGCGTCATCATATTTGTCACCAAATATTTTTTTGGTATATTGTTTCATATTTTCGTTTATATTTTTTTGTTCAGAAATCGTAAAAGCAATTTGATTTTTATATAATTTTTCAAATTGCTTAGGTGTTAATCCTAGTTCATGTGCTTGTTTTCTGAACCAGGTATCCATGCCTTGATGAGGTTTCCAGTTTTTCCCTCCAGGTAAAGACTCATATAAATCTTCAAAATCCGGGGCTGAATAATCTTCCGGTTTATCTGGTACACCTAGTGATCGATAAAATGTTTTTTTCTCATCATTTGATGCATTCTCCCCTGGAATTCTTATTAGTCCTTCTTGTTTTTTGTTTATCAAACTTTCCAAATTCGTATATGATTGGAAAACATCACTCGCGCTCTTACCTTTAAATTTTGACGCTGATGGATGATTTTGTAATTCTGTAGAAAGCATACCAACAAAATCATTTACTTGTGATGTTGAATTATCCGTCGATTGATTATCCATTGTTATTCTTCCTTCATCATTTTTTTAATATACACCAATAATGCGCGTTTTCCAACAGCATAATTGGTTTTATTTGCATTAGGAGAAAAAATATCTCTTCCATCCCCTGCTTCATCTGCTAAATCATCTAATACGATACGTCCATCAGATGATTCAAATAACTGTCTATAGGCTGTTTTTACTTTTTTACGATTATTCATTATTTCTGACGCTGATTTCATTATCGTTCCTTAACTAAATCCATCCGGATGACATGGTCTCGGATTTCATCTATCTTCCGTGTGCTTTCCAAATCTCGTTCATTTAGTTGTTTTATGACTTGCGTATTTTCCGCGATCACCATTACCGCCTTATACGCAATCCATACAAATGCCAAGAACTGTACAAATGCAAAACCAGCAAAACCGTATTGCATAAATGGCGTCATTGATTGAGTTGCGGCATTAATGAAATCGGGCTGCATAATTTTATCCTTTCAATAAAAAATTACATCATACCTGATTGCTTCATCCCTTGTGCGGCCCTGCTAAATCGCTGAGCCGCCCCGCCAGCCGTTTCCAATTGTTGCAATTGCGCTTGTTGCGCTGCCTGCCGTGCCTTGGCTTCTTTAATGGCTTGAAATTCTTTACTTGACGCGAGTATAGAAACGGGTACGCCGGTACGTTCGGCAACAAAATCAATATAATCTGTGAATTTAATTTTTTCCAGATAGATAGGATCGAGTTGAGCCGCTTGAATAACAATCGAAATAAGTTCTTGAGCACTTTGCACCTCGTTATACCGTTGGGCACGAGCCAACGGAGATACATATTCAATATCTAAAATATCTTTTTCTTCCTTCATAGCATAAATTAATTCTTCGGGCAAATTTGGTAATTTTTTTGCACGTTGCAATATCCCAAAAATTCTTTCAATTGCAGGATTTAATCTTTCTCTCTGAATTCTATTTGAAACTGGGCCTAAAAGACGATGAACTAACTCAACACGCTTAGCTGTCTCATATGCCGTCATTTCAGGTCGATCCGGAGACAACATCAATTCATTTACAAACCACATTTTATTTATTTGATCCCTCAATTTTTCCTCAGATAATTCAGCGATGGGAATATTTGCTCCGGTTATCCAAGGTTTTGAATTATTCAAATCCCTCATAATCAATTGAACTCCAGGACCAATCTTTCCATTTTCTCCAATTGCCTGGATGTTGTCCTCTGTAGAAGCTACTGGGGGATTGATAACCATTCCCAGGGCTTCATATTTTATTTCAGTCGTCTTCATCAACGACAGAATTGTTGGTAGAATATAAATTCCAGGACCGATACCGAATACTTCACCAGGCAATACATTCCATCTATCCACTAAATAGGGAAATTCCCTATACCCTTCATATTCATTACCAACTTTATTTAATATATCTCGGCTATCCCTATTTAGTATATATATACTAACATATTTATTTTCTTTATCTGCCATTGTCCATCCTTCGGATGGCCCAACATAATGTAAAACTTCCAATTCTTTGAATGGATTTTTTTCATAATCCTGTTTAATTGAAGATAATTCCTTGGATCCCGGCCATCGTTGAACGATCTTATAAATTGTAAACCTATCTTTTATAAATACAGTATCTATCAATCCATCCCAATTTTCAGCCGGAAAAACATTATATATTGGTACGGATCGTGTCCGTAAAATTCCGTCATTTTCCCGATCCTCGATAAACATGGCTGACGTCCCAAATGCCGGTAATGTAAGCCATCCGGTAAACATTGTTTGATAAAAATTACTCATTAAACAAGCATCATAAATTCTCCTGGTTACTTCTTGGCAATATTCCCTAACGGCCATTGATTTCATCAATGCTGAATCCCGTATACGCATCCGAAACCACTCAGATGCATCCGAAGTAAATGACATATGCATCGAAGAAGCCAAAAGCAAATTTGCTGCCTGAGCGGTGGAATCCAAACATTCGGGATGGATAGATGCGCTTGGTCCTCGAGATGTCGTCCAAATATCTTTTACATCCGGTAAAACATACATGGAAACGGTATCCCACATATTCTTCCACTGGGCTTGGTTTTCCGCCAATTTACCTTGTAGTGAAATCAAATCGTCTACTTTCATAATTATACCCCAAACATTTTTCTAGTATCATTATTTGTATCATTCATATTATCTGTCACACCTTGATTTCCGGTAAGGATCAATGATCCATATCGCTTTCTCCTCGCTAAATCTTTTTCCAACTCCGACTCACCATATCCAGCGGTAGAAGGTGGCAAAACTGTATCAACTTTTGAAGATGGCATAAACCAGTCCATATTTTTCCTCAATTTCCATGAAAAATTCCCTTTTGAATTTTTATAGTCATTGGAACTATTTGTCCATGATAAGATTTTCCTGATGAATATGCAAACCGCTCAAACATAACCATTCCATAGCGTGCTGCATCCAAATGATGCGGATCACGCGTTAAACTTTTTTTTATTTTATTATTTTCATCCCGGCAATAAAAACTCAATTCCTCGTTAAACACCTGATTTTCCGGGGTATCAAAAATTCTCAATAAACCAGCATCCATTAGACCTTGAATCAGGGATACTCCAGCCTCTACAGAATCGGATTTCTTCCCATCCTGTCCTACCATATAAGCGCATTCTCCTAACATCCGTACCCCTAAATCTGCATAAATCTTTGCTACCTGATTACCTGTGCTACGCTCACATTGAGCGCCATCCTTCGGCCAGGCATAGGGTATACAAAATCCCGCATCCTGGTCACGTTTTTTCACCATCGGTACTATATCGATTGGATCAGATTCACGCTTCCAATCCGTGTCATAAAAATAATAAATACCTGATGCTGGATCTTTTGTAATCCATACTACTGCTGTTTTTGACGCTTTTCTTCCAAAATCAAATGCTCCAAGCCTACGCCAATGTTTTGGAATTTCAAACGGTTTGCAAAAAAGTAATTCTCTTGTAAATCGGTAAACTAAACCCGTACCTATTCTTGGGCGCCCATAGACTCGGTAATCCCATTCATACTCTGGATATGAATCTCTAATTGAATCCGCTTTTTCTACAGAATAATGTGCATCATATAACGTTGCATAATGAATGAGCCGTTTACGCTTATTTGTTTGTTCAAAATAATCAAATATTGGTAATCGTCCATTTTCCGGAGTTGCAGAAAGAATAATCAAACGATCATCCAAATTTGTGGCCGTTGCTCGTAAAAACTGACTGTAATGCCTTGGCGGAGCCCCTTTTTCCTGGATAACACCCTCTAATTGCTCATCTGCCCAGCATATATCGAATTCGGTCCCTTGGATTGATTTCCAATCAACCTGTTGAGTAGTAAATAATACATAAGATTTTCCCCCTGATTTATAAGGAACGCGTATGAAATCAACGCAGTAATTATCATCCTTTGACCATTTAAATTCACACTTTTCATAGACATGTTTTGGAATCACTCCCGATCCATACTCTCCGGTTTGATATTCGTCCAATAAAATTCTCTGCGCTGATTCCCGTAATGCATTTCTGGTTAACCCCATAATCATTACACGAACTGGTCTATCAAATTTTCTTCCCGGCCACCAATCTGGATAATTTCCAGTAAGATGATAATAAATAATAGCACCCACTGCCCAAGTTTTTCCAGTCCGGTTTGCCCATGATAGCAATATTTCGTCATAAATTTTGGTATTTTTAAAAAATTCCAATTGACTCGGATTGGGAACAAAATCTTGTATTTTGTTAAAACGTTCTTTTTCCGCCACCGCTATCTTTGCGATGGAAAATATTTCCCTTGCTTGCATCTTATCAATCGAAGAAAAATCAAGTTTTTTCATTGATAATTTCCAAATCTGGCTCTATAATTATTTCGTTTAATTCTTCAAATGCCAATTTTCTCTGTTCTTTTGGCAAATCTATAATTGATTGTACAGCCTTTAGTACTTCTGGGGAATAGTAGTTATTCGTTATTTGTAGCGTTTGATTTCCTTGATGACTTTTCCCCGTCGGGTCGTATTGATACTTATAAGGACGCTGAAAACGAAGAATTTCAATTTTTTCTTTTGTTGGCGTTTTTACATCGATTCCCCTTTTTGTCAGTTGATTTAACATAATTTCTTCTGCCTCTTCAAATAATCGAAACCAATATTTTGCAAAAATTCCGGCTGCTGACTTTGGATTTTTTACTCCCCTTTTTATAATCCTATTTACAGACATGCGATCTATCCCTAACGCATTAGCAATTCCATTTTCACTATTATTTCCATTATATCTCCTGTTCAAAATTTGAACAATTAAATATTTTGATCTAAGTATTTTCGAATTATTACCCTCTTCAATTGATTTTGCAATTATTTTATCTGCCGCCTCAATTATTGATTTTGGAATTCTCATTTTTTTATTCCTATTAATACGTTGGATCAAACACATGAATATCCTCTACGGGTAAACAGGATGATTCATTCATTATCAATTTATCAATATCTCCAGGAGATATACAGACATCCCCTGTGTATAATCCCGAGTTTTTCAATATTGTAAGAACAATTTCTGAACAAAAATATCTGTAAGAAATTTGAGTAATTTTTTGTATATTAAATATAAATCCAAAAAACCCTCCCCAATCATATTTTGGTTGAATTTTTAACAATGTTTCTATATTTTCATTAATATCCCAATATTTTAGTTTAGAATTAATATATGGCATAGTAATTCTTTTTATCCTGTAATCTCCATTTAAATATTTTGTCATATCCGCCCGCTGAAATATATTTTGTTGTTCTGCCACATGATTTGGTCCATATTGGATCATAGCATGTGTATATCTATTATGCGTATGATGTCGTATTCCCCATGAAAAAACAGAAGATCTTAAATAATCCGTAAGTATTATGGAAATATTATCTGTTTTTTCAATTAAATGTTTCATCTGATTTTTAGTTTTAAATGTATTCATTTTCCTCCTCCTGTAGATGATCTTACTGTTTCAGAAAATATCGCCGGAGTATAGAGTTTTCCCAATGCCTCAGGGATAGGTACGTTCTGGGCATCTGTCAATATTCTCTCAATAATTACGCTCCCAGATACACTCCCAATCCACCATCGAGAAATACCAGCCACACCGTCTCCCGTTGCATCGATCGTAACTGGATCAGATCCAGTTACCGACTCGCTAAGTGTGGCTGATATCGTCGTCCCGTCACCAGCCTGCATCTGTGCACCGGCCGCTATTTCCCGGATAATTAGATCATGCTCAACATTCTGAATTCTCGCCGTGCGCAAAGTAAATGCAGAACATCCGATCAAACCAATCGCCATCGTGATAATTATTATTTTCCAAAGCATTCTATCACAACCTTTTCTTCTTTCAAAATTTCTTGTTTGTTCAATACTGGGACTACATAAAGGTCTCTATTTTTCGCCGTTGGAGTACCGGCATTGTATGCGGATAAAACCGTATCAATCTGATGATAAATCTTTATCCTATCACACAGATATAGGCATCCATATTTTAAACCATCAGAATTATATAATTCTTTTAATTCTCCGCGAAAACCTAATTCTCTTGCCGTTTCTCCCATAACCTGCATGAGTCCCCATGAAGTGGCTAGTTGTCTTTTTTCTATCTCAATATCATCCCCTAATTTTGGATATAGTCTTTTCAAAAATGTTTTGCTTCTATTGCGAATATATCTTTTATAAAATTCATCCTCATATGCCGATGAATGAGATAAAAATCCTGATTCCTGCCAGCAGATTGCTGCAACCAAATACGGATCCAATCCATATTCTTTGGAAATATCACGTATATTTAATTTGTGAATATTAAATCTGTCAATCACATTGTTAAATATTGCATTCGTCATTTTTTTTCTCCAGTCTGAATTTCCTGATAAATTATAGTAAAACAAATTTGTTTTAAGTTTTGTAAAAATTTTTCTCTTTCTTCTACATTTTTTAAAGTATCAATTGATTCCGAAATTTGCCGAAATACTCGATATAATCCCATTATTTTTTCACCTAGATCCTGAATACGATAAGTTAGGTACTTTATCTCGTCTGTGTTATCACGCAATTTTTGTGATAACACAGAAATGGTTTCCTCGTTACTGGCATTTTTTATTTGTAAATCAGCAATAGATATTGTTGCATCGCTTATTACTGGAGTGGATACATCTTGTCCAAAAGCAACCTCAGTCAATAAACATAATAAAATTATTGTTTTTATTTTCATTCTGCTACTCCTATATCGATTATTTCCAAATCAGTTGTTTTTACTGTGCTACTGCAATTATTTGCAATCATAATTATAATACAGCATTTTGGATCTATGGTAATTGGCAACTCGTTCAAAATTACCAATCCTGAATCGGTAATGCCCGTCACCATTTCGTCTGTCAAATCGATTGGTTCACATTCGCCGGATGTCAACATCATGCTTAATAATATAGAAATCAATAATGTCATAACTATTCCTCCACAACTAACCAGTATACATCGGTCCCTACTATTTTGCAAATTGAACTTGTCAACGGCGTATTAGTCATCGTCGGCGTAGGCGTTACTGTCGGCGTAGACGTGCTTGTTGGTGTATATGTCGGTGTATATGTTGGAGTGGCCGTAATTACGTATACAGTCACATGTGCCGTATTATCCGATGGGTAAAGATCATACGATCCCGGACCCCAGACTTCACTGTAAAAATAATAAGTGCCTCCCGGTAATCCGGTTGTTGACATGGTGGTTGTCACATCCTTAGACTGTCCTGGTTTCAGTGAAAATCCTATTACAGAAGACGATAGTACAATGTCACTCACTCCTGTACGAAATGAAAATGTATGAGAAATATTTCGATCCGAATCTGGGTAATCTGTAGTTTTTCTACTATCAATTGCATGACAATCGAGGGAATCCCCACTCACAATGTACTGCAGTGCTTCTGGGGCATAATGTACTGTCTTCGCGTCGAAATGGTAATCACTTGATTGCGTGACAGTAGGTGTAAATGTGTAATTTGGTGTGGGCGTCCACGTGCCTGTGGGTGTGCTCATAGACGTATTTGTTGGGGTAAAAGTAGGGGTGGATGTAGGGGTATTTGTTTGCGAAACAATTATATAATTGCTATAACTTCCATAATAATACTCGCTAACTACATTATCCGCAATAATTAACGCTGCCATCGGACGGAATCGAATATTATCCAAACTATCCAATAAATCTTCAGATAATAAAAAAACGCAGGCTAATGTATTGTTTTCGTAATATCCTTCACCAGGCTCTAATGTACATACATTTTCGTAAACAGATGCATATAATTGCCAAAATACCCCTACTTGTTTAAATACAGAAACGAGATAGACCACATCCGTATATGCTGTAATATCTGATTCATCTATATCAATTGTAAAATCACACATAAAAAAAACTCGATAATAATTTTTCCCATCGATATAATCATAGTCCCCGTCACTATATGTATCCGATGCCGTTCCGTATCGATAAAAAGTTCCTATGTTTTCACTGTCTAAATAATTTTCAAGCAATGGAGTGTCCCTAAATGGGGCAATAGCGTCATTTGCTATTACTGTATTGCTTGTACTAAACGTAAAACAATTTCCATTTAAACAAAAAAACATAACCCAAAATAATAAATAATATTTTTTTATCATTATAATTGCCTTTCATATCCACGCATAAGCCATGCTTCTCCGCCGTAAATGTAAGTACCCAGGCAATGCCAACCTTTGCCAGATTGCCATTCCGACTGTGTATACATTTTCGATGTATGTTTTGTTCCATT
>Ga0153915_10000457_pt1 | contig 37814 bp, 37 predicted proteins | sample Opewatmetagenome_2_FD_107003 | JGI IMG/M metagenome (GOLD analysis project Ga0153915, IMG submission 107003) | Freshwater wetland microbial communities from Ohio, USA - Open water 3 Core 3 Depth 3 metaG | ecosystem: Environmental > Aquatic > Freshwater > Wetlands | place: USA: Ohio, Lake Erie... | reverse complement strand
ACGGGACGATCTCCATCTTCTACTATCTGAAGGTCGTCTCGGCGATGTTCCGCGGCTATGCCGAGCACACCCCGGCAGGGCTCCCGGCGGGTGGTCCGCCGAGAGCGGCTACCCGGCGCGGTGCGGCCGGATCCGACGTCGGCCCCGCGGCAGCCTCACGCGCACCGCTGCTCGCCGCTGCGGCGCTCGCCGTGCTGACCCTGGCCGTGGTCGCCCTGGGGCTGTTCCCCTCGCCCCTGCTGTCGTTCGTCGGCACGCTCACTACCTCGGGCTTCTGAGAGGAGCCCGGGGGCTGGTTCTCAAACCGGCCCAATCGTGGTACTCTCCGTGCATTCACTGCACGACGCGTGTCTCTTTGAAGGAGGCGGATCATGGATTCCTTTCACTCGGGGCCGGAGTTCATCTCGGGGATGCGGTCCTACATGGTGGGAGACCGCGAGAAGTCCCTGAAGGCCCTTGAGGACCTGCTGGCAAAGAACCCCAAGGATGCGTCGCTGCACGTCCTCATTGGCAACCTCCTGTACTCGCACGGCTCGCTGAGCAAGTCCGCCGAGCACTACTCCCGGGCGCTCGAACTCGCCCCGAACCTGCACCAGGCGTGGTACAAGCTGGGCGTCTGCTACGTACGCATGGGCAAGCTCCGCGAGGGGCTCTCCGCCTTCCAGCGGGACGCGGTCGCCCAGTCGGGCACCCACGTCATGTCCTATTACTGGATGGGCCTGATCAACAACTTTCTGGGCGACGACGAAAAGGCGCTGGAGGCGTTCTCCGAGCTGCGCCGCGAATCAGACGAATCCCTGCTGGCCAACTTCTTTCTCGCCCAGCTGCACATGAAGCGCAACGAGCACGCCAAGGCGCTTCCCCTGCTGGAGGAGCTGATCCGCATGAGCCCGGATTTCGCCGAGGCGCATTTCCTCCTCGGCCAGGCCTATGCCGGCCTCTACAAGAACTTCGACGCCGTGCGCTGTTTCCGAAAGGCGGTGGAGCTGAACCCCGAAGACAAGCGCGCGCAGATGATGCTGGAGCGGTATACCGAGGACTCGTCGTTCTGAAGCGCGGGCGAAGCCCGCGCGAAAGGGGCCCCGCGCGGCACGGCGGTCTGCATCCGGCCGGGCGTGTGGCATCATGCGGCTTTCGCCCACGGCCGCGACGCGGTGAACATCCTCTGCGTTCTTCCCGAGCGCACCTACGCCATCGACTGCAAAGTGTTCGAGTTTCCCGCCGACAAGCGCGTGAAGGTCACCGGGCCGGGAACGAAGTAGATCCCTGCGCCGATCGGACAGGCGGGCTGGTAGGCGGGCTGGTCAGGGCACCCGGGAGCCGGGTGAACGCTGGAGACCGGGACGTTGGAGGGCAGTCCGGGAAGGGTGGGACGGGGAGGCGGGCTTGTTGGCGGGGGGAAGCGGTTATCTCAGCAGCGCATACACGGTGACCGCCGACGTGACGGCGGTGATGATGGACATGAACAGAGGCAGGTCCCGGTTCAGCGTAAACGACAGCCTGTCGGTATCCACGAAAATCCGGTCTCCAGGCTGAATGGCGTCCATGGGCTTGCGCGATTTCCCCTTCGAATCAAAAACCATCACCCTGGAGCCGGTGCTTCTCTGGGGATCGAACCCTCCCGCGAGGTTCTCGTAGTCCAGGTAGGAATAGTCCTTGCGGTAGGTGAAGTTGCCCGGGCTCATGACCGCGCCCTGGACCGTCACCCGGGCCGCGGTCAGGTACATCCTGCTGCCCGGTTCGATGAGGTCTCCAAGGGCACGACGCTTCCCGCTGGAATCGATGATGACGATGTTCTGCGGAATCTCCTCCACGTCGCCGAAGCCGGCGAGATCAGCGTAGTACCGATAGGTCCGGGACGGAGTGAAGGGATAGTTGCCCGGTCGCGTCACGTCGCCATAGACGGCGACAAAGAACTGCGAGCTCGGGATGACGATTCTGTCCAGCGGCATCAGCGCCGCGTCGGCCGCCGAGGGAACGCCGGACAGGAGCGCTGCCAGGTCAAATGGGATCGGATCCGGATTCCCCGCCCGGATCAGGAAAGCCCCGGAGAGGTTCGCCATGGGGGACAGGGATGTTCTCAGCGTCACGAGGGCGCTCTTCAGCGTGTCGCCCTCCCGAAAGCTGTAGGAGATCCGGTTGTAGCTGACGGGTGTAAATAGACCCTGGGCTTCCGCCGGCTGTGCCGGCGCTGCCACCGGCTGGGCCGCGGGGATCACGGCGCCCTCGAAAAACACTATGGGGAGGCTTGCGGTCTTGGAAGGGATCCTGACGCTGTCCCCGTCCAGGAGCGCGGAGCTGTCCTCTGCGCTTATGTCCACGTAGAGGGTCTGGGCTTTCTTGCCGGCCACCCGGTCGATCTTGACGCGGGAGACGTCCGCCGCCGTCGTGAGGCCCCCTCCGTAGAAATCGACAGCTTCCTTCAACTGGTCCGACGAGAGGAGTTGATACTTCCCTGGTCGCTTGACCTCCCCGTTCACCTCCACTGTCCTCTCGCTTGAGGAGATCACGATCGTGTCTCCCGCCTTGATATAGGGATTCTGGTCCGGGTCCCCCGACCTGTAGAATTGAAAAAGGTCATACCGGAGATCCTTTCCGTCCCCGGCCACGATCATGATGTCCCTGAGGGAGGAATACGGCCCCAGCCTCCCCTCCAGCAGGTCGCTCAGCCAGGACATCCCCCACACTTCGACGAGCTGCGCCTGCTGCGTTTCCCCCTTGACGAAGACCTGGAAAACCCCCACTGAAGAAATCGACAGCGAGGGAATGCTGCGGGGATATGCGGCGGCGAATGCCTTTTCTATCGTTTGCTTCACTTGCACGAAGGTCATGCCCGCCGCATTGAGGGTTCCGAAGACATTCAATTGAATAGTGTAGTCGCTGCCTACCATGATCTCGAGTGCGGACAGCGCCTGCCCCTGTTGGAAGGTAAGGCGATACGCATCGCCCGGCGTCACGGGGTAGGCGCCGTTGGAGGTCGCGAGGTGCAGCCGCTCCTGAGCATCGGGAAGGCGCTGGGGAGGCACTGCGGCAGCAGGGCTCGCCGGCTGGGCGCCCGTGAGGGCGTCCGCCAGGAAGAACGTGATGACTGCCAGTAACGCTGTTTTCATGGAACGAGTCTCCCGTGCCGGCCGCAACGACCGGCGCCTGCCCCCGGCTCAGCCTTCTTCGCTCTGGTGAGGGGTTCCCTTGATGCGTTCTCCGCCCAACCCCTTCACCTCGCAGCCGAGCTCCGGGTACCGTTGAATCTGCCGGTCGTGACGAGGCAAGGTCCCCGATAGCGCGATCGTAGTCCGCCGAACCCGCGCAACGCTACTTGGCCTTTTCTCCCCAGCGCATAAAATAGATGACGATTCCCAGCTTTGCGTTATTCCCCATCTTCGTCGTGACCAGGTAGTCGAGAGTGCGTTGAGCGCTCAGCAGATCCGTGGTGTGGGTGAGCTCCGCCGTGACGGCATACTCCGCAAAGACCGACAGGAAATCGAGGATGTATGCTTCCACTCCAGCGATCACTCCCAGTGAAAAGGTCACGGCGGAGCTGACATTGCCCTGATAGACGTAGCCGCCGCCAATCGTGCCGCCGACATACGGGGAGATGGGCGCCGGAAGGATGTGGTATGCGGCGGCGACGCCCATGCCGACGGCATAGACCTGCGAGCTGCCGTTCAGGGTAAGGTCCAGCAGCCCTCGGAAGGCGAGATTCCCCCAGCCCAAGCATGCTCCCAGCCCTCCCTGGTAGCTCTCGAGCCCGAGAAGCAGGTCGCCGGTGTCGAATATCATCCCGAGATCGTACGGTCCTTTCGCCGGGGAAAGACCCGGCAACAGGCTGCTCCCTTCCGCATCGGCACCTCGGGGGCAGACGGCGGAAAGAACCACAAGAATCGTGAAGACCAACGGCATCCTCGCCATCCATCTCATACTCTGCTCTCCATCCCGACATGCTCATCATTCAGAGATCAACCAGATCAGATACCATCCCCCTTGAGGATCCGCCTCGGCATCGAGGGACGTATGGAATCTGGATGCGGCGTTCCTCAGGTTGATCGCACGCACCGCAAAATCGAACGCGCCGTCCCCCAGGTCCGAATGTCGCACAAGCAGCGAGGGGCTGGCGCTGGCGGGGACTTCGGCCAGCAGGTGCCACACGCCGCCAAGGTGTGTCCTCCAGTACACGCGGTAGGAAGAAGGCGCAAAAGGGGCAAACGAAGGCTGGACAGCCGGCGGATCCCACGCCAGCGTGATAGTCGGCGAACCAAGACGGATGGGGTACGCTCCACTGGAAGGAAGATCGCATCCGTCCACCAGCAGGAGAGCGAGCAACACACAGACCAAAGAACAGACTCTTGCCATCAACCGACGGAGAGAATGCTATCCGCTCTTCGCCGGGTGCGGTGGTCTCGGGGTCCGCTTCCCGAGCCGCGCGATCCCGTTGAGCAGGAGCGCCAGAGCGGCGCTCACCACGAAGGCAGCGATGACGACCTCCGCGACCAACCGCGCTCGTTGCGGGCCCGACTTGGCATCCGGGACCTCCGCAAGCTCCATCACCTGGAACGGCGGTTCCGCTTCCGGGGTCAGCTTCAGGACCTCGGATTGATGGGACAGCGTGTTGTAGATCTTCTTCTGCACGTCCAGCTCCGTGGTCAGCGCGTTGAACGCGACCTGCGCCTCCGGCACGAACCTGCTCTCACCGGAGCTGTCCGCGGTCTCCGTCATTCCCTTCTGCACGGTGTCGATGAGGTCGGAGATGTCCTGCCGCTCCTGCTGGAGCTGCGCCAACTTGGGATCATCCGGGCTGGCAACGCTCTCGAGGTTCTTGATGTCGATCTCCTTGAGTATCAACTGGGAGCGCAGCGCGGCGAGATCCGACGCCTCGGAAGCCCCGGCGTCCTGCGGCGTCAGCGCGGCGTAGTCCTTCTGCAGCTCCTTGCGCCGGGCCTCGAGCTTGTCGACCTGCGCCTTGACCTCCTTGATCTTCTCGTCCAGGAGCTGTTTCTTCTGCTGGTTCGAGCTGCCCTGGTTCTCCGAATACCAGTTCGAAAGAAGGTCGATCATCCGGTTGGTCAGGTTCCGCGCAAACAGGGGATCCCAGTCCCGATAGGAGATCCCGATGGATCCCGAGGCCTTGTTGTTGTCCAGCCGAAGCCGGGACTGCAGGCTCTTGCGCGACTGAGTCTTGACTTCCTCCGTGATGCGGTACCGTTTCACGAGATCGAACTCGTCGATGATCCGGTCCATGAAGGTCCGGCTCTGGAGCAGCATGAGGAGGAAGGCGCTGTTGTCGAACTCCGTCCCCGGATCGGATGGGCTTCCCGTGATGCCCAGCGCTGCCCGTATCGATGCGGAGAGGTCGTTGGCAGTTCCCTTCCGAACGAGGATCGTGGCACTGGCGGTATACTCATTCGGCAAAGGATTCTTCTCCGGAGGCAGCAGGAGGCTGACGACACACAACGCGATGATTCCCACGGCAGCGGCACCCGTGATGCCAATGACGAGCCAGCGATACCTCCAGAGGGTCGACAGGTAGTAGATGAGCCCTTCGAGAAGAGACCGTTCCCTGTTTTCGGCATTCACCTTTGGAATCCTGGACTTGAGTTTCGTTCCACCCTACGCCGAAAGCGAGGGGCTGTAAAGCCGCGTCTCTCCATGAAGCTTCGCAGAGAAGACGGGTTGTGGATCGTTCCTGGATTCCTGAGGACTCTTGACACGAGATCGAAGCCTACCCTGCGCGCCCTCCGTCCCCACCGCGCGGAGACGATCATGATTTTGCCGAGGATGGCATGCCGATAGTTGAGATCAAGCCAGCGGGGATTGACCAGGGCCGGAAGCAGCCGTCTTGGGACGAACCCCACCCGGTGGGGCTTCGCCTTGCCGGTCATAAGGGATATCAGGCCGTCGAGATAGAGGTTCTTCTGCTTCCAGGCGTGCCGGCGGTGGTCGAGGCCCGCCAGGAAGTCGATCTCGTAGCCACTGTCGCCGAGGCCCTGGATGATCCCATCTTCTCGCGCCTTCTCGAACAGGCGTGTTCCGGGTATGAAGACGAGGCTGTACGTTCTGACGAAGCATGGGCACGGAAGACGCCTGATCATGCCGATGGTATCAAGCAGATCGTCCCTTGTTTCGTACGGATTACCGATGATGAAGAAATAGTACGCGACGAGCTGCGGATATCCGTTGACGATGGCCGCAGCCCTGAGAACCGTAGCGCTGGAAACGGGGCGATGATAGATTGTCCGCCTGATCCGGTCGCTGCCGCTCTCCACGCCGATGTCCACCCGCCACATCCCAGCCTTGACCAGCCAGGAGGTCTTCTCCTCCGTGATCTGCTGGGGCGAGGCCATGCACTCGAACGGTACTCCGACGCTGCGGGGGTAGTCTTGCGCGAACTGCCTGATTTCATCGACCGGCCGTGCGAAAAAGTCTTCGTCCGTGAAGTAGAAATGCCGGACCTTGGGAAAAGACCTCCGGCAGGCATCCACCTGCTCGATGAAGCGGGAGACCGACGTTTTCCTCGCGAGAGGGCCCATGCCTGCATACAGAACCTTGAGCTGCGCGTTCGAACAATAGTGGCAGCTGTACAGGCATCCCCTGGAACCTGTCAACAGGACGCTTGAAGAGTTGCGGATCGCCGACGCCCGCAGGCTGCCGCCGGAGCTTACGGTGAACTCCTCCTCGGAAGAGAAGTCCGGAATCGGCAGCCGGTCGAGGTCTGCGATTGGCGGCCGAACGCCGTTGGATAGCATGCGGCCGCAACGGGAGACAGCACCGTTTCGGATGTCGTGGAAGCCCCTCCCCGACTCCAGCCTCTCCGCGAGCTCGACCATGAACTCCTCGCCTTCGCCCCGGCAGACGACATCCGCGTGGTCGACACAGTCTTGCGGATAGAGGGTCGGATGCATGCCTCCCCAGGCGATTGGCTTGCCGAGCGGCTTCAGGCCCCCGATGATGGCCTTCGCGTTCCCGGATCCCCTGGACATTGAGCTGACCCCAAACAAGTCAGATTGTGCTCCAAGGGACACGATGGACTTCAGTGCCTGGGAGGTCACGGTTACCGTTGACGGGGCCAGGAAGATCAGCCTCGTGGCGTGTCCGGCCTCGGTCAGAGCAGAGGAAATGGTTCTGAGTCCGATCGCCCAGCGGTCATCGTCCGCGCAGATCAGCGTGATTCTCATTCTGCCTGACCTACCCCGGTCGCCGCGGCCGCGAGTCGTCCACGGACGCCGACTGACCGCTCATGGGTCCACCTTGGCCAGCCACTCTTCCCGCCAGAAGTAGAAGCATGAGCGGTCGCACCTTCCGAAAGCGGCAGTTCCGCCGCACAGCACGCCATCGAGGATCACCAGGCCGCTGGCCTTCTTGACATGATAGTCGCGCTCGTCGAGGAACTGCTCAACTCGCTTCAGTACCCTCTGTCGCGTCCCGCAGAATCTCCACATTTCCGGCAGGAACGCGCAGTGGCGGAGCGAATTCCACCTGTCGAGCGAGGCTTCAATCTCTCTCCGCGAATTCACCAGGACGAGGTCTCCAGCCTGAAGGCGACCCCGGGCTTTCGACTCTTCTCCGGCCGATGCTGCGCGCCGGGCCACCTCGCGCGCGATGTTCCTCAGGAACTGCAGGCGCCGCCTGACACCATTCCGCAGTCTCCGAATCCGCTGGATGGCGAGGGCCTGTGCGGGTCCTTCAGCCAGGCCGGAAACGCCTCTCAGTTGACAGTTAGTTTCTTTCCCTTCCATACCTATCACCCCAGGTGTCGATAGAGGACATCCCCCCCTATCTTGAGTAACGGATCCGGCATGCGCTTCACGAGCCGCCGCAGCCCGTCGTGCGACGCAAGTCCCTCCATCCGCCAGTGCCGATGCCCCTTCAGTGGCATCAAGTAGTGTCGCAAGTCGCGCTCGGTAGATCCCCACTCCCGCTTGAACTGAAGCAGCCCATGGTTGCCCTCTGCGGTCCTGCCGAAGTCCACGAAAGGGAGTCCCTCCCGGGAAGCAAGCTCGATCGCTTCCCAGTACAGCAGGTCATTTGGTCTATAGGACAGATACTCCTCGATGGACGCGGCGCTCAACGCATAGAGCATCTTGGAGTCACGCAGAAGGAACATTCCGGCGATGGACCGGGGCCCCAGTTTCGCCACGTGCAGGTACGCTTGTCCCTTCGGCGAGAACTCCTTCCAGAGGTTTCGGAAGAACCGGAACGGCATCGGGAGAAGACCGTGTCCCTTCCTCGTGCGAAGGTACATCAGAAGAAACTCCTCCAGATCACCCTCGTTGTCCGCGCGGACCACCCGTACGCCCAGTTTCTGTGCCTTGCGGATCATGTTTCTCCTGCTCGTGCTGATGACGCTGCTCCTGATCTGGTCCAGAGGCCGGTCCGTGGGCACGAGATGATTCTTGTACGTCACGGCCTGCTGAAAGCCGAACGCAGGAAGCGCGATCGGGGGATCCGCCGTGCACAACTTGATGAAGCGGCTCTTTCTGCCCTGCACACTCTGCACGATGCCCGACAGCAGGGCGCGGAAGTCCTCTTCTGATCCAACAAGCGGGTCACAATAGTCCGCGAACGGAAGGGACACCAGACGGTTGCCGGTGAGGACACTTCGAACGAACGCGAGGGCCATGCCGCCCACGATGTTTCGTTCCGCATCCTCCAGCACACAGTACAGGGGCGCATAGCCGAAGGTACGCTGCAGTATCTCCTTCCAGCAGGAGCGGTGGTACAGCGTGCCCAGCGGATGGCGTTCCACGAACGAGTCCCATCGCGGGTCGGTCGAAGGGTCGATGATCAGCAGCTTCATCACAGAAGGCGATACCCGATCGTCCCGATGCAACGGAGTGCCGACACCGGCATGAACTTCAGGATGGGCGAAACAATACGCGACAGTCTTGTTTCGACTCCCCGCCCACCGCGGTGCACGGGCGGCCACCGGCTATAGCGCACTTCCCTGCATACCGCGCCCCATCCATTCTTGAACTGCATCAGACCTTCATCTTCAGGGTCAGTTCGCCCCAGTGAAAGGCTACGGTAGCCCCTCGCCATGTACCATCGAATCGCTTCCCACATGAGAAGGTTGTTCGGGCGCAGGCGCTCTCGGTCCGGCAGCGACGCGCCGAATTTGTATACGGCCGCGCTGCCGAAATGCAGGAAGACTGCGGCTGCAACCGTCGTGTCCCGGTAGCGGCAGCGGGCCACGAACCCGTCTCCCGGCTCGATGACGAACCGGAGAACGTTGCGAAAAAAGAGTTTCGGCTGCGGAGGCACGCCGAGTCGTTTCCGCGTGAGGCAGTGAAGCCGATAGAAAGAATCCAAGGCCCGCGGATCGCGCGATATCTCAACCTTGACGCCGGCCTGGATGGCACGCTGGATGTTGCGCCTGGTGCTCGGGCGGAATGAGCGAAACAGGTCCTCTTCCGTACGGCAGAGAGACAGGACATGCTCGAAATAGCGCTCGCCTGGTGCAAAACCGGGCATCCCGCAATCGGTCCGTATCTCCAGGCCCTTCCACTTCCGTGACCGCGCCATCGACTGCAGATGCCCCGTCAATCCATCGAGAACCCTCCTGTCGGTATATACGGGACCGCAGAAGTCGCTGAACGGCAGGCACACTCCCCGCGGCCCCGAAAGCGGGCCGCGCTTCACCACGAGCGGGACGGCGGCAAAATCATCGCCATCCCGGGTTGCCACGAACAGGCAACGATTGCCATAGGTTGCTGCAATTGCCTTGGCCCATCCCATGCAGTGAAAGAAGGTGTAATTGCGGGAAGCAAGAATCATCGCGTCCCATGCCGAGGCGTTGCGGGAGTCATAGCGCATGGTTTCCATGGGGAGTCTGCAGCGGATCCCCAGGCACCTACGTCGCACGGAGGCCGGTGTTGGCGGTGACCATGTGCCTTCTCCAATACCCGGCCAGCTCTCTGGGAAGGGCATTCCAGTACTGCCCGCGGTACTCGCTTGCGACGCGCAAAAGAAAATCCCGGTAGAGCTCAAATGGATACTCATCAACCTTGCGGCGTCCGTCACCCCAATACATGTAGTCGGGGTGGGTGACCACGAGGGCCATTCCGCCCCTCTCGGCGATCCACGCCAGCTTGTCCTGCCACGCCCTGGTATCACGATGGCGAAACAGGACGAACAAGGTCATGTCCTGCGGAAGCGTATAGGGAAGCTCCACGTAGCCGCACCCCTCACGTTCTCCTCGAATCCAGATCGGGAAGAGCGATTGAACACCGTCGGGCTGAGGCTCAAAAGGATCCGTATCGAAGGTCGACGAATCGTATTGGATCTCCAGGTCGTGCATCCAGTGAAGATTGTGATACATGGAGCCAGACCGGAAGCCTACCGAGTTCCACGCACGCAGATACCGGTTGATCTGCCCTGCCCGTTTCATGAAGACCCTGCGCGACTCGAACAGTCTTCCATCATGCCGCAGATCGTGAACGCCGACCTCAAACCCCTCCTTCACGAGTCGATCGAGGATCTGCCCCGAGAGGTTGTACTTTTCCGGAACGAAGTTGAAGGAGGAGACAAAGCCGAGGTCCCTCTCCATGCTTGCCAGCGCCAGGCAACGTTCGACTCCGCGCTGGTCTTCGACGTCGTGGGTGAGGACAAGGGCAAACCGGCAGCCTGCCGGCCAGCCATTGAATGCGGCAGGTCGTCCTCCCGCCGCAGGGTCGATCGGCCAGAGCGCCGCGGTCCTCCGCATCACGCGGGCGACAAACCGTCGCCGAAGCACGATCTGTACCGAGCGTGGAATCAGTGGCTTCACGGCATTGTAGATTCTGCTTCTCCAGTTCATGTACTCAACCGCACGTTGCCAAGATGCTCATGCAGATCGCGGGCGACCTCGATCCTCGTCGGAGACGTGGGTCAGTCTCCGGGCAGAATCTTTGTCCCGAGCCTGGTGACTACATAGTCGAACTGGTCGGTCAGGATCGAGCTCGCAAGGAGGTTGTCAGGATGGACGAGCAAAACGATATCCGCTCTTCTGGCTGCCCGCAGCAGCCAATCGACCGTGAATCTTCTCGTGTCGCGCCAGGCCGGCTCCAGCCAGAAAGCCGAGGGGTACGTGAGGAGGCCGCTACGTTTCGTCGCACGTATGCTCGGATCCTCCAGGTTTCCGAAAAACGCCGCCATCCGCCCTCGCCTGCCCCACTGGATATATTTCTCCGCTTCATACGGAGCATAATGCCTTCGGCCGAACCGCGCTCCCCCTGACCCGTGTTTCGAGAACGAGCGCACCTTGCGGCCGAGGTGCCGCTCGAGCCTCTCCCGTTCCCGTTTGAACGTCGCATACGACCGCGAGTCTTCAAGGTGGAGGCCGGGCTCATGCCCGCCTTCTTCCAACAGCGCCATGACATCCTTGCAGGGCAGGGTGCACAGGCGGAAGAAAACGTAGGATTTCGCGCGTCGCTCGTTGAGCAGACGCAGGAGGGTCTTGAGTTCCCGCAGATAGCCAAACGCCGGCACCCGGGGGAAATACAGGTCCGAGCTCAGGCGACTCAGAATGTGTCGCGTGGCCGGCCGCTTCCCGTACGGGCGGTCCACGTCGATCCGCACGATCAGAGGCATGACACTCTCACGAAACACCTAGTTCTCTCTTCTTGCGCAGTGTTGGAACTCTTGTCGACCGGGCGGGCAGCCGTTTGCCCTTCTTGAGCTCGTTCGAGCTTTCAATGGCATCAAGGATCTCCGACGACAGGCCGTTCTTCAGCAACGCGATATTGGGCATCACGCAGTGGCCGCCTATGACACCGGGAAAGAACTTCACTCTCGGCAGGTAGTTGATCTCATCGTAGATTGACACCACCTCGTCGTAACTGACACCGAAGAGGTTGCAGTACCGTTCGACCTCCTGAGCCCAGGCAATCAAGAGGCCGAAGTAGGTTGTCTCCGTCAATTTGGCGAGCTCTGAAGCTTCAGGCGACTCCAGTATCCTGGTCTTCATGCCGATTCTTGCGAAATGTTCTTCCGCCTCTCGGCATGAAGCCTCGTCGATTCCCCCGATGAACTTGGTATACAGAAGCATTTCCTGTCGCATTCTCAGGTGCTTTCCCCGAACCGGGCTGTTGACAATTGATGCCCGAGCAGCCGCATGAATCCTGCGCGTCGTCCCAACAGCAACCGTGCTGTTGACGATCACCAGGCGAGGTTGAAACCTGCGAACATACTCGACGGTAGTCTCGACAAAGTCGTCACCGCGATAGGGGTAGCAGATATGCAGGATATCGAACGTCTTCTCCGCAACTTTCGTGTCGATGTCGATTCCGTGAGACACGTATTTTTCTGCAACGAGCTCCAAGAGCGGTTTCCCAATCTCGCCGAGCCCAATGACCGCAACCGCTTCCGAACCACCCATACGCTTCTCCCTTCAGCTATTCCTCTTCCTGATAGCGGTTGGCGACCGCCGACCGCGTCGTCTTTCCCGCCACATCGTCGACGAACCTGTAAAACAGAATCTTCTGCTTCTCCCAGGAGAACTCCTCATTGAACCGATTGGCGTTCTCCACCAGGGCACTCCGCTTGTCGGGATGATGGAACAGGTCGGAGAGGGCGTTGGCCAACTCTTCTGCGTCGCCGGCTTTCACGTACCGCACCATGCTGTCGTCGAAGTATGATTCGATGGTGGTCGTTCTGCTCGCGATGCAGGGTATGCCAAGAAAGACATACTCCAGGAGCTTCGTCGGCAGCATGTATTTCGTGAAGACGTCGTTCTGGATCGGTATCAGCCCCAGGTCGGCGCTGCGGATCACCGCAGAAAGCTCCTGCAGGGGCACGGGCCCTACGAACTTCACGGCGTCACCAAGGGAAAGCTCGTCAGCGAGTCTTTTCAGCCGCGACACGTCATCGCCCGCGCCAATGATCTCGAACGACAGGGAGGGTATCCTCCGCCGGACAGCTGCCACGGCCCTGATGGCAACCTCCAATCCATGTCGGCGGGAGATGGCCCCGTGATAGATCACCCTGAAGAGTCCCGCTTGGCGCTGAACAGCCGGCGACGCTCGGTCGAAAATCTTCTCGTCAGGCGTGTTGAGGAGTACGAAGAACTTGTCCCTGGGGTTTCCGTGGCTCACCAACGCCTCGAGATGAGGCCGATGGACTGCGATCGCCTTGTGCGCAAATGCGATGCTGCATCTCTCCACGAACGTCAAGAACTGGATGACTCGAACCCTCCGGCCCGCAGCAAACTTGCTGGCATAGAGTTCGGGCGTCAGGTCGTGGACATCAAGAACAACCTTCGCCCCGAAGATCTTCGGAATCAACGCACTGAACACGATGAAATCGGGCATGGTGTGAACGTGCACGATATCATAGCGATGCCGTGCATGCTCAACCGCGATCCGGTATGTCGCATGGACAAAGAATCGGAAGTAGCTCAGAAGGTAGCGGAACGTGTTCTCGCCTCGGTACTTTCCTGCGTTCAAGTACAGCAGCCGTACGCCGGTGAGAGTCCTGGTGCGCAAGCCGTTGATCTCCCTGAGGCAGAGGAAGTCGACCCTGTCGCCCCGTGCAGCGAGCGATTCGGCCTCCCTTCTTACTCTCGGGTCGTACTCGTAGTTGGTGTACGCGATCATGCCGATATGCATATTCGCAACTACCTTCCCTTGACCATCTCGAGCATCCTGTCCCGCAGGCGACTCCTCGGAGTCCGGCCGCGGGGACGTCAGACCGCACGAAGATAGAACTGAACCTTGTCACCGTCGCGCCGCCGGTTGAGTTGCGCGGCCCGGCGACGCATTCTCATCATCTCCAGGCGACCCGGTCTTCTGCTTCCGTGAAGCGGCTTGTCCTGCCGGTACAGTTCGCTGCCCCAGAACTGAAAGTCGTCCGAGTCGTAGACGATCCGCTCGACGCGAAGGCGTGCCTTCCCCGCAGCGAGCCGGAAGCTGTTCACGGTGTGCAGAAACAGGTGCCGAGGCGCGTCGAGCTGGCTCCAGCAGACGCCGTAGTGCCGCCACGCCCAGCCGATCACGGGGATACAGACCACCAGCGTTCCGCCGAGAGCGAGCCGGTCCCGTGCTGCGGCGAGGGTTCCAATCTGATCCGGCATGTGCTCCAGTGAATGCCGGAAGAGAATCAGCTCATAGCGGTCACGGACTTCGCTGATTCCGATCTTCCTCACGCGAACCCCAGACTGGTCTCGAGCATCCGCCCCGATGAATGCATCGATCCCTTCAGCCCGGTACCCGAGCTGACGCAAGTCGTAGATCAGTCGCCCCGCGCCACAGCCAACGTCAAGGAGGCGCTGATCCTTGCGAAGCCCGCACCGACGGATCGCGTCCAGATCGGATCTGTGGCGCCAGTTCACCAGGGGGGAAAAGAGAGCAGAAAGATAGAGCCGATCCCGTACTTTGCGCAGGGCGTTGGTCCTGGGCTTCTCCATGCTGTAGTAGCCTTCCGGGTAGTACGGGGAGAGATCGAGGGGAACGTCCAGCAGAGAGAGGCACCCGCATCCGTGGCATTCCTGGTAGCTGAACTCCTTTCGGCTGCCGAACATCATCTCCCTGGCGCGATGCAGAGTCCCGCCTCTGTATCCGCAGATTTCGCATGTCACGACGTCTGGCCTGCGAGTTCCGCCCTGCCGTTCGGCGACCAAAGAGCATGCATCCAGCCGGCTCCCCCGAGGCTGCTTCCGCGTCAATCTCTCAGCCTCCCATACAGCGAAGCGAGCGCCCGGTAGGCCGTTGCCTGTGCCCAGTGGAGCATCGGTGTTCGCGCTTTGACAATCCAGTACTGCCGGTAGTGGAAATGGCCCCTGGGGTCCTGCATGTTGGCGATCGCCCATCTTGCGACCTTCAACGCCATGGTCAGGGCCGATGGCTCCAGTTCGGCGAAATTGGCGAGCGTGTCAATAGACTGCGAAATACACTGGCTGTCAATCGGCAGAGTCCGATCATGGTAGTACCGTGGCCGTCCATCCTCTTCAAAAAAGTGACCAACATAGAACTTGAACCCCCGCCTGAGATTCGGCTCAAAGCTCGTGTCGCCGGTGCTCTCGATGTAGCTCTTGATGCTGTCGAGATTGTACCCGGTATGGAAGTTGTCAATCCAATGCTGGTTCGGTTGTTCCCCGTAGTGCCAGCTCCCGTCCGGCATCTGGCACGAGCAGCTGTAGCCCAAGGCACTCCTGGCGATTCCAGAATACCGTAGATCTCCCAGATGCTTTCCTGCCCTTGCCAGAAAGGCGGCCGCGACCATATTGTGATTGTGAATCGACGTGGCATCACCTGACCCCGTATAGCTGAAGCAGATACCCTTGTCCGACTGATTTCGATCGAGGTGAAGCACCCATCTACAGATGCTCTCCGCCACGTCCAGGTATTTCCGCTCCCCGAAGCTTTCAAAGGCCTCAAGAAAGAACATGCCGATCAGGCACGTCCAGATGGTTATCGGCTCGAACCTGCCATACCGGCCCGTCCTGCTGGCGAAGTCAAAGTGCTTGCCCCAGCAGAACTCCTCGTAGGCGAGAGACTTGTTCTCCATCAGCCATTCCAGACATCTCCGGGCTCTCTCCTTGTATCCACCATTGCCCGTCGCTTTCTCCATCATGATATAGCCTGATGCCATGTAGCCCCTGCCGATTGTCGAATCCAGCGGCTTGATGCCGAGAAGGGGACGCAGGTTCATGGGGCTCTGCCTCACTAGCTGCAGCAGAAGCCGGTCGAGGAAGAGGCTGCCAAACGTCAGCGGCCTGAACACGGAAGACAAGCCATCGAACGGCTCATAACCCTTGAAGTCATGGTCCTCTACCCATCGCTCCACCTTCTTCAGGCTCGCAAGGATCACTTCTTTCATCCTACACCTTCACCGTGTTCTGCCTGCCGCTGGGTCTCGCCTATGCAGCCTTGATGAACAAGTCCTTGAGTCGTCTCATTTGCTCTTTCCTGTGAAATGAGACAAGCTCCCGCGATACAGGTCTTTGTATTCCCGCCATCCAGCCGGAGGCGTACCCGAGCAACAGCAGAAGGCCTCCCAGAATGAACGGCCGGTACTTCATCTGATAAATCGCCCTGAATAGTTCCCACAGCGGGTGCCACCCAAGACAGTAGTCCCTCCGTCCGCGCCTGAACCAGGCCCTCGACGCACCCGCTTCGCCTGCGCCCATCTTCCGGTGATGGTAGCAGACCCTTTCTGGAAAAGTCCGCGTCACCCAACCCTTCATCCGCGCCGTTGTTACCGCAGCCCAGTCCTCTCCTCCGCCACGTATTGGTACAAAGCCGCCAATTGCCTCAAAACACTCACGGCGGAACAACTGGCAGGCCCCCGAGACATGCTCGATGTTTGTGAAATTGTAGTCATAGCGCTGGCCGTTCTCGTCAAACGGCGTACCCGCCACTCCCAAGCGCGGGTCCTCCTGGAACCTTTCCAGCAGGAACTCAAAGTAGTCCTCACAGAACGTGATGTCGGCATCCAGGTTTCCGATTACGTCGTATTTCGTATCCGAGAGCGCCGCGTAGCCTGCCTTGAAAGCGTGCACTTTCGCCGCGAATTGCCGTTCGATATCGCCCGGCACCCGTACCAGGTCCATCCACTTGTTGGCTCTGCAGAACTCCTTCACAATGGCGTCCGTCAGGTCTGTCGAGCCATCGCTCACGACTACCCACCTTGCAGGCAGGACCGTTTGGCGCCCAACGGATCTGATCGTTGCCTCGATCTGCGCTTCCTCATTCTTTGCTGGCGTGACAAGCACATAGCGTAATGTTTGCACGAGTGGCCTCAACTTTCAGAGCTTCACCGACTTTCGCCAGATTCCGCTCATCTTTTTTTCATTGCGTCTGCCCAGCTCTTCGGCATGTTCCTTTTTATCTCGACGCCAGCGAAGATCGTGCTTTCTCTTGCTCCGTGCCTTTTCACCCAGGATGCCATTCTGGCGATTCCGTCCCTTATTGAAGTCCCGTCCGATACTTCGAATACCTTCGCCGCCTTTCGGTGGTCGGAAAAGGCGATCTGCACCTCATTCCGCGCGTCCAGATGCTCGACGTTCCTTTCAACCCCCATCTCTCCAGCGACAATCGAAGCCAGTTCGTTCACCGAATAGTGTCTATCCGCCCCAATATTGAAGATCTGATTCTTGGCCCCCTGTGTCTCAGGACTTCTGGCGATAAGCGGTGCGACGTCGCCAATGTAGGTGAATGCCCTTCTCTGCTCACCGTCGCCGAAAATGGTCATAGGTTCGTTCTTCAGCAGCCGATTCATGAAAATACCCACTACATTGCGGTACCGATCACCTATGTTCTGGCGTTCGCCGTAGACATTATGAGGTCGGAAAACAACGTAGTCCAACCCAAACATCTCGTGGCTGATCCGAAGCTCCTGCTCACAGGCAAGCTTGGCGACTCCGTAGGAGTCCTCTGGAATTGGAGTCATCTCTTCTGTCATGGGCGACTGCCCCGCTCCGTACACTGCGATTGACGAGGTAAAGACAAAGCATACGACGCCGTAGTTCACCGCTGCGTTGATCAGATTCACCGTGCCAATGAGATTGTTGGTATGATTGAACCGTTTGATGAAATGACTCAGGCCCTCTGCCGCGTATGCCGCGAAGTGATATACATACGTGAATCTCCTTTCCTCAAACAGCCTCGTAATGAGCGGGACATCAAGAATCGAGCCTTGCACAAAATCCGCGCCATGAGGGACATTGTCTTTGAATCCGCCAGACAAGTCGTCCAACACGACAACTTTGTGTCCAAGCTTGATACATTCCTCCGCGACGTGAGATCCTATGAATCCTGCACCGCCGGTTACCAGAGAAGTTGCCATGGTTGCTCTCTCCTTCGGAATCGCCCTGCCAGGGAAATCGCATCACCATCATTTCAGATCTTGCCGGCGGGGCGCTGCGCCGGCAGAGCGCCCTCATACTGCATCGCTGGCTCTTCTCCGTGCTCGAGGAACTCTTTCACGTTCAGGTTCCAATTCCATTTGATTGTTGCACGATACATCGCGATTCGCCTCTTCATTACGTCGCTCTTGTCGAAAATCGCCAGAATCCCATAGGCACATCTTCTTACCCACAAATGCGCCAACGCGACGACTCGGCTCCTCAATGCTGTGGACAACCCATAGTGCTTGTTGAAGTACTTGTGCTGGTTTCTGAACGATTCGATGGCAAAGCGAATCGGGAAGCGTCCAACCGACTGGCCACCAAGGTGGGTTATCGTTGCCTTGGGAGTATAGAGGATCCTGTACCCTGCCTGGTGGACTCGAAAACAGAGATCCACCTCCTCGTAATGGTAAAAGAAAGCCGGGTCGAATCCACCCATTTCTCTGAGGATGCTGCGGCGAAACATCACGCAACATCCGCTCTGCCAGTCAATTTCCCTTTCACTCGTGCCGTCCCATCCCGTGTAGGTGTCCGAGCAAAAGCTCGACGAGATGAGCGCAAGTCCCCTGAGACCGAGCGCAGCCATCCAATAGCGCCGTATCGAGGGAAATGGCCGTGCACTGTGCTGCAGCGAGCCGTCTGGGTTCAGCACGCGACAACCAAACGCCGCGGCCTCCGGGTGCTTGTCAGCCCAGCAAACCAGTCTGTCCAGCGCCCGGTCCATAATGATGGTATCTGGGTTGAGTATGAGAACGTATTCCCCTCTGGCAACCGCAATCCCCGAGTTGTTCCCACGAGAAAACCCAAGGTTCGCCCCATTCTCGACGATCATCGCTTCCGGATGATTGCTCCTGACGTAGTCCAGCGATCCATCCGTTGATCCGTTGTCCGAAATGACGATTTCGTATTCCGTCTCCTTTGTTTCCCTGCAAATAGACTGCAGGCAGCCAGGAAGGACTTTACCGTCGTTCCAGTTGATAATGACAATGGAAAGTTCCATGGTTCCTCCCAGCCGTGAACGGGGCACATCCGAATACGGACGCCCCCATGGTCGAGCAGCGGGAAACGGACAGGATAGGAGATTGTCGTGTGTCGGTCGCCGGACGCGGCGGAATCTGCGCGGGCGTCACCAGCGCTCGCTCGCGCTCACCCGGCGCGAGCCTGGATCCGCATTCCCGCTATTTGAGGCGCAGACCTCTGGGGGGTGCCTGCTTTGCAGCTCCCTGGAACTCGTAAGCTCCTATGTCCCACGCTGAACCCTGCGGGCGACTCACGCCAAGCATGTCAGTCCCGAAATAGGCCGCCCTGCTCACCCCCGTGTCAACAGTAGACCCGGTGGCTGTCGGAGCGAAAAGACTGCTGCTGTCGTATCCCTCCGCCGCCGCCTGGGCAGCCGTTTGAAGCAGCTGACTGTCGGCGGTCAACGTGGTGACGGAACCTGCGCCGTCGACCGTAATTGCAGGGGATGCGAACGACGTGATGAAGTGATTGTTCTCGATTATCACGGCGTTGACCACGTAGCCGCTGGGAATAATGCGAATAGCCGGCCCGGTCGCTCCCGCACCTCCCTGCAGGGTGTTGTTGAAGATTCTCTCTGTGCCGGGATAGTTGCCGACTTCGTTGGCCAACGTGATCGGGCCGTTCCCCGGCGATGCGAAATTCCACACCACGTTGTTGTAGATGAGAACATCGCCGGTGTTTCCCTCCCAACTGGGAATCGAATCGATGGCCATTCCCCATTTCACGTCGTGAACGATGTTGTTGTAGCAACTGCCGGCTCCCCAGAAATAGATCCCGTCCGGATGTGCAGAACCGTCGAAAGGATAGGCGATATTGTAGATCACGCAGTCATGGACGGTGTGTGCAGCGCTATTGCCATACGTGATTGGACCAGCCAGCAGGTCATGGAAGGTTGAGAACCGCACGGTCTCAATACCCCCATATATGGCACCGATCAATGAATCGCTGGTTGAGGAACCGTCAAAGATGCAGTGGTCAACTACTGTCCCCGCATTGGTTCCGGTTGTGTTCCCTACAATACCGTACCCGTTCTCACTCGTGGCACCTGCACCATGGCTCCAGTTGTGGAAATAACAGTTGGTCCAACTGCAGTATGCCGAGGAGTATGCGTGAATCATTATCGAGTTGGGCCAGGTCTGACAGGTCGAATCCCAGTAGAACCCGGTGAACTCGATATCGTCAATCTGTACGTAGGACACATACATCATGTTGATGAACTTGTTCAAGCCGCCACCGGTGATTGCTGCTCCGCCTGCGTTGAAGACCGGCCTGCTCCATGCGCCCCCCGTGAACCACGTCCGGTCTACGCCGTAGTAGTCGACGCCGCCCGCCACACCGCTGTTGCCGATCGTCATCGTGAAGCATGCATTCGGCCACGTCACCCCGCCCTTGAATATGAATCGATCTCCCGCGGTATGAGAATAGCTTCCCGCAAAACCGGACATTCCCGGACAACGCCGCCAGGATGTGGCCCTCGAGGTGCCATTCGCGGAGTCACTGCCTCCAACGTAGTCAATATAGTAGGTCGCCCCCCACGCCGCTCCCGCGTTACAGAGCAACAGAACTACACACGCGGCTATCGCGAACAGAATTCCCTCATTCCGTGGCGCAGCCATGTCTCCCTGTCGGCGTTTCTGCGTTGACATCATCTCCACCCCCTGCCACATGCACTCCATGGAAACTCTGGACCCGTATCTGGGGACAATATTAACAAGAGTCGTGCCATATTCTCCCCGGGTAGAATGGCCCCCGAAAGCCATTTGCCCAAAAGAGTTACGTACCTGGGCGACATTCCATCAGGACAGCTCTACGCAGGCCGGGATTACATTACTGTAATCCCGGGAAACAGGGCTAGTAGTCCCTCATTCTGTTGGCAATGGCGCCAAAGAGTGAGTGCATCGTCTCGATGACAAGCTTGCGGTAGCGCCGCATCGCGAACAAGACGCACCAGTAGACGACGATCTCCACCGCTATCAATGCAAAATAGCTTTGCGAAGGAACCGCGACGGATCTGAAGAAGACCTGGTTGCCGATCGCGAGCAGAGTGAAAAGCAGCGCCGGAACGAACAAATCCAGCACCAGCACGAAGCCGTCCTTCGCCTTCGAGCCCATAGCCCTGAAGACAGACGCCCAGGTTACCACGGACAAGAGGGCGCTGGAAACAACGGTACTGACCGCGATACCTGCGATACCGAGTCCCAGCTTCACGAGCAGCACGCTTCCAAAGAGGTTCGTGGCGATGCACCCGGCAATGTAGACCAGCAGCAGCCATTGTTTGTCAGTGGAGACAAGAAAGTTCGCCCCCCCACGCATGAGCCCGCTGTAGAGTGCGGCAACGATAAGGAGTTGTGCTGCGACCAGTCCCGGGCTGTATTTGGGGACAATGACGGTGAAGATGAACGGCAAGATGACCACCGAGACGCATGCAAGGAACGGCAGGAAGACTGACACGATTCGTGCAGGATCAACCACGAGTGGGGCCAGGTTGCGAGAGCTCATCGTTCGACCATATTCTTCGTTGATGCTGGGATAGAGCACCTGGTTTACCGCATCGGGCAGCAGCAGGAACGCTGCTGCAATGGACATCCCGATGCCGTAATACCCTGTTGGAGCCTCTCCAAGCATCGTCATTGAAACAAGACGATCCACCGAGGTCTGGATCATGTAGGTCCACCACACGATCGTGATCGGCAATCCGGTCCTGATCAGGCCCGCGTAGAGCGACGGCCGGAATCGCAGTGCAATAGTGGTTGGCAGCTTTCTGTTGAGTAGTACGGAGCAAACGAAGACCAGCACTTCGCTGGCGAGAAAGCCCAGAAACACGCCGGTCAAGCCCAGGACATAGCTGAGCGGAATCTGGCAAACGAGGACCAGGAAAGACCGGGCAGTCGTTATGGTGCTGGCGAGATCAAATCGTTGATACGATTGCAGCCGGTAGAAGAAGAAGGCGGAGAGGAGGGAGAAGCCAACCGCCAGGAACATGAGCTGTACCGGTACCGCATATCGCTGATAGGGCCCTCCCTTGAGGAGGCTCCCCGATGGAAAAGCCGCGCAGAAGACGACGATCGCCACAAGAAGCATGAAGGAGAACACGGCTTCCTCGGTCTCCCGGACGGACGTGGAGTCGCCTTTTCCGCGGAAGAATGGAACTTTCTTCATAAGGGTCTCGATCGTGCCCAGGCTCAAGATGGGTACGAAGGCGCTCAACAGCAGCAGGAAGACCCAGACCCCGTAGTTTCCGGGATCAAGAATTCTCGCCAGCCAGAAGGCCTTCACGACACCAAGCCCTCTTGCTGCCACGTTGGCAATGAAGAAGAACGAGACATTCTGAAGGATGGCCGTCATGTTGGCGATTTCTGACCAGACGTGGACTCTTCCCGCAAATGCTAGCGAACTGGAACGAGAAGCGATCTATTGGACGCTGGAGGCCGGACGAACGCGCTTTTCTCCAATACGAGGGAGATGCCGGCCAACAGCAGGTACCAGAAGACGTTTATTTGATCGAAGTAGGACAAAGAGAAGAATGTGACCACATGCGCCAGCAGACTTCCCCACATGGCCCAGATGATTCGCGCGACCCAGGAATCGCCGGTGACCGTTCGGGAGGCTCCTGCAAGAGTTCGAAAGGCAACTGCTATCATGATGACAAAGGCACACAGCGTGACTATCCCGCCGCTGACAGCCTGCATTACGAACTGGTTGGTGATATCTGACATGTTCGGGTAAAGTGCCAATTGGTACGGCATCCAGTGGGCAGTGTAGGAAGTCCCTGCGAACCACCACTCACCAACGTACCTCACCGCCTGGTCGATCAGGAAAGCACGATGCCACCCCGTCCCGCCGAGGACGTTGCTGGCTCGGGCAAACAGATACCAAACGGGCGCCTTCATCACCGCCTGAAGAGCGATCAATCCCATCAGGAAGAGGTACCACAAGCTCCTTGCTTTCTTGCGGAACGGCCAAAGCAGAACTGACAGCAGCGCCGCGGCAGACGTGATCAATGGACTGCTCGATGCGGTCAGGGCCACGACCGCGAGCGACGAAACGATCCCGAGGACCGCGAACAATCGATCTCGGCTTCTCTGGCCGTACCAGATCGACACAAAGAGAGGAATCGACGTCGATCCAAGCGTGCCGGCCAGGATCGGGTGGCGAAAGGGGCCTTGCGCCCGAAGGTAGCCTTCCCGGGCCATCGTGTGCTCTGGTACGCCACCGAAAATGGAAAAAGGATTGAGGCCGGCAATCTTCTCCACGCTCATCAGCACCGTGAGTACGGCAATCGAAATCGCAAGCGCCCTGATGACCACATGCAGATCGTCAGGCTCCTTGATGGAGTATCGAAAAACGAAGTACAGGCCGATCGCGTCGTACAGGAAGCCCAAACGGCCGACGAGGTCACCAATAGCCTGCAGCCGAAGCAAAGGAATCAAGGTCCCGAGCACAGCCCATGTCACGAATACCTTGTCAAACAGGGTTGGATTTCCCAGCGCGGTCTCGTTCCGCAACGCCACGCGGAAAAAGGTCGCCGCAATCAGCATGCGTACGATGGTCAGGCTGAAGTTGGCGATGACCAGCTGCTGTCCGATTGTCGTGAAGCATGCAAAGACAACGAACGCAACTGCGACACGCCGTCTCGGCAGGAAAAGTACCGCGAGAATCCCTATGCAGAGCGCGAGAATGCCTGCGGCATTGAGGGTTGTCGCTTTCCCAATCACGCCCCAGGAGCTAAGTCCACCATCCATGTGCAGCCAGACCGCTCAACTCTCAGCTGGAACAGCGACTACCCGGCAGCCTTGGCTTCCGCTGCTACTGGCCCAGACGTGCTGCAACTCTCATGCATATGTCGCTGACCAGGTTTGCCTTGTCGGCCAGCTCGGGATATATCGGAAGAGACACCAGCTCGCTTGCGATCTTTTCTGTTGCGCTGAGGCATCTTCCCGCCGTCGAATCCGAATAGGCTGCAGTGCGATGAACGGGCACGGGGTAGTGAATACCGGTATGCACCCCGTCGCGGGCAAGACGCTCAACAAGGCCGTCTCTGCCACCTACCCGAATTGCGTAGACGTGGTAGACGTGACGGCAATTCAGCCGCTCCATGGGACACGCCACTCTTGCTACCTGCCCCAGCAAATCACGGTACCCCGCGGCCACCTTCCGCCTTTTCGTGTTCCATTCATCCAGGTACTTGAGCTTCACGCTCAGAATCGCCCCTTGGATCCCGTCCATTCGTGCATTCCAACCGATCACGTCATGGTGATACTTCTTCCTCTGGCCGTGATCCCGAAGCACTCGAATGCTCGCGGCGACGGCTTCATTATTGGTTGTCACCGCACCGGCTTCCCCGTATGCTCCCAGGTTCTTGCCGGGGTAGAAGCTGAACGCTGCAGCGTCGCCCATGGACCCTGCTTTTCTCCCTTTATAGACTGCGCCGTGGGCCTGGCACGCATCCTCGATCACGTAGAGACCGTGCCGGTGCGCAATCTCCATGATCGGGTCCATATCCGCCGTCTGGCCAAAGAGATGAACCGGGATGACGGCCCTGGTGCGGGTCGTGATTGCTGACTCGAGAAGCTCCGGGTTCATGGTGTAGCAGCTCTCCTCTACATCCACGAAGACGGGCTTTGCCCCGGTCAAGCTGATGGCCTCCGCGGTGGCAATGAAGGTATTCGGGACTGTGATCACCTCGTCCCCGGCTCCAACGTCCAAGGCTCGCATGGCGAGCCACAGGGCATCGGTCCCGTTTCCCACGCCCACCGCATGTTTCACTCCGCAATAGGCGGCCCATTCCTTTTCAAACTTCTCCACGAAAGGACCACCCGCGAACGCGCAAGAGTCCAGCACCTCTTGGATCGCCGCATTGATCTCAGTTCTGATGCTGGCATACTGGGCCTTCAAATCCAGGAACGGCGCGGTCATTGAACTCTCCTTAGGATCCGAGCAGGATTTCCGGCTACAACGGTGTCGGCCGGCACGTCGTGAGTCACCACGCTCCCCGCGCCAACCATCGCATTTTCTCCGATGGTGATTCCTGCAAGAATTGTGGAACCAGAACCGATGGATGATCCCGCCTTGACAACGGTCGGGACACACTTCCAATCCGCTTCGGTCTGCAGCGCGCCGTGCGGCGTCACCGCCCTGGGGTGCAGGTCGTTGATGAAGGTAACCCCGTGCCCTACAAAGACCCGGTCCTCGATGGTGACACCCTCGCAGATGAAGGAATGGCTGGAGATCTTGCAGTTGGCCCCGATCTTCGCGCCCTTCTGTATCTCCACAAAGGTCCCGATCTTTGTGTTGTCACCGATCTCGCACCCGTAGAGATTCACGAACGCGAACAGCCTCACGCCCCTTCCGAGCTTGACGTCCTGCGCGACCCGCAGCAGGGGAGTCTCTGCGCTGCTCATGGCCGTTGCAGAAGCGGGACAGCGCCGCCGCCATTTCGCATGGACTCCGTGGCTGCTTCAAGGATCCGGACCACCTCGAGCCCCTCATGCCCGCTGGAGTCCGGCCGAGCCTTCCGGTCGATGCAGTCGACGAAGTGCTGGCACTCGGATTTCAGCGGCTCCTCCTGCTTTACGAAAGGAGACAGGATATCTCCATAGTGATAGGAGTACTGGAACTCGCCGAACGTGTCGTAGTGCGGCGGCGCCTGCACGCACTTGTCGTAAATCTTCACTTTTTCGAGCGGCTCCGTGTCGTCGTAGACGATCATCTTCTTCGTCCCGATGATCGTGATCTCGCGCACCTTGCGGGGATCGATCCAACTGGACTGGATGGTCGCAAATCCCCCATTCTCGAACGAGAGGCTGATATTGGTGATGTCCTCGATGCCCGGGGACAGGTGGGCCCTGCCCTGGCAGTTCACGGATACCGGCTTTGTTCCCATGATGAACAGAATGATCGAGATGTCGTGGGGGGCGAGGTCCCAGGCCACGCTGACATCCTTTTGGATGAGCCCAAGATTCAGGCGGCGGCAGTTGATGTACATCAGGTCCCCGATCTCCCCTGAGTCCACGATTTCCTTCATCTTGCGGACCGTCGTGGTGTAGACGAAGGTGTGCCCGACCATGAGCGTGAGCGACCGTGTTTCGGCAAGCTCGATCAGCTCGCTGCATTGTGACGAGGTCACCGCCAGCGGTTTTTCCACGAACGTGTGCTTTCCAGCCTGCAGGGCCCTCGCGGCGAGCCCGTGGTGGGTGGATACGGGTGTGGCGATCGCGACGGCATCGATGCTGTCGTCGCCCATGACCCTGGTGACGTCGGTGGCCTTCTCGACCTCGGGGTACAGCTTCCCCAGGTGATCGAGCCTCTCGCGACTGCGGTCGCAGATGATGCCAACCTTGACGCCCGGCAAGGAGCGGAGGTTCCGAACGAGGTTCGGCCCCCAGTATCCGCATCCGATGACGGCAATGTTATGCATCATGGAACGTCCCCTTCTCTCCACCCTCGATCATGGTGACGGCGGTCGGCCTGAGGGCGCGGATGCCGGCCTTTCTGCCGACGGCCTCCAGGACCATCCGCACGATTGCGGGCCCGGTCAGCAGCAGGATCTTCAGATCGCGCAGCGGCGACAGATGCTCGCAGTAGGAGATGTCGAGCCGGATCATCTGCTCGAAGGAGAGCTTGTTCTTTCCGCTCACCTGCCAGAGGCCCGTCATGCCGGGGAGCGAGTCGAAGCGGTGGGCGTGCCACCGCAGGTACTCCTCCGCCTCGTAGGGGATGCAGGGGCGGGGTCCGACGAGGCTCATCTCCCCGCGAAGGACGTTGAACAGCTGGGGCAGCTCATCGAGGCACATCTTCCTGATGATCCTCCCGCCCGGGATAATGCGCGTGTCTCGGTCAGCGTCCAGTTTTTCCATCGGCTGCTTGTTCCGGATGAGCTCCTTCAGGTACTCCCGGTGGGCCGAGGGGTCGTTGTCCTGGTGCATCGTACGGAACTTGATGAAGGTGAACAGCCTGCCGCGTTGGCCCACGCGCTTCTGCAGGTAGAAAACCTTTCCGGGAGAGACCAACTTGACATAGGCGGCGAGCGCGAGGAATAGGGGGGACAGCGAAAGTATCAGGAGGAGCGACCCGGCGATATCCATGCACGTCTTCCAGCCAGGGGTCGGGCGATAGAAAACCTTCGCCAGGACGTCCCCACCTTTGGGGGACGCGGCGGTATCCTGGCGATTATTATCCTTCCCGCCAGGGGTCCATTGCTCGGGATAGACGTAGACCTCCCATGGAATGGAATCGCATACCCGCTGAGCGAATTTCCGACCTCCCTCGATGCCGGTTGCCGGGAGAAGGACCCCGATGCGCCGAGTGTCGATCCAGCCGACTTCATCGATGGAGCGCATTTTTTCCCGAATGCGGTTGGCAACCCGCCGGACGCCCCGGCCATTGGAGTTCAGCCCTGCGATATCGAACACGGCCAGCGAGAACTGGCTGCCATCACGATCGCAACGACACCTTTCATGTCGGAGCAGCGCCTGGAAGACCACGGACGCGTTGATGCCGGCGCGCCCCGGTACGGCGGCGTTCCGTGTCCGCGCTGCAATCGATTCGTCTCTCTTTTTTTTCATTCGTTCACGCCTTCAACCGGGACCTCGGGCCCAGCTCCTCCCATACGAGCAAGGCAATCCCTGAGGAGTTGCCCGGCTCGCTGTGCCGAAAAAGCTTTGTCGCGCTAGGTGTCGCCGAAACGAGCTCCCTCGCGCGTCACAACCCCTGCCGAGATCAGAACAATCCTGCCTCGCGATTGCCGTTCTCCAGAGCTGTGATTTTGTATTTGTTCTCAAACCGGACGGCAATTCCATCCCGGTCGACCCGGATAATCGTGCCGCGGACCTTGATTCTTGCCCTCCCCTTCTCACCTGCAACCTTCCAGAGCGCGTCCAGGGAGAGCAGCAATTCCATTTTCACCCGCGCACCCTCGGCGGGAGGCTGCGGACAGAATAGATAGGCGCCGGCGGAAGAGATGTCCTTGGTCTTCAGGCTGAGATTTGTTCTCTCGCCGCCGTCGGACTCCACGACGATCCGGACGGGGGCGCACAAGTCGAATCGTTCCAACCTTCTTCTTTCTGCCATGGCGCTACTTTTTCAAACGCATCCTAACAGAAGCCGGGCGCCGTCCGGCAATCGGAAGAGCGGATTACAAAGTCATGATTGTTGGTCGGCGTTCGCGGGAGTCCGATAGTACGCAAGTAGTACCAACTTGGTGCTTCGCTAATACCATCCGGTATTAGGCACGGCGCCGCGCTGGGCCCCTAAGAATCGCCTAGGGTCGATAGAGACTACAGGTAGTGCTCGTCATTCAACTGATAGATGTCCTCGTTCACCTGGATCTTGATCTTCGAATCCGGGGTGACCGCGATGGGGTTCTGTTGCGTCCACGGCAGTCGGACGACTTCCTCCTTGCCGCCCTTGACCACCTTCTTCATTATGGGTTTCACGAGGGGCAGAAGCTTGTCGTCATTCTGGTAGCCGACAACCACGGAGAGCTCCCGGGTGGAAAGGACCACGGTGGAGCCGATGGGGTACGGGTAGATATTCTGGATGAACGCTTCCGTGATATCGGGGTCGAGTCTCTTGCCTTTCTCCAGCCGGAGGATGTTGATGGCATCCCGAGGATGGAAGGGATTGCGGAACGGACGGCTGGAGCTGACGGCGTCGTAGATGTCTGCCACCGCGGCGATCCTCCCGATGAGGGGAATCTCCTTTCCAGAAAGGAGCCTCAGCCCGCCGTCCTTCGCCTTGAGCGGTGGGTACCCCGAGCCGTCGAATGCCTGGTGATGGGACAGGCAGGCCTGCATGAAATACGAGGGAATCCACGGGAGGCCGGCTTTCTCCAGCTCGTCGTTGATCTCCCGAATGTATGCAATGCCATACTGGGGATGCTTCTTTACCAGGGCCAGCTCGGACTCGTCGAGACCGCTCGGCTTGTTCAACACCGCCTCGGAAACCTTGATCTTGCCGATGTCGTGCAGCAGCATGTTCATGACCAGGTTCTCCAGGCGGGAAGTCCGCCCGATGGAGTAGGTCAACCCCATGGATTCGAACACCTGCGGGATGGAAAGCGCAATGATGGCGGCGTAGATCGCGGTATTCACCGAATGCTCCCACGTGTAGAAATCGTGGGACTGCACCCTCATGAAAGTGCTGGAAAGTACCTTGAAGCTTCCCTTGCCGTTCTGGAGGATGTGGAAGACGTTCTGGAGGATATCCTCCACCACTGCCCCGAAGACCCTGAGGTCCAGGATCTTCGACGTCTTTACCCGTTTCATGCAGTGGATGATGGTGGATACCCCCTGCTGACGCGTCGCCTCGTTGTAGGGCTCGATGAAACCAACGTCCTTGAGCTCCGGGGAAGGCTCCTCGATGAACAGATACTGCACCCGGTACTCGTATTTCAGCTTGCGGATGACCCGGTCCGTCAGACAGTATCCGCGCTCCAGGTCCACCGTGGAGCTCATTCCCATTTCGTATTTTCGGAATGTGTGGTACTTGCCTAGAACGTCTCCAGGTGCGGCGTAGTCGATCGGAACTTCAATCATCTTCTACATCCGTCTGCATCAAGCGCGTGCACAACGATTGCAGTTTCGGAGGATATCCTGCGAGTATAGCATCGCCGGCTCGTCTGCAATACCCCTGGCCAACTCCAGTATCCCGTCCAGTTCTGGCCGGGCCCCGTGTGGATTGAAAAACAGACAGAATTATAGTAGACCGGGATTCATTAGAATGAGCGAAGCACAAAGTGCCTTGCCGACCGAGCCCTCGGGCGCAGCCGGGGAAGTACTAATCATCAGCCCCAGAAAGCTCGACAGCGAGCTCCTGGCCTATGCGCTGGAAAGAGAAGTAAGCCCAAAATGTCGAATTGTGCCGGATGTATCATTCCTTAAAGAAGTCCTTTCTCAAACTCCGCTGGAAAATGCCGACGCGCACGCGAGTCACGGCAAGATACTCCTGCTCATCGACTGCGTCGAGAACGATTTCGATCGGATCATGCGCGAGCTCAGTGATCAACAGCGGGACCCCGGCGAGACCCTCGTCGTCGCGCTCTACAATGTCTACCCTGGCTGGGGCATCGAAGAGGAGGCCCTTCGGTTCGGCATCAAGGGCTTCTTCTACCGGCACGACGATCTGAAGCTTCTCACGAAGGGACTTCACGCAATCCTCGGGCGGGAGGTTTGGGTCTCTCGGGAAATCCTTCTGCGCAGCGCTACGGGCGGCCACCGCAGAAGGCGATCCGCCATCCAGGAGAAGACCGGCCTGTCGATTCGGGAGATCGAGATCCTGGTTCTCTTGAGCAGCGGGCTGCAGAACGAGGAGATCGCGCAGCGGCTTTTCATCAGTCCGAACACCGTGAAGACCCACCTCTACAACATCTTCAAGAAGATCGATGTCCCCAACCGGCTCCAGGCCACGCTCTGGGTGGCAAAGAACATCTGACCATGCGCCGCCGCACGAGCGTTCGATGAGCTCAATCGCGTGGATCTTCTCCAGGAGCGCGAGCCGCGTAGCGCTCATCTTCGTCCTGCTGGCCGTCATCGCCCTTTCGCTGTATCCGCGTCCCGAATCCCTCCTTGGACCGCTGAGCGTCTACGACAAAGTCGAACATTTCGCCGCATACGCCGTTCTTGCATTCTTTGCGCTGCGCGTCTTCCCGCGCGAGAATCTCCCGCTGCTTGTCCTTTCGGCTCTCTCCTGCGCTGCGATAGGCGGAGTCATCGAGCTTGTCCAGCCCTTGGTCGGAAGACACAAGGACGTTTATGACTTCCTCGTCGACCTCGGCGGATCCGTGACCGGCGCCGCGCTCTCCTTCGTGCTGCTCCGCAGGGGCTACAACGGGCCGCACCGATGAGAGGCGGTTTCAGGTTGCCCGGGAATGACCCTCCACTAGCTTTGACTGGGGCAAGTTGTGTGATATGCTCTTGGCCCGCGCACCGCCTGCGACCTTCGAAGTGCTTGCCAAGGGCCGGTGCTCGAATTTCGAAAACGTAACTGGATGGAGCACGGCCGCCCGAATAGCAAACGATAGATCATAGTATTGTTTCATGCTGAAGGAATTAGCCCTTTCGGCTAGGTGAACGCCCCCGGCATGGTTCTTGCATCCATTCCTTCGAAAACAGGGAGGAAACAAGATGGGTGTGGAATCAGCAAGACAGACGGTTCAAGGCAGGGCAGGTCGAAAGGCTCGTGCCCGCTTTCTCCTGCTTCTTCCGTTTCTCCTTGCCTTTGTTTTTTTCCCCGTTGCCTGTGCGCTCTACAACCCGGCGAGCTTCGTTGAGCAGAAGTCCAACCCAAAGGCGATACCTATCACCGCGCCGCAGGTGACGCTCGCGTGGGACCCGCCTGCGAGCGGTGCTTCCAACGTGACCAGCTACATCGTCAGCTTCCGGATCCACGGAACCACGTCGTGGACCACTCTGGCGACCATCCCCGCCGTCCCTCAGCCTTCGTACACTGTGCTGTACAGCGCGGTCGGGGCCGGCAGCTTCGACTTCGGAGTCACGGCGGTGAGCAGCACCGGGGTGGACTCGGCCGAGCATACCTCGCTCGATGCGACGGCTGACCCAACCACTGGCTGGTATCTCAACTGGTGGGGGCCCTGAGGGGTCTTGAGAGGAGCGCTCCCCATACATAGACTATTCCTATAGAGAAACTCGTTCACAAGGAAAATGCCATGCCGGTTCGAGCGAAACCCGTCCTGAAGAGACCGTGGATCCATCACGTCATCATTATCTGCTACATCGCGGCCCCGTTCGCGAACATCCTCCTCGTGAAGGCGTTCCTCGGCGTCTCGTTCGCCACCATCTTCTCGAACCTGCTCAATGGCTACGGAATACTGGCCACCGTGTGGCTCGTCACCGCGCCGATCGTCGGGGTGTCCCTGTACTTCGTCAAGAGATTCAGCTGGTACGTATTCCTGGGACACAGCGGGCTCATCCTGGCGGATTTCGTCTACAAATGGGCCACGCGGCCGGCGTACTACCTGAGGACCGTGCCGGGCACCCACAACATCCTTCTCCTGGCGGGAAACATTGCCCTCGTTGCCATCGTGGCCTACATCATCCAGAAGGATTTCCGGGCCCCCTACTTCCAGATCCTCAACCGCACGTGGAGAGAGCGTACCCGCATCCCCGTCTACCACGCGGTCGCGATCGACGGGGAATCGCGCATCATGAGCGACCTCTCCGACGGTGGATGCTTCGTTTCCTGGCCCGGCGCCCTCGGCGCGCCAGGAAGCAGGGTGATGCTCTCGTTTCAGAGCAATACGCTGAACATCGAATGCGCCGGGGAGGTCATGCGCGTGACCGACAAGGGGATCGGCATCCGCTTCCTCCACCTTCCGCGGGCGAAACGTCGTGATATCCGCTGGCTGATCCGCAACCGGTTCTCCCTGCGGCACCAGGTCGACATCCCCTGCGTCAGCCTCTTCGGGCATGAAGAAAGCCAGGCGCGGATGGTGGACGTCTCTCCGACGGGGTGCTATGTCCGGTCACAGTCTGCCGGGCTGAGCGCGGGCTCCACGGGATCGTTGAAAGTATGCCTGACCAGCAGACATCCATCCATAAGCCTGCCGGGGAGTGTCGTGTGGACAAACCAGGGCGATGTCTGCGTAAAACCGGCCGGTTTCGGCTTCCGCTTCGATCATCGACAGTCGGACTTCGCCCGGCGGGCTGCCATCCAGTACGGCCAGGGAGTCCTGGTCCGGTAGCACTCCGGCCCGCACGGGGCTCAGCGGTTCTGCTTCCACGTGGGATGCGTGATCCCGAACTGCTTTATCTTGTAGTTCAGCACCCGCGTCGAAAGTCCCAGGAGCCCGGCCGCTTCCTTCTGCACCCAGCCGCTCACTGACAGGGCCTGGAGGATCAGCTCCTTCTCCATCTCTTCCCACTTCAGCCCGGAGGCCGGGATGCGGACCACTGCATGGCTCGCCCTCACTTCGGGCTTGAACGGAAGGCTGAGGTCTTCCGGCGTGATGACGTCACTCTCCGCCATGAGCACCGCCCTCTCGATCGTGTTCTCCAGCTCCCGGATATTGCCGGGCCATCGGTAGCCCTTGAGGAGGCGCATGGCCGCCGGGGCGATCTTCCGTATCTTCTTGTTCAGCGCCTGGGAGAACTTGCCAAGGAAATACTCGGCCAGGAGCTCCACGTCCCCGTCTCGCTCTCGGAGAGGCGGGATTGCGATGGTCACGACGTTCAGGCGGTAATAGAGGTCCTCCCGGAATCGCCCCTCCGCGATCTCTTTTTCCAGGTCCCTGTTCGTCGCCGCGATGATCCGAACGTCCACCTTGATCGTGCGGTTGCTTCCCAGGCGCTCGAACTCGTGCTCCTGCAGAACCCGCAGCAGCTTGGCCTGCGTGGCCAGGGTCACATCGGCGATCTCGTCCAGGAAGACCGAACCCCCGTTGGCCTGTTCGAACCTGCCGATTCGCAGTTTGTCGGCCCCCGTGAAGGCTCCTCGTTCGTGGCCGAAGAGCTCGCTTTCAAGGAGCGTGTCAGGCAGCGTCGCGCAATTGACGCGCACGAACGCGTTTCTGGACCTGGGGCTGCCGTAGTGGATGGAGCCTGCCAGGAGCTCTTTGCCCGTTCCCGTCTCACCGAGAAGGATCACGCTCGTGCTGCTGTTCGCCACTTTTTCCACCAGGGCGCGCACCTTCTGGATCGCGGCGCTTCGGCCAATGTAGTTGTTGGTCCGGTAGATGAGCGCGCGCTCACCGCGGAGCGCCTGGCCTTCCTGGTTGAGGCGTTTCAGCTCGATTCCCTTGTCCACCTTGATCTCGAGCTCCGCGAGGTTGATGGGTTTCAGGATGAAATCCGATGCTCCTTCGCGAATGGCACGGATGGCGGCATCGAACTTCGACCGTTCGCTCATCGCGACCACCACCGCGTTGCTGTTGTTCTCCCGGACGGTGCGAAGCAGATTGTCTTCCCCGGCATCCACGGCATCCACGTCGAAAATCACGACGTCGAAGACGTGCTGAGCCAGACGTTGCAGCGCGCTTGTCGCATCCGGCACCACATCGATGTAGAATCCCTGGGCACCGAAATAGTGCGAGAAGCGTTCTCGGAGTGCCGCGTCCGCGTCCACGATGAGAAAACTTTCCATCTGCGCAAGATGGTATCACGTCTTTCAGATCCGCTTTGTACAAATTCGAAATAGGACAGTACAAAAAAGCGCACAAGCCCTCGTCCGGAGAATTGGCGCGTCCCACGGGCTTTCTCCTAATCCTTTGCCAGGGCTGATTTTATGATTGCTCCATCAATCTCTCGCCTTTGGCATCTTCCTTGCATATACTATGTTTCTGGAAGAGAGAACCAAGATGCCAGACCTGACCGAATCTGCGATGAAACTGGAAGTCCTGAAGCTTCGCAAGCGCGTCGATCTGAGCCTTAACGACTTGAGGATCCTGGTCGGCTGCTTCAAGGCGCTGGAATACCAGTCGAAGATTGACGGGGAACAGTACCTCGATGTCGATGCGCTGGCTCTGCAGCGGAGACTGGAAGCGCTGTATGAAGCCAGCCTGAGAGAAGCCGGAGGAAACGGCCGTTCCCACTGAGTTTCCCTGCGACCTGCCCGCTCGCCTCCACGGGCTGTAACTGCAATCTCAAACCTGTAATTGCCATTCGCAGACGAGACTCGCCCGTCATCGCCATGCATCTATTTCCTGGTAAGCCAAGGAAATAAAACCACAAGCAGTCACTCGACCATGGCACGCCCCTTGTATCAGATGGGGAGAGGTGCATGCATGGAAAGGGCGATCAATCAAGATCAAGATCAAGATCAAGATCGAAGACATCTGCGGAGATTCCCCCTCAAAGCCTTCACCGTGGTTCAGGCCGAGGCGTCCGGTGACGAGAAGGTGTTCACGCTGTGCACTCAGGACATCTCTTCGGCCGGAGCCTTCTTCCCGACAGAGATTCCGCTGCCTCCAGGAGAGGAGGGAAGGGTAACCGTCTTCGTCTCCATTTCCGCGCTGGAACGATTCCGCGATATCCCGAGCCTGGCAAGGATCACGACCAAGGGACGGGTCATACGGTCCGGCAGGCGGGGAATGGCCGTGAAGTTCGGGGGGGAATACTCGATATCGCCCGCCACGACGTGGGCAGGCTGAAGGAGGATGACATGCCGTATCGACTGAACAAGGGTGCCTACCTGGTCCGTTGCCGGCATGCGCGCTGCACGTTCAACGCGCGCCTGGAGATCGCGGAAACGATCATGGGGATGACGGAATCGGACGTGGAGACCGAGGCCAGGAAGACGGCACGGGACATGGCGCAGGTCAAGCACGATTCGCTTCATGGACGCCATCACCTGCTTCACAACCCCGAGATCCGAATGGTCTCCGGCAACATCCAGCTCACGGGGGCGGGACCGGTCCAGGGCTGGGAGCACCGGGGAGATTCCGAAGTCAGGGAGTTCAACAAGGGAGATCTGATCCTCAAGGAGGGAGAAGCCGCCACGACGGTGTGTGAGGTCCTGAAGGGAGTCGCCGTCCCCGCAAAGAATGCGAACCACCTGTACAGGCGGGGGGATTGCTTCGGGGTCGCGTCCCTCCTTCCGAAGCACCGCCGCATGACCGACATCGTCTCGGGAGCGGACAAGACCACGATCGCTTTCTACCAGCTGCCCGAGCTCAGGAAGCATGATCCCGACAAAGCCGGGCAGCTGTTCGCGAGCTTGATAGAAGATACGCTCAAGGTGATCGGGGAATACGAGCGGAGTTGACCGAGCCCACCAGTCTCTTCATCTCCGCGAGCTTCGCCCGGCAGCGGGCGCTCTTCGTGCGCAGGAGCGCATCCACCGCGGCGGAGTCCCAGAGCCTCCACAGAAGGACCGCAAACGTCTCGGCAAAGTCTTCCGCCGGGTGCGTCATCGCGTAGCGCGAAACGTGGTCCGCGTCCGCCGCGCGGGGCTTGGGAAGCCTGCGGTAAGGGGCGTCGTAGTCACCGAATGTCGCGCGCAGGCCGCGCCGACGCGAACGCGAGAGGGACCGCTCAGCGAAATGATGGCCCAGCTCGTGCACGAGCAGGTAGCTCCTGGTGTGGAAGGCGGCGTAGGGCTTGCGAACGTCCGAAGGATTCAGCCCGATCGACCAGGTGCGCGAGTCATGGAAGGACTCCTCGTCCACGACCCGGATCCGCTTCACCGTTTCCAGGAGAGAGGGGAGGCCGGCCGCCTGCATGCGGCGCCTCACGTCAGCGATGGCTCGTTCGAAGATGTTTGTCAACCTATTTGTCAACCTCAATGCGACCTGGCATTGTCAACCACGTGTCGTATCATCGCATCGATCGCCGGCGCAGCGTTGGTATGCTCGATTCGAACGCCCGGGTGCGACCGTGCGAACACGCGGAAGACCTCGTCTGCGAATCCCTGGCCGATCGAGTCGACTCCCTCGAAATCCAGCATGACTTCCTTGAACTGCTCCAATCCGGCCAGAAGCCTCTTGGCCTCGGAACGCGAAATATAGGCTGCATGGAGGAGCTTGACCTTGACCTCGGTCGTGGAGAAAGAAAAATCGAACTCGGCCTTGGCGTAGCGGTCAAACACGGACCTGAGGCTGCGCTTCGAGTTGCGGTTCACCCAGAACGCCGCTTCCGTGCCGGTGATCGGCCTCGCCTGGGAGACAAACACGTCACGAACGACGTTGTCGAAAGCCAGGGTCAGACCATGCGAGCGGAAAACGAGCCGCTCGCAGGCTTTCGACGAGAAGAAAACCCCCTCACCTGCGTGGCGCTCCGCCATCGTGGTGCGCTTCCCCTTGACCAGCTCGATCATTGCATCGGTTTCGGCGGAGAGGCCGAACTTCGACCGTATCGATTCGAAGATGCCGATGCCAAAATCCCTGATCGTGCACTGTACCTGGGAGTGGGAAAGACGAGCTTCGACGACCGCCCTTTCTGATTTCGCGTGCTCGATCGCGTTGTTCAGCATCTCGCTGAAGACATATTGGAACAGCGCCAGCGCGTTCTTGTTGAGGGAACCCCGCAGCCCCATGGCGAGCTCCAGGTGCTCCAGCGCCCGGTCCTCTTCAAGCCCCTTCAGAGCCAGCGTCCTTCGAAACGCCGCAAGGCGCCGAGAAGACGCGGTCCGCCGGCCCGCCAGAGAAAAGAGCACGTTGCGCGTGCCGCCGCTCTTCTGCACGAGCCCGGACTCCACAAGCGCGTGCATGTGCTTGTTCACCGCCTGCCGGGAGATGCCCAGCTTCGCGGCGAGAGTCGCCCCCGAGGCGCCGCCGGTGCTTTTCAGAAGGGAAAGGATCCTCTCCCTTGTCGCCATGCCGCGAGCATGGCCCATTGTCAACCATATTGTCAACCGTTGATCGATTTGGCTTTGTCAACCGACGCTCGGCAGCCAGGTCGCGGGCGCAGGCGCTCGGCGCAGGCAGCCACCGCGCTGGAAAGGCTGGGGTACTGGTGGGCCGGGCGGGGAGCGCCTAGCCGCCGAGCAGCGATCGCTTGAGCCTTCAGCCCTCCGCGGACGGGCCCAGCATCGTGGAGGGGTCCAGCACCTTGTCCGCCTCCTCGGCGGTGAGCACGCCCTCGGCGATGACGATCTCCCGGACCGTCCGCTTCTGCGCAAGAGCCTTCTGGGCGAGCTTGGCAGCGCGATCATAGCCGATCTTCAACGCGAGCGGCGTGACCAGGGCGAGGCTCTGCTCGATCCAGTCCCGGCTGCGCTCGATGTCCGCCTGGATCCCGTCCACGCAGCGCGCGGCCAGCGCCTGGCAGGTGGCTCGCAGCAGCTCCATGGAGGTCAGGGTCTCCCAGGCGATGAGCGGGAGCATCATGTTCAGCTCCAGGGGACCTGACTGCCCCGCAATGCTCACCGAGAGGGCGGAGCCCATCACCCGGGCCGCCACCTGGATGGTCATTTCCAGGATCACGGGGTTCACCTTGCCTGGCATGATCGAGCTGCCCGGCTGGAGGGAAGGAAGGACGATTTCCGCCAGGCCGGTGCGGGGGCCGCTGGCCAGCAGGCGCAGGTCGTT
>Ga0153915_10000456_pt1 | contig 37856 bp, 66 predicted proteins | sample Opewatmetagenome_2_FD_107003 | JGI IMG/M metagenome (GOLD analysis project Ga0153915, IMG submission 107003) | Freshwater wetland microbial communities from Ohio, USA - Open water 3 Core 3 Depth 3 metaG | ecosystem: Environmental > Aquatic > Freshwater > Wetlands | place: USA: Ohio, Lake Erie... | reverse complement strand
CGATTCATTAAATCAACTCCTTGTCGAGAATTAAAAATTTAAGTATAAAAAGGTTTTGGCTAAAAATTAAGTAGCTGCATTCGCAGCAGCACTTAGAATCTTGTCGATTACCACATATTCAGGTGCTCCTATGCTCATAATCGGACCATACCTTTTACCGCGACTTCATAACTATAGGTCGACACATTTCCTGCGGTATTGATAAGCCCCTGCAGGACACTCATTTCTTCTGAAGTTAAGACCACAAATTTTCACCAAGTTTACTATGGATGTTCTTGTTTATATACTTTTTGGTATGTGTTTTACTATCTCGTGACAAAATAAAGCACCACTAGAACCATCCCCGAATGTAACATATACAGCTGATCCGGATACTTTTTTGACAATTCCATGGAACACGCAACCAAAGCATGGTATATCAACGGATTGACCTATAGTAGGGACAAACATCATGTTTACCTCACATATATAGTAAATACACTCTTACCTCTTTTGGACTTTTTAATTCTTCTATCCAATTTTCTACCACATTCTGGACAAAACTTATCATATTCACTTACATCCTTATTGCAAATCTTACACCTAACAAAATAGTCAGGTATAGCAAGATCGTCTTCATCTCTAGCAGGTCCAAAACATGCCATACAGATCACTCAATCTTTGTTTAAGTTTTGGTGTATTTATACTTTTTGCTCCTACTTAGAACCAAAACTTTTAAATATAGAAACCACTAACCTATTATCATGAAAAAAGAAGTTATCCTGACGGCTACAGTAACCGCTGTTGCTACTATTTTCGTGGATGCCAAAACACCAGAAGATGCAGAAGAGATTGCACGATCAGTTGTAAACCAAGACGATTTCGAAGTTGTCTACGTAAATCACATAGAAAACTGTGAGGTTAAACATGTTTGATCTTGACAAAATAAATTCCATGACCAAGTATCCAAGTATCTTGACATATCATGTGATGGGCGAGAAAGGCAAACTTCAAGATAAAGTACAGGTCGTTTTTAATGGAAATGCTATCAAAAGGGAGAAAATTGATGGTGTTAACAGTCGCGTAATTATGTTTCCTAATGGATTTTACATAATTGGTTCCCGGGAAGAATTACTCTATGCTAAAGGAGACCTTATCGAAAATCCAACGCTAGGCATCGTGAAAACTTTGAAACCAGCAGTCGAAAAGATTATAAGAAGCACGGTGCCTATCATCTATTACTTTGAGGTTTTTGGCGGTAATGCTAGTAAAAACAGTAAACAATATACAAGCAAGAAAATATTTAGTTATAGGTTATTTGATATTGCTAGAATAACAAATTACAGTGAACTCCTTAAAATGTCAGTGGAACAAATTGCTCACTGGCGGGATAATGATGGCCAGGTATTCTACAATGAGGAAGAGTTGGAAACATTTTCAGTTACGTGGGATATCCCAATTGCTCCAGGATTTGGCGTCTCAGAAGTTCCTACAGGACTTCAGGAAACTTATGAATGGCTCAAATCTGAGATAACCAGTACCCAAGTCAAACTTGATGCGGGTAGTCTAGGTCGTCCAGAAGGCCTCGTAATAAGGAATCATGACAGATCCAAAATAGCCAAGTTGCGATTCGAGGATTATGAAAGGACCTTGAGATAATATTATTTTTTAAAAAAAGTTTATATTTTAACTTCTTTATACTCACACTCTGGCAAGGTTCCAGAAAGTATTGCATTACCACAGGTTATTCGTCCTAAATCCTCATACTCGGATGCAATAAAAACTAGTACATCATAGCCCGCGTCTAGTAGAGCATTTTCGTATGCTTTATAGGGATAAATCGTAGTGTAATCGCCTACTGTTTCAATACTATTAGTTAATGCAGTTCTGGTTTTATGCATCGGAGTTAGTTTAATTATATAATCATCTGGATTGAAATACTCCAATAGGATTTCTGGATTAATTTCGTAGTTTGCAACAGCAAAATTTAAGGTGATCTTTCTACCATTAGGAATGATACCATCCATGATCCTGGCAATATCCTTTAGGGTATGTGCATTGTTATTAAACATGTATGCGCGTTCTTTTTCATTAGTTGAATTAATGCTAAGTTGTAGACCTGCTTCGCCTTTTAGTCGTCTATTCTTGATCCTCATCCATGTATGTATGAATGTTTTTAGCCATTCATTATGCTTTGGCATCATGGTGGATACTACTGGATGTATTTTATATTCTGGATTGATGTGTTCTTGGAACCACTTTGTAGCATCCAGTATATTTGGATTCCAAGAAGGTTCGCCCATCCTAGCGAAATGAATGTTGAGACGTTTACTGGTTTCTATTTCTGGATGCAATTTTAAGCCAGTTAATACTTGGCGAATTAGATCGTTATATGTGGCGTTTTTGCCTGGACCAACCTTTGGAACATCGCAGAATTTGCAGCCCATTGAACAACCATATTGGGTGGAAATAGTAATTACCCATTTCTCGGTTAGAGGAAGCATTTTGGTATGTTCTACGCATTCAATATCCCTGGTAAGACCCATAGCATTACATTTAAGATTGACATCTTTGCCATAATCTCCCAATGAAAGCATTTCTAGTTGTCCGTGTTCTCCACTTACAACAAGTATATTTCCAGTTGGGACTTCCAAGTTTCTTAGAATTTTCAAGTTAATTTCACCTCTTACTATACTTGGATGTATTGGAATAAATAGTTTACGATTAGAAATTCACTCTCCCTCATATGCTATTCGAATTCCGTCTCGGGCTGCTCTAACTGTTGCTAAATTCCAAGAAGATGAGATAGCATCCAGTTTCTTTTGGTCTTCTTCTTGACAATCAGATAACGTATTTAGAAAGCTTACAACTAGATCCCGTCTTATACCCTTACGACCGATCAGTTTACTAATTTTGGATTGACTAATCTTCATTTGATCACCAACTACCATTAGGATTTCTTAATCTGTTTGATAGTTCCTGCTCTTCAAATATCTCCGCCGCGTGTTTGGCATGTTCTAACCCAATAATACGTCTTTTAAATATAACTATTGAATAAGTATCATCTATTTCTTTTATTAATACAACCTCATTACTATTGGTAACTTCTTTAATGTTATTACAAACAATCATGGTATCACTCCAAATAGTTCCATTAGGAATACTCCTATTAGGATTAGCGCGAATATGAATGCTGCTAGTGTTATTGCTTGTTCTGTATCCGTGGTTATCATCTCGAAAAATAATTTTATTTCTTCCAACATAGTGCATTCTTAAACCATGCCTGAAAGAGTCCTTTGTTTCTGTAGTAGAATGGTCCGAAACTACCATCCAAGATGTACGTGTCAGAATAGTCTTCTGGACCTCTTGTTGTTCTGCCACAAGCTTGTTGGACTGCCGTTGCAGTCATAGTCTGGTACCATGACCAGTTATCCAAGATATTTCTTCGGGATATCCAGGCGTCCGAAAGATTCGGGAAGGGAACCTTCGCCACAATATTCATCTGGTATTCGGGCCCATCCAAAGAGATACCCTCCTCATAGTGAACACTAAGGAATATCGAATCATCTGAATTTTGCCAGTTGACTAGCGCCTTCTCTCTATAGCCTTGCTCCTGCAGCACAATATTATGATGGATACCACAAAGTTTGGCATCTATTAATTGGGCTACAGCATAAGAACCGCAATGAACTATGGTTTTTCTTGAATAGACATCATGGAGTTCCTTTATTTTTTGTGCCATAACTTTCGCAGTTGTTTCCCGATTAGCCATATTCATGGAGCCAACTGGTTCATAATGGATTAGTCTGCGCTCGACTGGTATCGGATGGTCTATTTTGATCTCAAATGCTTTCTTAGTAACTAAGTCAGTCGTAGGTGTTCCACTTGCCAAGATAACACATTCCAGATTAGTTACTAGATCACCAAATGGAACGTAAGCCGTCAATAACTTGAAGTATGGAACTGGCTTGAATACTTTCTTTCTGAACATAGGTTCATAAACTTCTTCGATATCTGCTGTTAGGACATAAGGTACCTCTAATTTAATGTAACGTAGGGCATGTCCACAAGCAGTTTCCATCCTATGAAAATGGTTATACTCGTGCTGGATGGCTTTAAGTTTCTTGATTTCGCTAGACTTTGGTTTCTTTCCGACTACGAATATTTCCTTGCGATAGTCTTTGCACTGGGTTGATAAACGATTCACAATGATTTGGAGTTCATCATATCTTTGCTGGAGATGTGACTTGACATCGAAACCATCCAACTGTTTTTGTAGGTCTATTACTTGATCCTTGATAGTGGCTTTCTTTTTGCTATTCATCTCAAGATTAAGTTCGATTGTAGCCTTTTTAAGGAGTTCTCCCTCTAAATCTGATGATTCGTCGATGAGGAGGACACTTGTCTCACTATAAATTGATGGGTCTTGGACATACCTTGCAAAGGTTGTGGCACCAAATTTGCTTGCCTTAAACTTGGCTCTTGCTTTCCTATATGGACAATCTCCACATATAGCGAAACCTTCCTCTTTGCTAGTGAAAGGACATTCAGAAGCATCACAGCCTTCTATTGCTAGGCATTTGTAATTCGACTTGCCAACCAACTTTGGTAGGTCGAATAAGTTCCCAGATTCTATCAGGGCTACTTGCGGCGAGGTAAAGGTCACGTTTTCAAGTCCATACTCCTTTTCCATGATCCTACCGAATACATATAGGTCAATCGTTTTTCCGCTGGCTGTCGGCGCGTTCAAACTGATGATCTTGTTACCATCCTCGTATGCTTGAAGCATACCTTGGATAGCAGATTCTTGACCTACTCGGAACTTCTCATAAGGATTGTATTTTTTAAGTATCTTACTTTCCATGTTGATTCACCTCTAGTTATAGTAGTTTTTTAAGAATAAATAAGTTTTGGTTGGAAAATTAACCAAGGTTTATATATTTATTCCAATATGTTTTGAACTCACTTTCGGATAGTGTTCCTAACCACTTCCCAATACCCAATGGCTTCTTGCAAGTTGCTCGGTAATCCAGATAGATTTGGGCTAACCCCGACTCAATTTGTTCCCTTCCTGGCATACAACCATGTGTCTCAATACAAATAGGTCCAACACCTCGTATCCTGCTTAAACTATTGTCTAGTTTCTTTCCACACCAATAGCATCGAACTAAACCATCACCTTTTGGCTTGTGAATTGCACCAAGTGGGCGTCCCCATGTCTTTAATGCAAGATACTGGTTGTTTTGCCAGCGACTTGTCTTGAAGTCATGTAAAATCAATGTCCTATGCTGCTCTCCGGGTGCCTTCACTAAAGCGTCGTGAAGATTCACTAAGGAAATAGGTACTTCTAACATACTTAGTACTACGTGCTTTGAGAATAAATAAGTTTTGGTCAAAAAAAGATAGATACTAGAGGTCTTCTAGCATCTTGGTGAGTTCGTCCAAGGACTTTGTTTCTAAGTCCATATCTTGCTTCTCGGACATAATGGACAAGATCTTTTGCTTCTTGGCCAATCTTTCTGCTTTGAGTGTCCGAACTGCTTCTTCATTAAGTTTTACTCCGACAATGTGCCTGCGGGAAAATTCTTGAGATATGTTTCCCAGAGTTTGTCTTTATCAAGATCGACTATAAACAAGGCTGTAGTGTCCTTGAGCATACTGGATACTTGTTTTTCCAGCCTTTTTTGAAGCGACGCAAAGTTGTTCATTTTATCACCTAATCCTAGTTATACTTACCTAGTTAAGTACTTTTTGGTTATCTAGTCTCGTTATACATCCAGTCAATTGCTTCCAAGTAAGTTTTAAATAAGTAGGCGTTAGCGCCACTATTAATTACTTTTTCTAGTAATTCTATTGGTTTTTGCCAATAACCAGCAAAATTCTGACTCCAAAAATCTGGAAATACTTCTGCTGATGTCAGACAGTATATATAATAGTTACCACTTTTTTTACATCTACCTAATCGCCAAATATGTCTATCATGCTTTATGAAAACAAATTTATTATAGACATCAACGTCTCGGTAGTTAATTAACTTCTCACCACTCAGTTTACTTGTATTTGTTACAATACGTTGCATTTAAATCGACCTCCAGACCTTGACTAGGTTCTTCGGCGACCAGATACCAGCGTCGCGAAACTCCTTGGGTTTCAATTCATGATTATAAGACACGCAACATGGAATTGCTACCATGCTCCTGACTTCTCCTCGGATATGTTGTAAGGTACTATGTAAATCTGCATGGGAATGTACAGCAACTATGACACACTTCTTGAAGCAAAGATCAAGATCCTCGACTTTGTTTGGATAGCATTTCAATCTTTCTACGTTTTGCTCCCAATAAGGAATTTTCTCCTGCTTAAGTTGTGGATCTATCGAGATGCATTGCCACTTGGTTCGGAAGGCAAATAAAGCAGCGGTTCTTGGTGTTCTGCCATCTCCCACTGAAACCAAGGTTACATTTGGGTCTGCGCGATCATAAAACTTAAGTTTGCTAAGGACGGCATTTAAAGCTGAGGAACTTTCCGTGATCTCTTTGGCATTTGGGAATAAGCCAAGTGCCAGCATATCTCGGGCTGACTTATCATATTTGATGAATTCGTTTAGGTATTTGTATTGGCCTTGATTATAAGACCACAAAACATTGTTTATGGCTTCTGAAATTACTTCTTCTCGGGGCATAAAAAAGTATTAGTTTGCTTGGTATAAATAAGTTTTGGCTATTCTATTTTCCAAGGTAATTCTTTTCTAAACTTCTTGATATCAACATTCCAGATTTCTTTATCGCCAAGATATCGACCAGTTGTTTCTGGATCCCTTCTTAAAAACTTGGTCAAGAAATCGACCTCACCCTTTCTTTCTACTCTCCAAACAGCACCTTCTACTTGTTCAAGACCGCTATGATAACCTAACTCTCCTAACTTGAGCACGGCTTCTTCTATCGAGTAGGAACCACCTTCATGAAGCAAATAGGGCATGACAAAATCACTTGGTAGTCTCTCCACGAACTTATCATATGGTAATCTGTAATCTTCTTTCATGATGTCGAAGACAATGTAGGGATTAGTTACGTCATATTTTGTGCCGTGCGCCAAGATAAGCCACTCGCCGCATAACCTTTCTCCGTCTTCCAGAAAGTCAAACTTTTCATAGTGCTGCATGACCCATTGATGGAAGATTCTGTGCTGAAGGTGAGGAGAATCCTCGCAGAAGTGACCATTTCTACCGATGGGAATTAATTGATCATATTTCTTTAAGATGCAGCAATTTGATCCATCTAACTTTTCTTGGACAAAGACTTTGTCATGCTTGTCCCTAACTTTCTTGGTAGCAATGATGTGCTGACCAATAGAAACAAATTTATCTCCATTAGCCTGGCTACCAAGTAAGTGTGGTATGCTCCCATAGGCTTTGCGCGGGTCTGGTTTCATAAATAACCATCCCAGATTATATGGCCAATTAATAGACTCCACATAATACTTAGGAAATACATTACATTACTAACATGTGATTCGGAAACAAGTAAATCAGCTACGACAATTCCTAATATAAGTAAAAGTAAATAATATCCTATAAGTACAAATAGATATCTTATAATTCCTAAAAAATTGTAAATCATGTTACCTCCTTTTGCATAACTTAATATTATATTTGTTAAACACATCTTCGCCAATGAAATATGATAACATTAATATAAGTCCGATTACAATTATGACTACGATATAAGCAATTGCATATTGAACCAATCCTGGTAATACACTGAATAACCATGCTCCACCAAATCCAATACATCTTATTAGTCCAAAATATGCTACTAGAAACAATACTAACACGATTATTCCTGTTATACATTTTCCAAGCAGACATGCTGCTTTTATTGATAGACATTTAACTTTCATTTTTGTTCCTCACAACTGCAAGTAAAGCATAACCAAGAATATCCTGGAAGGCATTTTCTTGGCCCTGATTTCCATGGGAGATTCTAAACAATTTATCTATGATCCTTGCGATAACCAAAGCATCCTTCATCTGATCTAAGGAAATCCCAGTTGGATATAAGACTTTCATTATTTTGTCAGCATTTCCGAATGAATTTCCATATTCTTTTTGTTTCTGGGTTACTAATTGAACTATTTCTTTGGCTGCTTGTTCGTATTGGTTGACAGATTTTTCCTGACAATTTTCAACCATACAATCTTCACAAAATATCACGGAGTGTCCCTGCTTGGAACATCCTGTGACTTTTCTATTGAGTAGATGTAACATTTTACCCCTAGAATTTTGTATTGTTATACACGGGTATCCAGCCACCGAGTTGTCCGAAATCTTCCATGAAGTAAAGGTTACAATGACCTAAACCGCCGCCAAGATACTTAACCCCTCTTGGAAATATTATGCTAAGTGAAGCTGCTCCATACAAGGGAATTAGTTCAATGTCTTCTTGTGCTACATAGAAGTCACTTGGTAGGTTATAATCATAATAATGGGTCAGTTCACCGCCACTAGCAAGGAATCCTTGCAACCAAGCAACATAATCAGATGCCCGAGCAGTCCTTAACTTCGGCATTATATGAGATTGTTTATATCTATCAGTTGCAGACCAATCTTGATCCCATTTGGCTCTGCGTTCATCTTCTAGGATTCGTTTGGTGCGTTCCTGTATGATAAAGCGTTCTATTTTTGGGTTAATATTAACTGATTGTTCATGTGGTATTTCCTTTACTTCTTTTATTCTAAACAAAAAATTAAGTAGTCCCATTTAATTCTGTCCTCCTTTCTTGAAATATAGTCCTTCTGGTAAGCATTTGTCGGTGTAACCAAATAGTCTGTTTAACCAAGATATCGGACTGCGCTCTGACTCACAATTTCTCAAGGTCTTGTGAACCCAACTTATTGTCCCGTAAATTGGATCACATTGCTTGCTGGCCGTCCTAGTACATTTATGATCAATAAATTCACCATGAGTAGCATAATAATGATTACAGAGCGTGCATCTTCTTTCCTTACAAATTTTCATAGGATCCATCCAAGGCCTCCGAGTATGACTGCTACTATCCAAAAAACAATTGATATGGTTATGAGTCCTGTGACCATTCTTTTTGTTTCTTTTGTTGGATCACATATAACTCCATATACTATTAGTGAGGATGCACTCAAAATCATTGATACTAGTAGGAATCCAAAAGATATTCCAATTAAGTCTTGTAACATGATTATCACCTAAACTCTTTTTATACTTTGTAGTATAAATACTTTTTGTCTGAATCTACTATATATTTTGGAGTATATTTATATAATTCTTTTAATTGTTTTCTCATAACTGGTTTTCTCTTTTATTATTAGTTATAATTATTATTTACTTATATCTATATATATAGTAAATAATAATAAGTTATAGTAAAATATAGAGTAAAATAAGTATTAGTAGACTAAGTTATATAGTAATATAGTAGTTATATTAACTAAATAAAAAATGGCTTAAAACTACTTAAAGTAGTAAAAGTTACTATATAGGCCCAGCATGCTTTACTAATAACGATTTCCTAAAAATAGTATAGGTTAAGTCATTCTCCCATCTGATGTCCATTTAAGAACCTTGTTGCACTGCTTGCATGTTGGAATGCATTTTGCTCCTTTGGGTATGTGACCAACATGTCCACATCTCGAACATGTATATGCAAGAACTTCTTGAACGATCATAATATTTCACCTTGATTACTGATTTACTTGTTGCTATTTAAAACTTACGCCAAAGCAATACCAAAACCTTTAAATATCATCGAGTCCCATTAACTTTTATGCCTAACATGATTAAGGTTTGGCCGTGGCTATCTGCACCACGAAAATACAAGAAACTTAGTAAAGCAAGTGGAGATGAAGACTGGCTGGCTTATGTCCCTGCAGAATACTATGAAGAAGTTTATCTAACCAAGTGGTTACCTGCTCTGGATAGTTGTGATGATCCACAGGAATTCCGATTACCAAATGGCGACTATGTCTTTATCGGAGGACATGCCTAAAGTTAGGCGTAAACTTTATATACTAGTACTGCTTTGTAGTAAGTGCCACCCAATCATGAGGAAGAAGGGCCAAAAATCTTGGTTCTTTTTCTTCATAATAGTTACAAAATTATCAGGAGATGAATTACTTGATTAACTTGGATCAAATATATGTCGGACTAGCCGCTATATTTTGTCTTGTAGCAATATTACTTAGAAAGTCAGATGCCTTTATAATGTTTTGCGAATTTGGTATAGGTTTCTTTGGAACAAGATTTATATTGTCCTTGATATCATAAAGGAGGGAAAAACTATGGCGTCTTGTTGTCCGTTTAATATTAAATTAGAAGTAATTAAACCAATTGATGTAAATCTTACACTAACAAATGTAGAAATTTACCAAATCATTTCTGCACTTAATAATTACGCCTTAGATGAGCGCATACTTGGAAATAATGAACCGGCTAGGAAAATTATAAAAATAGCCATGAAACTAGAAGATCAGATAAAGTAAGTGAAGAATGAGGAGATGAATATGCATATAAATAATCTTGATAATTTAATAACGTTTACAAAAATTCGTAGGTTCACTACATATATTATTTGTAATACATCAGATTTAAGCAATTTTTATAGATGTTTAGATCATATGACTTGTATTATGAAAGAAATTCCGGAAATATTAAGAATTCCACACGAGCCAAATGACGAAAATTGGATATTTGTTGATGATTTTGTTCCCGAAGGTCATATTTGGTTTGTTCAAGATACTGGAGCAGTAATAGAATACGATATTGAGAAAGCAAATCATGAAGACACTTCCACAGCACCTAATTGAACTTGCTCACAAGTTATCACTACGCAGTGACATGCGGCACAAAATCGGCGCAGTTATCTTTAATAATAAAGGACATACCATCTCGGTCGGTTACAATAAGTGGTTAGCCATCGGTCAACCTCACATAAATGGAAGCCACAACAAATTCTCGATACATGCCGAAGTAGATGCCCTCACTGGTTGCTCCCGAAAGGAACTTTGGGGTGCCTCACTCCTAGTTATTCGAAGTACCTGGGGTCTTGCTAAGCCATGTCCGGCTTGCCAGGCCATAATCCTGAATAGTGGAATTAAGAATGTGTACTTTTCTAATGGTAAAAATTTAATTGAAAGGTTATAAAAAATATTTTCAGATCCCTTCTATTTTGTCAAGAACCTGAAGTTTTGCTTCTATTAAGTCAAGATCCTTACCATAATCCCTCATATATGATTGTCATATATTATCACCTGACCATCACTACTTTTTCCTTGGCTATTTGATAACTTTTGCGAAGGGTATCTAAAGTCACTTTACTACCAGTTACCTTAGTATTTTGCCAATTATTATTATAGTCATTATTAACCAAACCAGTGGAATATCCATCAAATTTATTTTCTTCCCACCACTTATAATAATCTTCGGCTTCATCCGTTTGTATTACGTAGGTTTTATAATACTCAAAGAATGAAAACAATTCCTCAAACTTGTCATTGATGGTTTCGGCGTCATGGGTAAGTTTGGCTAATACTGTTAATACTTGCTCATCATCTGCTCGGATGCTAATTTCCATTTAGTCTTGCCTCCTAGAGGAACCTAGCCTGAAACTAGGAAAATATTTCTTAATGGTTAAAATACAAGAAAGTTTATTCTTGTTAAATAATATGTCGAACATGGTATTATCCAACTCTGTCCTTATTTGCTCCCCATATATGGGTAAATCCTTCTTGGAATATCCTGCCAATACACAATACAATTTGGCAAATTTTCTAATGGAATCCTCTTTGTGGCTACTAGCCATCATAAAGGTTCCCAGGGACTCTTTTACACGTTCAGGGAGCATGCTGGCACTCCTTGTAACCCATGTCCAAGAAGGGCAATAACATCTTGATGTCAATGTCTTCCCAACAGAATTTGTCGGGCAACTTTATCCGGTTGGCAAATAAGTCTAAGGTCTTGTCGCATTTCTTACAGCCATTTAGTATATGATGTGATCCAATTACAAGATTTAGGGCAGAAAATTTCCTGACCCCAATTGGTTCTTGTGCGTGGCTAAATTCAATAAGCCTTTGCATGCTTTCTTCTAGGTCTTTTGTTAGCATATAGCATACCTCCGATCAAACTTTGGTATTTTAGATTAAATAGTTTTTGGTTAGCAAATCACATGAATTATTGAATGATTACCAGGCCATTTTACTCGTAGAGTACCCATATAAGTACAATTTCTATGGAGTACTGTTCGTTTATCTTCCGCTAGTATTGTAAAGTAACCAGAATAAATGGATGGTGTGCTATCAATTATTTCATTGAATAGGGTATCTTGGTCAGGTGATAGTACAATGTAAAATTCTTCTCGATAGTCTTCATCCTCTATAAGTTCTCGAATTTCTATTAAGGTTACATTGTGGTGGAATAATATGTACATTATGGACCTCCTTGAACAATCACAGGATTGCTTAATGACGGATAACAATGTGTTGATACATAATTTACGGTACAATCTGTCATATAATCCATCCTAATATTATCATCAAGTATGTCAAACTTGGCTTCTCTGCGATATGCAGTAAATTTCGTTATGCGTCCTCTTAACACGCATTTTCTCTGGTCATTTATTATCATGAAGTTATTTGGTAAATCAGTAGTTAAGACTTCTTGAAACCTCCTGTAGTTTATCCTCGAGAAGGTTAATGTATGTAAGGGAATCATGTTGCAGGGAATTGCTGTTATGTTGTGATCAAAGACTATCTTCATATTAGGCCCTCTTTATGGCAATCCTGAAATTCTTGTAAAGAGTCAAACTGGTAAAGTTCATCCTTGAAACCTGCTGAGTTATATGGATCTCTTAATGCATTATCTAATAGGTATTGTAGGTATCTATAACCGTATCGGGTTATACAGTATCTACCCATAATTTTTACAGAATCTGGATTTATTTCCTTGAATATCCAGTGCGGTTGTCCAGATCTATTTTCCATGTAAGGTGTCGAATATATAACGGAATTGTCATCCAGATCCGTGGACTTCACAATGTAGGTTTTTCTCGGGTCCATGATGTTTAGGACGCCATCTTGATTTAGTGTGATTTGTTTCATTTTATATTTCACCTCTTAAATGACAACATATGAATTCTTGTAAGGAATCGAATTGGTAGAGCTTTCCTTCATGACCAGGATATTGCTTAAAGAATTCCAGGCAAGTCTGGCAACTATATTGAATATACTTTTGGACAAATAATGAAAAACCAACCGAACGGCTCCTTAACATCCAGGAATTACTTTCATATATTGCCGAGAAGCCATATAACTCGGTTTGATTCCATTCATTTATATCCATTTTAACGCACTGCCAATATGTTGGTCCGGAAATATTTATGGTACATATGAAGTACTTTTTTGGGTCAATAATATTTAGGATACCATCTGGGTTTAACTTTAGTTCTTTCATAACTGATGCCTCCTAACCGTATGCTTGCGTCTACCTCTCACAACTTGCTTGGCTTTTACTTGTTCGGTACCGTCTGGCAGGATGACTACCTTTTCCTTTGTGATTTTCCTGACTTCTTCTCGGTGGGATATACCATCCTGTGGTATGAGTTCAGTTTCGAAGCGGCCTCGATTCGTGACAGATTGCGTGGTGACTAGACTTGCTTCTTGAAGTTCCTTCAGAGCAGTCATTAACTCCGTGCTCTCTGCATAATTTAAGTTTTCTATGAGTGTGTCTACTGTTACGATCCGGTTCCTGTTGCGGCGCTGTATCTTGCCAAGTAGTTGTTGGGCGTTTTCGGATAATGTCATTATTTAGGCCACCATTCTGGTTCTCCATTATAGTAGAATTGCCATACGCCACCTCGTGAGATTTGGGTGATAATGTTACCAGAAGGTGTTATGAACCTACGCTCGCATCCGTCTTCTTGCTCATAATTGGTTTCATTTATATCTAGGTTCCAGAGAGAACAATGTCCGTGATAATCCTGCCAATACATTGTATCTATATCACAATTTCCTATTGATCGTCCTTCTGATTTGCCACAGAAATGCCAGTTCTGGCACGTCTCACATCGTTCTTGCCAGATGTAATGGTGTATTCTCCAGGAAATATGGTCGTACCAAAAGTTAGGTAGCACTATGTATCTCCAATTTTCGTAAAGGATTGTTAGATCTTCTTGTAGTTTTTTGATCATCTTGTTACCTCGATCCAAGCTGATCTCACTAACTGACATTTAGTTGGTTCCAATAGCTTTTCACAGGCTTCTTTTGTCATGAAGCATGACCTCCAAACCTTGTTGGAGAAAAGCACGGCTACTCGATATCTTAAAGTCATAAAAATAAGTTAGTTTTGTTGGTATTTAAAGGTTTTGGAAAAATAATTTATGCTCTATCAAACTTGTCACTGTCTATTCTAATCAGCCTGGTATTTATCAAGCAGGTGTGGCGGTCTCCACCGAAGTCCCGGATGCCATGCTGATACCAAGGAATGAACATTTTCAGGGCTTTACCAAAAGGAACCGGATGCAAAGGTTCTATATGGCTCAACTTACAAAACCTAACATACTCGGCATATATTGTTTCCTTTGCTACACATTCATCAGCCATCTCCTTGATGCACATTTCTACAAAGGAAGATACTGGCTCGGATTGGCGGCGATATTCATCCTTTGCAGTTGCTACTTCGAAGCTGTTGTCGAAACGACCATTCTCTAAGAGGGGTTCCAAATAGGGTAATACCATATTAAGGAGACCACTGAGTTCTGATGGGTCCAGCAACCTTTTTAGATCATCAGCACTTTCTACTCTTTCTTGCTCAGTGAAAACATGTTCGAATGGGAGTATTTCAATGCGCCTATAAAATCCAGTAGTATCATCCTTGACTCTAGGTAGTTTATTGGCTGCGAATATAACTTTAGCAAAATTGATAAATTCAAAGGCTTGCTCGCCTTTCTTTTGAGCTCGGATCACGTCCTTATTGCTGGTAATCATTTTGAGGATGTTGACATTAGGCAAGACTTCCTGGGAAAGGTCACCATTCTCATTGAGCAGCTTATTCATGAGGTCACTGGTTGCGAAGCGATCCTCTTCAAGATCATGCATGCTGGTAGAACTTACGTTTTCACTGCCCAAAACTGCCCTGATAATATCAATGAAGTGAGACTTGCCAGTGCCACCTGGACCCAACAAGATAAATGCCTTCTGGATGGGATACTCTCTATAAAGACAATACGCAATGAATTCCATGGCCTTTCTGAAGTCACCCTTACGTATGATCTTCTTGAAGACCTTGTAAATCGTGGGACAAGTGGCATCTGGATCGTATTTGACGTCCAACTGAATGCGAGAGAAATCACTGCCATCCCGGGCATGTGGTCTAAATTCCATGGTCTTCCAGTTTAGGATGCCATTTTTACAGTTTATTAGATGTAGGTCAGAATCAAATTTTTTAGATTCTTGGTAGGTTAACCCCTTAATGATACCCAGAACCTCTTTAAGCAAGGACGAATTATATATAGTCTGGCCTGTGGTTTTTCTATAACCTGCTAAAAGAGTTACCAGAATCTTTTGTACAAGCTCCTTGCCGTTTGGGTGATATTTACCTGCCGCATATATTATCATTTCACCTGATTCTATGAGTGTGGCTATGGGAGCATGCTGTATAATCATGTGGGCAAGTTTAGCATGATTAACAGCTATAATTTCATCCCGCATTTTGGGATGGTATTCAAAACACGATCTGACTTCTTCATCTGAAAAATCTTGAAAGGACATTGTAAGAACTCCAATACGGGTTAAAAATATTAATACATTTATTTATTTTATAATTAAGTGGTTTATGCGTCTGGCTACCATTTAGAAACAGGATCTAATAGATCATTGAAAAGTATAAGTCTAGTTCCGTGATAAGTCATATTAAATACTTTTGGTAAGGTACTTGTATCAAAAATTAATTTTTCATATTTTTTTAATTTCATTATGGTTCCTCTTGTAAGGCTATCTTTTCCAAGGCATTATACATCCTTTTGTACATTATTCTAGCCTGGAATTTCATGGCGTCTTCTTGATCGGCTACAATAGAGATGTCGAAACCATGCTCATTTAGGATAGTTCTTAACCTTTGGAACATCTCGTTAATAGATTCTTGGCTACGATCTTCTGTTGTTTGGTCATCCACGATCATAGTGAAGCCAGACCCTCTTACTTGGTCATTTGTTAACAATTAATTCCTCCTATCTTTGTATTTCCAAAACAAAGTATGGATAATAAAAATATCTTCTTGATAATGAACATCTTGCATCAGGGACCTTGACACCAATTGCACCCATTTGTATATCTACGATAGTACCAGTGTGTCCAATAGCTGTATCCATCTCGGGATTCCATGTAGATGACCATCCACCATCGTGATTAGATGCTTTTGCTAGTATTTTGACACGATCACCTATTTGGGGACGATACTTCCTTTGCATACGAATATAGTGGTCACTCAGTTCATGCCAATTATTATTCTCTGGCATTTATCTCACCAGACTCAAGCAGAAATATGGGAAGTACCAACCGCCTTGATATTCCGGATAATTTGTGTCATTATCAACCCGGACACAAATACCGGAATCACCTACACTGACTATAGTGCCCATTCGACCAACACACTGGTCCATGTCTGGATTCCAAAAGGTATTGGAACCATTGTCATTGGTTCGGGCTCTAAACAGAACCTTAACTCTATCCCCTCTTCGGGCTCTGTATTTCTCCTGGAATCTTAGATATTGTTCATGCGTAAATGGCATAAAATTACCTCACCAACGAAACACAATAATATGGATATAGCCAATATCCTCGGCCATGACAGCAGTTTGTCTCGTTGTCTGGCCTTATACCAAAGCCGGCATACGGATCAATAACAATTATAGTTCCTTCTTGGCCAACGGTACGATCCATGGATTCGGCCCAATCTGCTCCCCATCCTCCATCCCAGTCACGTGCCTTGAATAATATTTTAACACGGTCTCCAATTCTTGCCTTGAACTTTTCTTGGTTTCTTCTATATATTTCTTTATTAAATATTACTGGCATCATTTTCACCCCAATGTTATTTTAAAGCCAAACCTACATGCAAGTAGGTTAGGAGGCATCCTTTTATTTTTTAGAGGCTGACCACACCTCGTGCAAGTTTTAGGAGGTCCTTGCCCTAATTCAGTGTACCGGCGGCCGCATTCACAGATGATCATGGAAGTTACCTTATGATTTGTAAGGAATAATATGGATAGCCAAAATCAAAGTCGATACCTGGCACTCTGACATTTATCCCGGATTTACCATTTATACTAGTAATCCTTCCTGTTTTATTTAGTGCAGTATCCATCTCGGATATCCAAGTGTTTTTCCAGCCCATTTCATGAAAATAACGGGGCTTATATATGATTTTAACATAATCTCCGACATGGGCATTAAATCTATCTTGAAACCTTACATATCTTGTTATGTCGTCTAATTCTAAGGGCACCTATAACCACCTCGAAAATCAAATTTAAGTTTGGAGTATAAAAAGGTTTTGGGCAAAAGAGAGTTAAGAAAATACTCTCCTTGGAAATTCATTTCCATCCTGTTTTTTCCAATCCATGTCAAGCACTTTGGTCATATGTTCTATGTGCTTCAATGTTTTGGCATCTGGAAATTCTTTAAATATAGTAGTTCTAGCATGTATTTGTATATTATATTTATTACATATTTTTATAGCGTACAACACATTTTTCCATGACGATTCATTATGTGTTAATTCAGCATACTGTATTTTACCAAATGTTTTTATATCCAAATAAATATTATTTATTATACAACTTTCAAATATGTATTTCAATACGGTTGCATTATAACCGGATGTTTCTATTCCTGTTTTTAATCCCAAAATGTTTGAAAATTTTGCTAATTCAATAATAACAGCTGGTTGACATAATGGTTCACCACCAGAAAATATTATTTCTGATATAATTATACTTTGTTTATTAATATATTGTTTAATAATTTCGATATCAAGTAAATTAGTTCCTTTTGTAATATCCTTATTATGACACCAATTACATTTATAAGGACATCCACGTAAAAAAATAACTAAAGAAGAATGCTCTGAATCTGAACAAGATAATTGCATTCCACTTAAATTAACATTCATTTAGCATCCAACCAATGTTTTTATGTCAAATATTAAGGTGTTTCCATCGAAAAGCCTGTCAATTGTATAATAATTCTCATTTACTTGCAGAATTGGTGCAGATAATGTAAATATCCCATTTGCATATAATTCGGTAAGCGTATTAGTATCATTCATATCATATTCTCTATATAATATGTTATTTATAATAAGTTCATTCTTTAGTAGAGCGCATTTTGGACAATTACTAGTAAAAAAAATATTTATCATATAACCTCATTTAAATTGAATACCTAACACGATCAATGAGTTCTTGTTTTTTTCCGGAATTCCAACCACTTACTGCTTGCAAATACCCAGTAACTCTGCTTATGTAGTCTATATTAGACGATCCACAATTCGGGCAGGACTTTTTTAATCCATTACTTGTTTTAGAACAATCCAAGCATATCGTCATGTCCTTAGTGATATCAAAATATCCTATCTGAGTATTTCTGGATGTTTTCTGAATAAGATCATGCAATGCATCTATATTAGGTTCACGTTCACCTAAGAAAATATGGAATATGTTTCCACCCTCTAGTATCGGAAAGAAAGTTTGTTCATATCTCATTCTTTCTGCCAAAGATATATCGGTATTTGCTGGTAGCATAGTTCCATTTGTATAATAAACTGGAAGATCACTACATTTATCCATGTGTTTGGTTGCTTCAAATACATTTCCACAAACAACTTTTTCAGAGAATTTTCTAAACATTGGATTTATTAAATCCGCTACTGCAAATCGTTGGGAAACAGACTCAGCAGGTGTACGAGCAACAGCGAGCCTCATATTATTTTCGATTTCTAATTGTCTTGCATATTTCTTCATTTCAAATAAGCATTTAATTGCCAACTTATATACATTCTTGTCTTCATAAAGATTATATCCAGTATGATATTTTACCATTTCGTTAATACCAACTACTCCAATTGTATGAACTAAGTCATTAAGGTAATAGGCATCAGGAAGGTGCTTATCAGTTTCATGGTCTAATACTTGTTGTGTTAAAAATGGTAACCGATCTGCTCGAATAATTCTTTTCATCCAGGAACGTTTGACTTTAAATATATCAATTGCATCATTCATCATTAGGCGAATATTTTCAAACAGTAATTCATCATTGCCTTTTGAACGATATGCTGCACGTGGCATATTTAATGTTACTACTTGCCAAGAACCCATAGAAAAGTGCTGACCATCCACGAAGTTCAACTTTTCATTAAACTTACTATCGATTTCTTGGTTATCAGAAAAATTGTATGCACAACACTGGTAACAACTTATACCCTTACCCGCATTACGATATTCTGGCATTTGATTATCGAAATATGGGGTACCAAATTTTGCAGCAACACCAGATGCCATTCTATAAAGTTCATCATATTCATTATTATTCATGAAATATGGTTCTATATTTATTTCTGGCTTCGGAAAGTTAAATGGCTTACCAAGATAATCTCCATTATACATGACTTCCATTAGGGCTCGAAAAGTTTGTTGTGCTTCTTCCTCAAAGTCGCCATATGTTTGGTCATTCCAAATCTTTCCTTTATAAACAGGAGAAATATCTTTCCATAGTTCTGGAATTCCTGGTGATAGTTGTAATGAAGAAAATACTATTTGTCCACCGCGTGCAACCTGAACTTGAGAAGTTTCATATACAAGTTCCTGCATAAGTTGTTTTATATCATTATATGGCAAGCCTCTCATATAAGGAGCTATAAATGGAATAAAGTTATAGAATCCTTGGCCACCAGCACAATTTGTTTGTCCTGCTGCCAATATTTTAACAGCATGCAATACAGCAACAGCTGGTTTCATAGCAGGTCCAGCAACAGCTGCTCTTATTCCCTTTCCATCAGGTAAAAATCCAGTTTTAAAGAAATATCTCAAATCCCAATCAGCACAAAATGGGCGTGTCCCGAAATATTCCAAATCATGAATATGAAAATCGCCACTTAGATGTTTATCCGCTAGGTGGGGAGGCATTAATAGAAGATATTGTTCTTTTGAAACCTTATCAGCCTTTTTTTTATGGCTTGTTTCTGGATTGCCTTGAACATTAGCATTCTCGTGTTTTTCGAAAGAATCGTCACTACCAACATCTATTTGGAAGGCATCACATACAGGAAGGCCAACTCGACTACATCTTTTTCTATATGAATCATATCGATTCATATCAGATTTTTTTCTGGATTCCTGCCCTTTTTCAAGAAGTATCTGATTTGCTATTTCTCTAACTAAGGAAGAATTTATTATAGGATGTTTCTTAAAATTTATCCTACGCTCGACCTCATCAGAAATTTCATCTGCTTCATCTTTTGATATACCAGGAATTTGAAAAAAATCTTCGAGTAAGTTTGTTTCCTTTATTAGTTGTTCTGAAATTGCATTTTTGCTCCAAGGTCGTAACTGACTATTATTAGTTCTAACGTAAACGTTTTTCAAATAGATCAACACCATGTAATTGTTCCTGATATTTATTATATTCATCAAATTTTGATTTCTTTCTTTCTAGGAAAATATGAGCATCATTATATAACCATTTTAAAAATATATTTGCTTTCTTAGCATAAAATCCTACTCGTGATAATAAACAATTTTTGCTTTTCTGATATCCGATTACAAAATCTATTTTACCTACTAATATTTCTTGGAGTTTTACCATAAATATGTGAGATGCAACCAAATCAGCTCTTAATCGTTTATCAGGATTTGATAAACTAGTACATCCATCACCGTCATATACGCCTCGTACAAAGTGATTATAAAATTCTTCTGGAAGAGATATAGGAAATCCGATTTTATTTGACTTATTTGGAAACATACCGAGTTCTAATAACTTATTATAAATATATATATTATTTACTCTCATAGTTGAAGTATGTCTAGCATCCTTTTTATAAATAATAGCACCTGGTGCAATCCAGTCCCTAAATTTGCAAATATGATCGTAATCTTTATCAGCCAACTCAAGACTTATGCTTTGATAACATTTGGCCATATTTCCATCTGCGTATAAGAATCCTAACCAATACGCAGATTCTTCGGTCCAATCATCAAAAACATGTTCATTGTATGATCTTATATCATATCGTTTGGTTAAGTTTAGTAGGCGTGCATGATTCCATATACCACTCAGCGTGCGCTTTGGTAGTAATAATAAAATATCATTTAAATCGATTTTTGCATAGTTTTCTATTAATATATTATTTTCTTCAGCTGACCAATGAACATTAGTCATTTATTTACCTCAAAAAGTTAAAGTTGTTCTATAAACTCTGCAATGCCTTGTAATGCTTCACCGAGTTTGTCAGCATAGCCTTGGATAGTTTTGATTTCTATGTCCAGCACCCACATTAACATTAGGGCACCAATTAGGCTAACTAGACTGCCTTCATCCCAGAGTTCCTTGATCTTGGACTTGATCTCGGCTTCAGATTTCATTTTAGATTTTCTCCGTTATATATTCCAGTGTATAGTTTTTCTGCAACCTTATTTAACGGCAAGAACACCATCTGGACGAGCCTAGCACTTGGATGAATTGTTATACCATTTCTATTGTGAACCACAAGCATGCTCTGAGAACGGCCTTTATATCCCGGATCCCAGATAGATGTTTCCACAGTGGCTCCCAATCTTAGCAGAGTTGATCTTGGTCTAGCCAGACCCATACAATCAGGTGGGACATTCACAACTTCCTTGAAAGTTACTAGGTAGGCTCCAGGAGACAACTTCCAAGTGTCCCCGAATCGACCAGTTAATTCCATGCGAGGAAGTTTTCTCTTAGAGTTGTCAAAATCAATTTCCCCAGAACTTGCATAAGATTCAATGGAAGCAACTGTTAGGTCAATTCCACAAGGTTGAATTTGGATATCTTCATTAATGACTTCTGTTATGATTTGACGATCTTGAATTTCCTTACCGGTTAGTGTCATTATTTATTACCTCCATATTTCTTAGTCGACCAGTTGTTAGTAAGTTATAATTATCAGTACGTCTTTGTAACTCTGTTCTATTATCAACTGGTTCATTAATCTCTCTAATAATATTTAGTAAATCCTTAGTGGTGCTTGCGACATACTTTTTGCTTACATAAGTTCTGATAGTAATTCCGGGCCGTAGCAGAGGAGAACCAACCTCAATTTCATATGTTTCATTTGGCAACTAAACCATCACCCTAATATCTATCAAAAATGCCAAACTTACCAAGAAAAGGATATTCATAAAACCACTTTCCCAAAAATTCCCATTAGGTTTGTAGTTTCTTAGTCCGACTAATATACCTATCATACATAGGATATTTAATATAAAATATATATACCATTCCATTTTAAACCACCATGTCTTGTTTTGGTACTGTTGCTAACATTCCTAGGCGTTCTACTGTATTTGTTACTTTTTGTAATCCAGTGTAAACTTTTTCTGGAATCTTTGTCCAATCTCGATAAATCCTAAAGTAGATTGGCTCAAAGCATTGTTCTTTAGAGTCCCATTGGTATTGCATGTACTCGCAATTACAGTAACCCATGCCACCATTTAAAAGTTCATCATTAATCTTTTCGGACGTGGTTAATTCACCACAATTGAGACATACATAATACTTCATGGATCCTCTTGGTATAATTTGGTGTGGAGTTCCTTGGCCTTATCATTGAGTTTGTCTATTAAACTGATAGGTAACGCATTAAATATCTTGTTGAGGGTTTCATCGCGCTGGTCTTGCCAGTCTTTTGGATCTGTAAGGGATGGCCAGCCAAAGACAGACCATGTTGTCCGATATTCAACTTTCTGGAAGCCATGATTCAAGATAAGTTCTCCAATTACTTGGTCATGGATGTCCTGGTAATTTGGACCGGCTTCTCCATAATATTCATCTGTTTGGGCTAGATCTGATAGGACAGTTTTAATTGCTTGCACCACGATTTCATGGAGCAGTTCATCATTGTATTCATTTTCGTGCTGGAGTTCTACGAATTCGCTTTCCTCATAAGAGCCATAACCAATTTTGTAAGTAAACATTACCACTTCTCCAAGATTTGTTTTGCTTTTCTAGGTAAATTCATGATGGCTTCCAATGGCGAAGCATATTGTTCTTGTAACTTTTTGACACCACTTGCACCAAGATATGGAAGTTCTACCAGCCATTCTGCTGGAGAACCTGCCTTGATGCTGGGAGTAGGTTCATCCAGGCGTGGCAAATAATTGTGAATGTGTACAAGTCGCCAGATTGTCTCCTCAAGGCACATTGTAAAGTAAAATTTTGTACCTAATTCTTGCTGATGGGTGAGAAAATTAGACATTGTCTTGTAGTTCATGCGAGGGGTTAGTTTATCGCCAGAATAAATCCAGACAGAGCCCTGACTTACTTGGTAAGGGCCTTCAATAAGCAGAGCTGTCCTTTCACAAACTTTGCGCATCTTTGCTAAACGTGGTTTAAGTTCACGATAGGATCCACAAAAGTCGGAAATATTCTTTCTTTCTATTAATATATTATTAATATTATTTAATTGATAATCTCCCAATGGTAGACAATGAAACTCAAATTGGGGAATGTCCGGACCAACTATGGAAGTTGCTAAAAGATCTTTGATTTCATTAATATGTTTTTCTCTGCTATCACATACAATAGACAAATTTTCCTCACCTCAAAAAAGTTTTATGAAATTATGCCATCCGTCATACATGTTAGAGTACTTCCATAACTGGATGCCTTGCCGAACTTTATATTTAGTTTTCCTCTTCGCCATATCCGGAAAATATTCTTTCCTAGGCTATCAACGTTAACATTATGTTCGGATTGTTTGGATGAATTACTGTAGTCATCTGGAAACCAAATAGCATCATGATTGTCACCAAGGTCATATAATTGGTGTGTCTTAGTATTAGAACCAAGTACCAAAATAAACGGATATCCACTATCGTGTAGAGTTTTCCTTCCTCTAGAAATTAAAATAAGACTATCTATTTCCTGATTGCTAGGTGGTTCTAAAATATCTTCAGGATTATATCCATAGTATTTTAGGTCTCTTTTCTCTTCCTTTGTTAATCTTATCATAAGGTATCACCTTAAAAAAGTTAAATTGCAACTACTCTATGACCACATTGATTACGAGTCTCATATACTGCTTTTTCTATCCATGAAGTCGGATGTTTTGTATTGTCACAATGATCATCTGGCTTAGAATTTCTGCGCAACCCTTTACATTTATTTCTTTTCTTCATAAAAAGACTCCCATAGTTTTACAGCCAACTTATGTCCGATATGATCAGCAATATCTTTTCGCTTTTCTATATCAGGTAAATCTTCAAAAGGAACAAGATCAGGATGTGTTTTCTTATCAAAATCCTTGACTGGTCCATATATCCAACCCTGATTTATCTTTTCTTTCATCCAGTTAGCATGATTCTCTTCTGGTGTCATTTCTGGATGGTTATCAGCAAATTTGATACCATCTAGTAGGCTGACTAATTGATCTTGATTAATTGTCTCATTATAAGTTTGTCCAGCAGCTATTTGGTAATATATCCAACCTATGTGCCGAACCTGTGCAATAAAGCATGATCTATCATCCATATGGAATCACCACAATTCCTTTGGTATTCTCAATGCTGCCAAAACACCAACTGGATCTGGTTCCAATACTTCTGCCACATAATCTTTACAGGTACATTCAAAACAGTGACCATTACTATGGATTTTTACAATCTGAGTAGGTCTACTATCTCGAAGTTCCTTGGTAACTTCCAACGAGGCATCACTCACATACTCGCAGTTAGTAGGATAAATAAGTGGTTCCATGATACCGGTATTGAAGTCTTTAGCCATTCGATGTATTACAAGGACATTTGCAAAGTTCTGGATGGCCGTGATTTGAGATTGCATGGATTGTGTTATTTTTCCAAAGTCAGCTTGCGCAGGATACTGATGTTTCGGGGACTTCTCGATAAAATTTAGGGTCTCAAGTGCTCTCCATCTGTAACTGTCATCAAGGACAACCCAAACTTTACCATTGGATGGGTCAGTTTCTTCCGCAAAACATTTTGCTTTGTCCAAAGCAATTTGAAATTCGTCATATGTTTTTGGAAAGAAATATTGCTTCTTGTAATCAAAACCTTCGATTTTTGGTACCCAATTAACTTGGCCGTCTTTTTTAACTGGTTTAAATATACTTCGGAAACCTTCACCAACACTTCGCATAAGGGCAATTTTATCAATTTCTACTGATCGGAATCCAAATCGGGCGGGCGGAAAATCAATAAGCACTGATTGTGGGAAGCTAGCACCAAAATATGTCTTTCCAAGTTTTGTTGGACCATAAAGGGACAAGAGCAATGGATATGCTACTTGTCCCTCAGGGATGCCAACTACCTCAATTTCACTCATGCTTTACCCTCAGGTCATTGTCAAGTTTTTTGGCTTTAACTTCGCACTGGATTACTCTATATATTGCGTCGTGTATTGATTCTCCCTCTCTACATATAAATGTTCGTATATCACTGTCTTGTGCTTCATTGAACTCTATAACAATTCTGGACAGAAGTAACCCTCCTAAAAGTGAGGCGAGGTCTAAGCCTCACTAAAGTCAAGGGTCTTTCCATCAGAGGTGTACTTCACGTTGCGCATGATCTCTTGCCAGGCGCTAGTGGTCTCTTGGTAGGACCCAAACTGTCCAGTACCATATAGGTCTACAATGTCACGCTTGGGCTTGCCCTGGTAATTTGCCTTGAGGTAGTCTAGGAGGGCCTTTGCTTTCTCGGAAAGTGCTCCCACACCCTTTACAGTTGGTGCAGCCAGCTCCTTTTTCATGACACTTGCTACATCCAAGTCCATATAGTTGGTCTTTTCGTTCCTCTTGACATATCCCACGAACTTGTCAGCTGGCTTAAACAATTTGTTGAACTTGATGTCCTCACCAGGAGTGATCGTGGCTGCTGTTGCCCGAGTGATAAACTCGGATAGGTTCTTGCTAGGCATATCGAATTGAGCGGCATACTTGAATTCATAGCCGCTATTGGGCTCCTTGAAAACAAACCTAATCCTGTCCACAAAGGCTTTCTTTTCCTGAGGTGGCTTACCATCGCGAGCCGGCCACATCTCGATAGGTGTTGAATCTACAAGTGCCTTTTGTTCTGCGGTAAGGCTATCATATTCCTTGCCGGTAATGCCCTTGACTCCTCGGAATGCTTCCCTGAAAGTTACGACTTTATTTTCCTTAACGATATCTGTCAATTCAAGCTCGTACTGTCCTTCTGCAAGGCCTGCGCCTTGGACTACAATGGGTTCATCCCATGCTGAATTACTCATATTATTCCTTCTCCTAATTCTTTTCGGTATAATGAACGGCACTACTTTTAGGGAGTTACACCCACGGATTGCCGACGAATCCAATTAGTGCTAGTAAACTTTTAGTAGCAAGCACATATCTTACTAAGTTTTGCTAGTATTTAAGTCTTTTGGTTATTAAGACTTAAACTTTTTGGTGATAAGTTAGTGATTGTCTTGAAACCGCTATTGGTAACTTAACAAACACAAATCATAGTAATTGATTCTAGTATAAAAAGGTTTTGGTATTGATTCAGATAGTCATTTGACGATCTAATTGTTCTTTACTCAAGGTCGTGCTTAATTTTATAAAATATTTGCTTTCTTGATCAAGTTCCTTATTTATTATTTTAGTAAGGATTTTGTCGAGATTATTATGATATTCTACAGGATCTGATCCGTTTGGTAAACCATATCGCAACATTTTAGTCATTCCAGTTTGGTTAGATACTTTCGTCTTGACCGATCATATCGTTGAAATATCCCTTAGGCAAGTGTGGTTTACTTGGCAAGAAATGGGTAACTCTTTCGATCATCGCGAAGTTTCTTGATTTCTTGATCCTTCTTTTCTAATTCCTTTTTCATATTATTATATTCTTCTGGAAGAATCATTAAATATTCTGTTCGTCTTATTGGCGGAATCGGAACATAAAAATCAATATCTTCTTCATTCATAGAATACCCTCGGTTTCACCCCGAATAATCTTTCGTAAGCCATTTTGCTCCTAATCAAGAAAAGAAAGGTGTTGATTTGCATCTCTCCTTCCCTGATTTGTGTGGGCACTTACTACAAGGACGTACTGATATTTAAACGTTTTGGTCAATGCTTTCGTTATATAGTTTAATCAAACATTCTTTATGATATCTTGCTCCAGTAGATGGCTGGATTTCAAATTCTTCTTTGTCTTCTATAATACCATGACCACAATAATCACATCGGTGCCTAGCAATTATATTTAGTTTAAACTTCCTTGACTTTGTTTTAGTTACATAATTAATTATTCCAAAACATTTCATAGTTGTTACTTTAATAACTCTAGTATAAATACATTTTGGTTCTAAACCACACTTACGGTAATCGTACCTGCCCGGATACGCTCGTCTTCATCGATGTTGATTAGGCCTCCTGTTGTTGATATGCTTGTACCATCTCCAGTAATTATGCAAGACTCCACGGTATCTATACCTTCAAACATTCTGGAGGTTGCATAATCCATGTAAACATATAGGAAGAGGTCGGACCATTCTAAGTCTTTGCCAATTGTATATGCATCCAGGAAGGCTTCAATACTTGCTTGAATGTTATCTGCTAAGTCGGTTTCTGGAGTCGTTGTCTGTGTAATCGAGATAGTAACATCCACAGAAACTGTCCTGGGCAACACGTACAAATATGGATAAGTTCCCATACCGATTAGAATATCATAGGAACCGATACCAGCATAACTGATATCATCTATGGAAATCGCGCGGTCCGTGGTTGCTTCCAAAACGGCTTCTATGGTGTTTCCCCGGACTGTATTAACAGTAATCGTTGCGATTGCAGTTCTAGTCCTTCCCAAAATATCAGTATAAGTTAGTGTAAGGCTGTCACCAGCTAGTGCATGATTTGTAGCCCTGACCCAGATTCGACCACCCGAAGATTCTGCAAGGTTTGTAGTAATGACGCCACTTACAATCGTGGAGCCTAAAATACCTCGGCATATGACACCTGCAGCAACATCTGCTACAAGAACATCATAAATGTCAGTAGAGTCTGCGCCAGTTCCACTATCGTAGTCGGCAATAACTTCAATGTCTCCGTAACTGCGAGGATAGACATGAGCTTCGCTTACGTCTTCCAAATCAGTTAAATGTTCCTCAATGATTTCTTTGGTTGCTTTGCCTGGAACCAGGACTGCGTAATAATAGCGATTTCTTAATTCATCGTCGGTTTCTTCGTCTGTTCCATCAGCAAAAGCGGCAGCATTTTCCACTCGATCCACACCCTCAATTGCAAAAGGTAACTGAGTGATGGAATATGCTGCTACGTTACCAGAAGTACCTGGTTCCACGGCTTGTGCTTCAATTATAATAGAGTAAGATCCAATCTCAATTTGGCCATAAGAAGTCGTTTGGAAATATTGCTTGGAGCCATCGCTACCCAGTGCCAATGCTTTTGAGCCAAGAGGAATTGGAATAACCTCAGTGGCAGCATAAGTACACTTGAATGTTAGATTACCTGTTGATTGAGTGCCTGCTTGACGGCCATTAGGTAAGCGGTCAACAACTAGGGCATCAAGGTCACTTCCAGTTGCTGTTAGGATTGAAACACTCTTAGTGGATTCTGACGTTCTTAAATACTGTAAGTAAATTTGAGTAGCAAAAACTTCGCCAATTATATCAAGCATACTTCCAGGCGCAAAGTTACGGATAAGTGGATGCCTAGAAATTATACCATTTTTAATCTGCAATTTAATGTCAGTAATGGAAGGAATAATCACATTTTTCACCTATTGATAACATTGTATTATTAATAATATCATTATCTAAATTTATTTCTGGATTAACTAGCCAAAAATTTATAAGTAAATTAAACCATTTATATCGATAATGGTTTGTTTTTGTGTGACAAATAGTACATAATGGTATAAACGGCCATTCTTTTCCATTACAAATACTATTTTTATTATAATCGATGTGGTGAACATTAAGTTTTCTTTTATTATCCTGTTCTTTTTTATCGCATAAAATGCATGTTCTATTATATTTATTTCTTATATATTCTCTAAATTTTTTATTAAATTTTTCGCAATATAATCCATAACTCACACCACCGCGCCAATTTGGATTTTTATCTTTACTAAGTTTAAGTGATGCTAGTTCACTAGAATGTTTTGATCTTTTTTTACCAAACATTGGATTCTTTTCACCAGCAAGTTTTGGTTTTGAACTTATCATATTGGGTCGTGATTTTGGATCTTGCCAGATCATCTTTGCTATTTCCGAGCGGTTTCTCATAGGTATTCCAAACTTATATAGCCAATAGTATATTGTTCCTTCGCCTATATTTGATTCTATTGAAATATCAATTGCTGTTTTCTTTAGTATAACATATTGTTCATGTAACCATTCTTTATTTCTAAAGGATTTTGTTCGATTTCCTCGAAAATGACAGGATTTTATATTATGTTTATGCAGCCATTCATATAGTGTTGCACTTGAAAAGTTAAATTCCATGGCTATTTCATCTAAAGTTTTTCCTAATATAGTATATTGAAGATTAAACCACTCTTTATTTCTATATATCGCATTTTTACTATCTGATAATTTTTGTCCTTTCCTCATAATATTACCTGTTAAAAGTTTATTTAAAAATAGATTACTATGTTTTTAATATTCTTCTATATAAACTTTTTGGTCACTGTCCTATACTTGCTATATCACTTGTGAGCCTGAGCAACTCCTCAGGGGTGTAGAGAAAATTCATGTCGCCATCAGAAAGCCTTACACTAAGGTTGAATTGAAATGGATCTGTTAGGCCCTGGGTACATGTGACTGATTGCACAGGAAGGTCACTAAATTGATATTTCATGTCGCCCAAGATGTCTTGCTCTAATCTACGCATATTATTGTTAGTGTTTTTCTCATGCAGGTAATTCAATGCAGAACTTCCAATACGTATATCTTGGCGTTCTCCGCGTGGTATTCCTAGATATAGGAGCATGCGTTGCTTGATTTCATCGGTCCCTGAGATAATCGCAAGATCTCCTTGTGCTGTGAGTCTGAGATCAAGTGCTGAATGGCAATGTGAATAGCCCGGTCCGATGTCCATATTGGTTGCGAGGTCGAAATACATTATATCACTTTATTCTTTATATACTTTTTAATGTCCCGAGGTATCGGGACTAGCATTGTCTTTTCGGATAGTAGTGACCCTTTGATTCGCCCGCGTCTGCATTTCTAGCCGCCATTGTATGTAGTAACGGCCCTAACACACCACCTGATTTTTGCAGCAGCTGTCGGGGCTGATGAGCAATGTAGCGTCACACCCGTTTGGTTGCAAGTGCCATATATAGATCCACATGATACATCAGATCCGAGTATTTCAAGTATGGGGGTAAGATACGTTGATGAATTTGCAATGAATATAGACGGAGATCCGGCCATGCTTGAAAACAAAGTACTGGCAGTAGTCGAACCAGACGGCATGGTAGTGTAATACGAGAGTTCAGTACTCTGATATCCAGAGTTGGGGCCGAATTTTACTTGAGCATTACCAGGAGAGTTTGGATATGCGCGAATCATTCGTGCAAAGTAATTATTAGAAACGTCGACGGATCCAGGGTACAATGTCATGAGTACGAGACTATACACACAAGCAGTAGATATGCATCTATTATCACGAAGAGTCAAACCGCTGACACCATATATATATATATCCGTAATATCCATTCCAGTAATCTCATTGTCTTGGATATCAAGTCCTGTATATCCCCCATCCCCGTAAATACGTATGCCATAGTTACCAGTTCCATAATTGCTAGATAGCTCGTTGCCAGTGATTTTTATCGGACCAGTTGAACTTCCATCAATTATATATATTGCACTGTTGGCAGTGGCATAGGTATCGTTCAGAGCGATCCACGAATCTGATATCGTGAGCCCGCCGGTGGCATAAGTAACTCTGATGCCGTTAACGGCGGCAAAATCAACATCGACCCTCGATAAAGACGATCGAAGGCAACGCGTAATATTGATACCATGTCCAAAACCAAATACTATAGTACGATCGATTGTCACGTCTTCGGGATGCATCGAGGTTCCACCATACAGTGACGAATTTACCTCGATCCCGCACGTATTGACCTTAGATTGGCTTAATTTGTAAGGATCTGTGCTATCAAAACTACACTCATCCACACTAACTTTGACGTCGGCACCTGACAGAATGAGAGAATGATTTGTCGTCATGGTATAGATACGCCTGATCGACGAATGCCAAATTGACCGCATATACATAGATGTGTCGAATCTTGAAATATATATGTCAGAAAACGACAATCCGACGGATCTCTGAGCCATAGATGCACCACCATAATGTTTGATGCCAATGGTACCAGTCAGTTTATTGCCGATTACTGCAAAACGGGAAAACGAACGCATTACTTCAGCGGCATCATATGTTATATTTAGTCCGTTGGATGTTGGAAAATATAGAATGGAACCTCTGCCACTCCCAATTAATGAAGCATAATGCGGGAATACAATCTCGCTATCACATGTATACGTGCCACTTTTTAGGAACACCGTTCCAAAATATGGTGCCTCAAAGTTACCAGCCGCTTCAATACAATCTTTCGCAGATGTTCCATTGTATATGGTGTAACCATAATCAGTGACAGCAGTATAGTACGATCCGTTGACACTGACAATGGTATCATATTCAAACCTCTCGTCACCAGTTTTGTTGAGTTTGCTCCATCCCTGACCAACCGTCATGGCATCATGCATACCAGTACCATTACCAATATTTCTCTGGATACGACCATTATAGTCAATAGGATCTCCCGCTGCATCAAAAGTAATATTATTCAATCCTGTGATGTTCTTGCTGTTTGCATTTTGGTCGCCTGCCCATTTAGCGGTAGGAATTTGATAGGTTGCACTTGATAATGATACTAATAAAACAAGTATTATAAAAAGTTTAAATTTCATATTTTGTCTCCTAAACCATATTGATATATTGTATTATGACTTTTCCTTCACCTGTGGTACATCCCGCACCTGGCGTAATCCAACATCTCACATTAATTGATGAATTATACACTGAATTTATAATTTGATGTACAGGACCACCCAACACTGTTTTTGTAATAATACCATTATCCAAAAATACAGAATGATTACTATCTTCACCTATATTTATAGTAGATGCAGAACCATTGAAATCCTCTGTTGGGAACCAAGTAACTTTCACGATTTCGCACTGTGCTGGTGTCGGGATCAACAAATCAATTGGACTTGTGTCATCATGATGTATAACAATAGGCGATGTAATCACATATCTGCTGGACGATTGAGGAGTTATGCCAGCAGACCATGTGAATGTACCTGTTGTTCCTGCTTCTTGGAGTATCCCGCCTTTGTATCGTACCTTGAATGACGCAATTGTTCTATCATAAATTTCATAGGGTGCATCAAAACCATCCATTGGAGTTATGCCAATAAATTCTGGAACAATACCGAGGGAATGAGTAACAGTCACTGAGTTGTTTCCGCTCGTTATTGCCGAATCTCCACCATCGGCGTTTACTCCAACGCCACTTGGCAATGGTATTGGTATCCATTGGGATCCGGACCAAATCAAAACATCATTTAGTCCTTTACCAGAAACATTAACAATGTCACCATCTACGACATTACTTTCATGAATGTTGCTGTGATCAAAAGTGAAAAGATGGGTGTTCATTAAACTTAACGCGCTACCATATGCGTCATATAAGGTATCAAAATATATTTTTAAAGTTGACTTTATATTTGTCCATGTCAACTTTTTTAAGCTAAATGACGTTGCACTGTCTAACAACAGGACTTCATCAGCATCTATAGGAGGGTATTTAGAATTTGATGAATGTATTATTGGGGCCGTTATAAATTCAGAGGTACTGTGTCCGCTATCTATAATTGAGTTTCCAGTAGTATTGCTAAAAATAGCAATATTTCCTACAACAGATGTACTCGGACCTATAACAATTGATCCAGTTGTTCCACTTACTGCATTTATCTCAATGCTACTTATTGCTATTCGCGAGGATCCAGTTCGATTAACAATGGAGTAAACAATTCCAGTTATTTCAATTGAATCAGTACTTGTTATCACTCCTATTGTTATTTCTTCTCCTTCAAATGCAATGGTTGTTATTGTTTCACTGAAACTTCCCGTGATTAGGATTTCTGCAGTTGAATTTGTTAGAGTTTCCCATTGAATATTAACAACTGGATTTGAACTCAGTGGAATAAGAATATTATTTATATAATAATTTGTGGCCGTCATTAAGTCTCCTCGCCATGAATAAGTGAAGTGCCCATGTAAATTTTGGGTGTGTTAAATTGGACTTTATCAGAACATGTTGCTTCTAAAATAGGGGTAGTTACCTCAACCTTAACGGATGATGTGAGTTGGACATTACCTTGGGTAGCATTTACCTTAATGTCTCCATTTGAATAGGTTTCTATGTAAGAATCATGGATTTTGTCCCAAAGGTGACAGGTACCATCTACGTCAAGTAAGACTTCAGAAGAACCATATTCGCTGTTATTATTTGCGGTCAGCCTTATTGAACCATCTCGATATATTCTTATGACAGCATTCAATGGAAGATAGGCGGCTTCATACGCAATTATTCCATAGGAATCAGACCATTCCATGAGAGGTCCTGTAACCAATGTTCTGGCACCAAGAACTTCCTGATCAATTGATGTTTCCTCGTGCTCTGAATGAATATCTATAGATCCCGTAGGATGGTAATTTATATGGCCACGCTTTTTTTGCTCAGAAACAGCATTGCCTAAGCGTATATGGCCACGACCTTCGCTGTATTCGTTTGAGAATCCTGTCTCGCTTTCTATGCGCAGATATGAACCACATTCTGCATGGTGTTCCCAGCGGGAGGGTGGTGCTTCTGTACTCTCTGTTTGACTAGAATAGACTTTTTCCCATTGACCTTGTTCACGAGGAACTGAATCAATGTCTTCACAAAATTTGCAAGTAGGATCGCAATTACCTAGCCAACAATCCCAGACAGTTTGATAATCTCTTCCGGGTCCTGGAATCCCTTTTGGTGGACCATGAAATAACTTTTTACAAATGGGTATCTTGCCTTTTGGGTGATCATAATAGTCCTTGTTCTCGTCTTCACTGGGTTTGAGCCACTGGCACCATTTATCGACTTTGTCATATTTAGCATCCCATTCATTCGGTGCCCGCATGACAGGTTCCTGCTGGATAGTGGCAACTGGTCCCAAAACCAAGGGCATATTGTTATACATGAAGAGAACGGCTACCAAATCACCAACCCGAGGTGTATAAGGTTGACCGAATAAATTACCCACGAAGTGCTGAAGAACAAGCGCGTTCACGTGTTGGATGGCATTAGGGTCTGTATTGTTTGCCTTAGTACTGCGTATTTTTAGCGAAACCGTATTATAATATTCTTGGTGGTCAGGTGAGTGACATTTAACTCCAGGTGATCCCATTTTGTCAATTTCCACTATGGTACAATAGTCTATGTACATTTGGCGCGAGATAAGACGCTCACTTGAATTTGTAAACGACTGCAAAATAGAAGTCATTTAAGGACCTCCCGGCAAAACACCATAATAGTGGTAGTTTTTGGCGAGTTTCCTGAGCAAGGTTCTATCAAAATTGACCAAGATTTGATTACCAGAACTATCATAGGTTACTGAATATAACCTATTAGTGGTCCCGTTCCACTGGATCCAAGAAGAATATATCCGGATTAGGTGGGCAATAAATTCATCTAGTGTTATGCCTTCGTCGCTGTCATTTTCCGTTATGACAGTTTCTGATATACTTGTAATAGATGTTGTTGTTGGCCATCGTTGCTCAACAGTATTTTCCAATCTTGTTAAAATACTCTCTGGAATATCTGTTGATTCTACGGTTTCCCAGGTATTACCATAATCGCTAGAAATACTATAAGCAGAATCGCTATCAGATCTGTATAGGTAAATACCATCACGGGGATTACCATATGCTATGTAAATATAGTCGTCCATTTAGATCATTTCCAGGTCCAAGTATTTCCCCAAGTTGATTTTGCTTGGTTAATTAGTTCATCCTTGATGTTGTCAGTGAGTAGATTATCAACTATTAATTTTTGTGTACCGGTAGCATCGGAAACTTTCTTAAAACCAGAATCACTATCACCTTGTGACTTATACCACAGTATTCCTTCTTTGTCAAAAGCAAATGTTACTCCAGTAAAGGCGTCATTTACAACGGTTCTATAAACGTATTGAGGAGTTTCTGGTTCTTTTGGTGTTGTTGGTTGCTCCGGTACAGGTACTCTTTCCACTAATCTGCATTCTAAATTCGTTATTATACCATTTGAGGAATATTCGACTCGTTTTCGGTTTACACCAGCGGTTATTTGAATATTTCCAGAACCTGTCTTTACGTCCGGCACCATATAGGTAACAATGGACCTAACAAGTGGAATTATGTCACAGATTGTTACTTTGACATCTCGATCCTTGAAAGTAATATACCAATCTTTAAGGGCAGTAGCCCTATTCTGGGCTTCTTCTAAGGTATAAATTGTAGGATCATAACAGATGGGTGCTTCTATTAAGCCATATGTTTCTATACCATCATCGTCTTGGTCAGTTGCTTGAACAGATTTCTTTTGTTGGTCTGGTATATTAGATTTTTCAAATACACCAGCGGAGTTTTCTGCAACCACTGTAACTTTATTTGCATATCCAATGAGGGAAGTGCTGTCGCCTGGATCAATTACAAACCCATCAAGATCGCGCTTCTCATAATATGATTTTTCATCGGCTACAACTAGGATGGGCTGCAAATCTTCATCTGTGCAGAAATAAAAATCTTTGGATTGTCCTGTTGTTACTGATCTAATTGCTTCGTTATAAGATAACTTAGATGGAACATATGATGCTTTTTTGGGACCATTACTAGACGTTCTGTCGACAACGATTATACTTGCACCTGTTTGACTTTCTAAATCACTTATAATGTCATTAACTTTTGTAATAAGTAGGGTGTCTGCTGTCCAAGCTCTATCTTTTGTTGATTGTGAACCAAAACCGCTTATACAAACACATTCTACTGTTGCTGTTTGATTATTATAAGAAGAGTTGTTTACAACTCCTGTAAATAAAATATAAGGTTGTGTATCAACTGTGAAAGATGTACCTGAAATAATGTTGCGTTCAACTACAACAAAAGATTGAATAAATGTTTTGCCTGGAATAAAGGCACCTGACACAATAGCATGACCATAAACTTGACCACTGTTGTCCAATGTAACCTTACATGTGGATGGTTCCACTGCCTCAGATTCACTCGATACATGGTCGGTTGTTATGGAAATAACATCCGAGGAGACATCATAACCACCAATAAATGTAAAGTTTTTAATGCCGCCAGAATTGCTCATTGCACTATTCCTCAATCATTAATTTCTTTTAATTTCATTGTGCAATGCCAACGAGAATCTGAATAGCCGGCATCTGCTGTAGCATTTAAGGATTCTACATACATGTACATTTGTTTAAAGAATGTTTTTACAAAATGAGGTCCAACGTCATCCACTAGAGTTTGGACTTGTTCCATGTATTTTTTTTCTAATACAGTAAATGAGATATCTAATGTCCATAAGGTTTCTTTTGATGTACGCATTGTTTTCCACTTGGGATTTGGTATTTTATGCGTAGCAATTTCATTGCTTTTGGACCATGAAATATTCGTAGGATTTGGTTGTCCAAGTCCATGACCATAAAATTCCGCGTCTTCGTCTGGATAATTCTTATAAGCAGGAGTATTCATAACAAAATCACCAATCTCTACAGTGAATGCTCCTGTTGTCGCTTCTGGTGTCGCATTACCACCTGATGATGCATAATCTGACATTTTTAATATTCTCCATTCCTTTTTAATATCCATTAAGTTGGCGTAACTTTTGTGCAACTACATCTGCTACCATCTTTTCAAAGGACCACTTGTCCATGACAATCATGCTACCGGTGTTACCAGATGGTGCAGTATAATTAATATTCACTTTGATGTCGCCTTGATTGGTTACAGTATTACCAAAAGCTATAGATTCTAAAACGCTTTGTAGCCTAGAATTATTAGCAACATTAGCAGCGATAATAGGTTCACCGGGATCCACCCAAGTTAGACCAGCTGTATTTACAAAACCACCCTTTGCGTGTTTTGTTATCCAATCTGGAAGGTAATTCCACAAACCTGGTCTTTCTTCACCCTGCTTTTCTTGCGCACCTATTGTACTATCCGAGGATCGTTGGTTGTATACTTGACTTCCAAGTGACGCAGTTCCTGCTGTATCAAACTGTACGCCAGGAAATGGTGTTTGTTTTCCTGGCAACTCCAAGGAAGGCGACGATGATCCAGATGAAAGTTTACTGCCTTGTTCCTTGGCTTCCTTTAGCAACGGATCACTAACACCTGCTGGTGCGTCTCCGGGATTGTCAATACCAGCACCATAGTTTGCAATCCAATCTTGTGCTTCTGGAGATAATCGTTGCCATTCAGTTGGATTTCTTTCCGCCATTACTGTTTTGATTGCAT
>Ga0153915_10000455_pt1 | contig 37893 bp, 40 predicted proteins | sample Opewatmetagenome_2_FD_107003 | JGI IMG/M metagenome (GOLD analysis project Ga0153915, IMG submission 107003) | Freshwater wetland microbial communities from Ohio, USA - Open water 3 Core 3 Depth 3 metaG | ecosystem: Environmental > Aquatic > Freshwater > Wetlands | place: USA: Ohio, Lake Erie... | reverse complement strand
GACCTTGTCGGAAACCCATTTCCTGTTGTCCATGGCAGCAATGGCGACGGACTCTGTGAACGAGTTAAGTCCGAACGGCGTCCTCACGCGCCTCAGCTCGTCGATCATCTCTTTCCTCGCGACAGCATAGCCCGCTCTCAGGCCCGCGAGCCCGTAACCCTTCGAGAAGGTCCGGATGTCAAGGCCGTGCTCCGAGTCAAGGACGTCGGGAAGATAGTTCGAGCCGCAGAAATCCGAGTAGGCCTCATCGACCATAACGATTCCATACGCCTCCCTAAGGAGCTTCCTGACACTAGCCCTCTCGAACAAGTTGGCCGTCGGGTTGTTCGGTTGACAGACGGAGCAGATCTTCGCCCGCTCATCGAGTAGCCGCTGTGGGTCGAGTGAGAAATCTCTGTTGAGAACCTGCTCGCTGATGTTAGCCAGGTTCAAGCGCGCGTAGAACTTGTACATCCCAAACGTCGGGGAGGGCGAGCAGAACGTATCTCCGGGGTTGAGGAAGCACTTGGAGACTATGTCGAGCAGTTCGTCCGAGCCGTTGCCGACGATGATCTCCTCCGGGGACACCTTGTGCTCGGTGGCGATCCTCTCCCTCAGGGAGTCTGAGTTCTCGCTCGGGTATGCCCACAGCCTCGAGAAGTCGAACCTCTCCGCCACCGCGAACACCGCTGGATTGACACCAAACAGATTGGCGTTGTCGTTGAGCAGCACCATGTCCTTGCTCGCAATCGAATAGCTCGGCCTCGCAAGGGTCTCGAGCGTCCGCCTCCTGAGCTCGCCGATCGATGTCATCAGCCACTCTTTCTCCTGCGCATCTTCGCGGCGTTCGCGTGTGCATCCAGTCCCTCGGCCTTGGCGATGACTTCAACGATATCCGATAGCTCGTGTGCGCCCTCTTGGGTCACGCTCTGGTACGGTATGATCTTGAGGAAGTCGTAGACCGTCAGCCCCGACTTCATTGATGCGGCTCCCTTTGTAGGCAGGATGTGATTCGTCCCGGTGCAGTAGTCGCCGAACACGACTGAGGAGTACCTCCCGACGAAGACTGAGCCCGCGTTCTCGATGCGGGCGAAGACCTTCCAGGGCTCGTAAGTATCTATGAGCAGGTGCTCAGGAGCGTACGAGTTCGAGAAATCCGTCGCCTCCCTAAGGTTCCTGACCTGCACGAATATCGCGCCATCCTCGGCCGCGACATTGACGACCTCGTTCCTGTCCGCCTTCTCCAGCATCTTCTTGAGGGCGAACATCGTGTCAGCGATCAGGTGCTTCGAATCTGAGACCAGGACCGCCCTGGCGAGTGGGTCGTGCTCCAGCTGCGCGAGCATGTCCGCCGCGATCATCTCCGGGCTCGCCTTCTGGTCGGCTATCACGAGTATCTCGGAAGGGCCCGCAAGGAAGTCTATCTCGCAATCGTTCCTGACCAGGAGTTTGGCCGCGGAGACGAGCGCTCCCCCGGGGCCGACGATCTTCTGGACCTTTCGGATCGACTCTGTGCCGTATGCGAGCGCGGCGATCGCCTGGGCTCCTCCGACGGGGTGCACCTCTCGGACACCGCACAGATCGGCGGCTGCGAGGATGCTATCAGGCACCTCGCCATCTCGCCCGGGCGTGCATATCGCGATCTCGTGCACGCCCGCAATGCGCGCAGGTACGCATGCCATGAGAACTGTGCTCACGTAGTCGGCTGAGCCCCCGGGAACATACACCCCGACCCGCCTTAGAGGGATGACGCGCTGTCCCATCAGCCCGCATTCGTCCTTGTACTCGAAGGGCTTGAGATCCTGCTTCTCGTGGAACGCCCCGATCCGGTTCTTGCTGACCGCCAGAGCGCCCATCAATTTCTTGGGAACCCTGTTCTTCGCGGACGCGATGCGCTCCTCTGGCACGGCTAGCTTGTTCCCCTTCAGCTTGTCGAACTTCTTCGCCAGCTGGAGCAGGGCCTTGTCGCCGCCCATCATCACCTCCTGGATGATCGGCTCGGCCTTCACCATCGCGTCGGTGACGTCCACACCCGCCCTCGACATGACCCCCTTCAGCTGGGCATCCGACATCTTGCCGAATTCGTACGACAGCATCTCAGATTACCATCCTTTCGATCGGCATCACGAGTATCCCGGCCGCGCCGACGCTCTTCAGCATCGTGATGACGCCGTTCACCTCGTCCTCGTTCGTGACCGCGTGTATGGCGACCATATCCTCTCTCCCCATTATGTTCATCACGGTCGGCCCGGACACGCCCGGCAAAAGTGTGCGCAGCTGCTGGAGGCTTGCGCGCGGGACGTTTGCCATGATGTACCTCTTCCTCGAGGCGTTCATGACGCTCTCCATCGCGCTCGTGACCTCCTCGATCCTCTCCTTCTTGTCGACAAGGGCCTTCTCGTTTGCGATCAGGACGGCCTTCGACTCGAGTATGACGCCTATCTCCTTCAGGTGGTTGAGCTTCAATGTCGACCCTGTCTCCGTGAGGTCGGTGATGACATCCGCGAGGCCGACCTGCGGAGCGACCTCGGTCGCCCCGGAGACCTCGGCGATGCCCACTTCCTTCCCGAGCTTTGCGAAGTAAGCCTTCGTGAGGTTCGGGAAGCTTGTGGCCACGGTGCACCCGTCCCTGACATCCTCCACCCGGCCGATCGCCGACTCGTCAGGCACTGCAACTACGAGCCTGCACTTCCCGAAGTCCAGGTTCATGACCGTCTCGACCTTCCTCGCAGTCTCCATCACGAGGTCGAGTCCAGTGATCCCGAGGTCTGCAGCGCCCATCTCGACGAATTCAGGTATATCCTGAGCCCTCGCGAGGAGCACCTGGTACCTCCCCTTGCCGAACTCGGCGAGAAGGGTACGGTTGCTCGAATCCGGCACCGGGAATCCTATCTTGTTCATCAGCTTGATTGCGCTCTGGTTCAGCCTGCCCTTGTTCGGAAGGGCTATCCTGACTGTGGTCATGCGGACACCTCCTCTAGGCCCTGAATCCGCGAGGCGCAACATAGGGCTGCGCCTGGGATACGGTCTTCCGGAAAATCGGCTTCGGCGCACTTGCTCGTACGGGTGAATCTACCCGTGAAGGCAATCAAACACGACCTTCGGCCCTGCCATGTTCATGCGCCTCTAGCGTCCGGCTTGAGGCGGCCGACTCTATATATTTATTACGGTGAGGCCCCGGTTCCGTCATCCAGCCATTGACCAACCCTGTACATCGACGGAAATTGCATAGCTTGATATTCCGCGACCGGCCTCTGATACACGTCACGGTTCCCCGCAGGAAATGGTGATACACTGGCGCTCGACCCGAACACGCAGCCCGAACCACCGAAGGGTCCGGACGACCTGAGGAGCGTCGCGATAGCGAGCATTCTTGAGGTCACCTCCGAGTTCCTCTACGTCGAGAGCTTGGACGCGCTCCTCCAGAGGATCGTGAAGACCGTGGCGGAGACCTTCGGGCTCTCCGCCGTCACAATCGGGATACGCAACAAGGAGACCGGCCTGTTCGAGATCAGGGCGGTCTATGGCTACGAGCCGCCCCTCGACGAGCACATCAAGAGGGTGAAGTACACCGCCGAGCGGATGACGAGGGACCTCCGCCCGGAGTTCCTCATCGGCAAGAACACTTACTACGTTCCGGCGGAGAACTGGGAGCTCGACGACGAGGACATGCTGTTCGTGAGGCATCCCGAGCGGACGGACAACGCGAGGCGGTTCCCGGACGAGTGGCACGAGAACGACTACATCGACTTCCTGATGTACGAGAAGAACGGCGACCTGATGGGATTCCTCGAGATCGACGAGCCCGACAACCACAAGGTGCCAGACGACAACATCCTGAAGGCGATCGAGGTGTTCTCCGACCTGGCGTCGATCGCGATACAGAACGCGGAGCTCTACGACAACGTCAAGAACGACCGAATGAAGATCGAGCTCCTGATCGACCTGATAGGGCACGACGTGAACAACTACGCCCAGGCCGTGAGCGGGTTCATTGAACTCGGTATGTCCCGCAAGGGTGTGCCCGAGCCCTCCAGGAAGAACCTGGCGAAGGCCTTGGAGCAGATCTGGAATCTCAACAAGCTCGTGAACAATGTGAAGCTCTATGCGAAGGTTGAATCCGCAGGCGCGCAGGATCTCAAGCCGATGGACCTGGTCGGCGTGATCAAGGAGGGCTTCGGCTCGGCGGCGTCCTACCTGCCGCACAGGACCGTCAGGATGCAGTTCGATGACCAAGACCAGGCGAAGTGCGCCATGATGAACGAACTGGCGAAACAGATCTTCGTCAACATCTTCTCGAACGCCATCAGGTTCGACGAGCACGAGGAGGTGGTCGTCGACGTGAAGATAGACGAGGCCTTCGAGGAGAAGAGGCATCTGTGGATCGTGTCGATCGCTGACCATGGTCCAGGCGTGGAGGACGGCCTCAAGAAGGACATCTTCCAGAGATTCACGCAAGGCCCGGTGTTTGCGAGGGGCAGCAGCGGGCTGGGACTCCACATCGCGAAGACCCTGGTCGACTCCTACAAGGGGAGGATATGGGTCGAGGACCGGGTCAAGGGTGACCGCTCCGAGGGGAGCGTATTCAAGGTGGCTCTCCCGAAGGCGCTCGTGCCTTCCTAGGTCGGGTAGAGGATGCCGACTACGAGGACTACCGCAGAAACAGCGACGCTCAGTCCTACAACCAACCACGGGTTGACCTTGAGCGCCTTCTCGTCCTCTTGATCGAAGTAACGAATGAGCCCCGCAGCCGAGTGGAACCCTTCGCCTTTCTTCTCCTTGGGCATATGTCTTCGACGCGCTAATGGCGCGTCTCCTTATTTAAACGTTTACGGGCCAATCTTCGGGCTCCAGTCGGTCGATTCTGCGCGGAGAACCGTCAGGAAAAACATTATATAATCAACAAGATAATTGATTGTTCCCAGTCTGGCTGATGCAGATTCCGCGACATGGGGATGTAGAGCAGGCAGGCTAGGCCCGCACACTAGCTTAGGAGGTCGTAAAATCGCCACGGTATTCCTTGTCGACGACGAGAAGTTCATCGTCGACCTTTACAGGGACATCCTCGAGGCGGCCGGCCACACGGTTATAGGCGTTGCCTCCGATGGCGAGGAGGCTGTGCGGAAGTACAAGGAGATGAAGGAGAAGCCGGTCATCATCATCATGGATCAGAGGATGCCGGTCAAGGATGGCATGAGCGCCACCCAAGAGATCCTCAAGATGGACCCCTCAGCGACCATATTCTTTGGCAGCGCCGACCTTCACATCGAGAAGGAGGCGATCGCCGCGGGCGCGAAAGGGTTCCTGCTGAAACCTTTCAGGATCGAGGAGCTCCTTGCGGCGATAAAGGAAGCTGCGTCCGCCAAGGGCTAGCGAAGCCAGCAGAACCGCGGGCTTCGACCGATTGTTTGTCAGGTGATGTGAATGAACGAGAGAGAGCTATGCATTGGACGGTCCGACGGGACCGGGCTACTTTTAAGTAGCCTTGCCGGAATGGGGACTGAGACCCCGGGAAGGGGATGACCGATGGCCGAGGAGACGAGCGACCTGAGGGCCCTCAGGTGGAAGAAGCTGAAGGACCTCCAGGAGAAGGGTCTGGACCCGTACAGGATCTACAGGTTCGACAGGACGCACACGATGACCCAGCTGAAGCAGGAGTTCGCGTCCGTCGGCCCGGAGAGGACCAAGGACGAGGTCGCCACCGCGGGCAGGCTGATGGCCCTGAGGCTCCACGGCAAGGCGGGCTTCGCGGACCTGTACGACAGGGATGCGAAGGTTCAGATCTACTTCAAGCTCGACGAGCTCGGACAGGAGAGGTTCGACATCATCAGGTCCCTTGACCGCGGGGACATCATAGGCGTCAAGGGCCCGGTCTTCAGGACGAAGATGGGCGAGATCACCATCGCGGTGAAGGACTTCGAGGTGCTCGCGAAGTGCCTCGAGCCGCTCCCGGACACGTTCCACGGCGTCGAGGACGTGCAGACGCGATATCGGCAGAGGTATCTTGATCTGCTCATGAACGAGGACATCCGCCAGAAGTTCATCAGGAGGAGCCGGATGGTCGCGTACATGCGGGACTGGCTCAACGCGAGGGACTTCATCGAGGTCGAGACGCCGATCCTCCAGCCGCTATATGGCGGGGCGCTCGCGAGGCCTTTCAAGACGCACCACAACTACCTGGACATGGACCTCTACCTGAGGATCGCGCCCGAGCTGTACCACAAGAGGTGCATAGTCGGGATGCTCGAGCGAGTATACGAGATAGGCCACAACTTCAGGAACGAGGACATTGACGCGCAGCACTATCCGGAATACACCTCGATGGAGCTCTACTGGGCGTACGTCGACTACAACGATATCATGGACCTGACCGAGGCGCTGCTCTACGACACGGCTATGCACTTGCTCGGCACGGACAAGGTCCCGTACGGCGACAGGACGCTCGACTTCTCCAAACCCTGGCCGAGGATAACCATGCACGACGCGATCCTGCAGCATACCGGCCTGGACATCGCCGCCCTGAAGACGGTCGACGAGGCGCGCGAGGAAGCCCTGAAGCTCGGGGTCAAGGAGGCTGAGCACTGCGAAACCCTCGGGAACGTCGTCGCCGAGGTGTTCGACAAGGCGACCCAACCGAAACTGATCAACCCGACATTCGTGATCGACCATCCAATCGAGGTCTCGCCCCTGGCCAAGAGGAAGAGGGGCAACCCGTGCCTGGTCGAACGGTTCGAGCTGTTCATCAACGGCTGGGAGTTCGCGAACGCGTACTCCGAGCTAAACAACCCGGTGGAGCAGGAGCAGCGGTTCCGCGAGCAGGACAGGCTGAAGCAAGAGGGAAACGAGGAGGCTCATCCAATTGATGAGGACTACGTCCATGCTCTTGAGCTGGGGCTTCCGCCGACCGGAGGCCTCGGGATAGGCATAGACAGATTCGCGATGCTCCTGACGAACTCGCCATCGATCAAGGAGGTCATCCTGTTCCCGCACATGAAGCCGGAGGCCGTCTGAAGGTTCTGGCAATGGCCGAGGCTGAGCGCGGGATCATGATACAGGACTTCCAGCCTTCCAGAATCGACGACCTCGTCGAGGCTCAGAACAGGATATTCGCCGACTACATGGTCCCCGTCCGCTCGACGAGATCCTTCTTCATCGATTTCCTGAAATCGGTCGGTGGCAGCCTCGGGAACATCATCGTGGCCCTCGACGAGGACATGATTGTGGGTTACGTGAACCCGGTCTCGGACGGCGGCGAGGGATGGATCGGCGGTATCGGAGTCCTCCCAAAGTACAGAGGCGCAGGCATCGGTACGAAGCTCATGGCGGCTGCTGAGGCAAAGCTCAGGGACCGCGGCGTCAGATCGGTGCAGCTCGAGGTCATCGAGGGCAACACTCGCGCGCAGAGGCTCTACAACAGGCTGGGCTACAATGCGACTAGGAGGTTCTTCTCTGCAGAAGGACGCCCTGCGAGGTTCGAAGGCTTCGGCGAACCGCCCCGGAGAGCCTCGCTTGCCGATGTCCTGCCAGTCCACGCATCTTCCTATCGCGACGCCTGCTGGCAGAGACGGAAGGCAGACGCCCTGATCCAATCGGCCCGGGGCGCCGAGATGTATCGCACCGACGGCGGGTTCGTCATGGTCCGGATTGTGGAGACGACCGGGTTCATCCCCTTCCTCGGGGTGGCTCCTGACAGAAGACGCCAGGGGATCGGCACGTCCCTGGCAAGGTTCGCACTGACCCGCCTCCACGAGATGGGGGCCTTCAAGGCCTCGATATTCAACGTGACCGAGAACGAGGCGAACCTCAGGATGGCCGATCTGTTCGATTTCAAGGTGACGCTCAAGCAGATCGAGATGCAGAAGACCATCTGAGTCTGACAGATGGCAGGTCTTCGACCGGGAAATGAATAAGCCACGAATGCATACAAGGACGGGGAACTATGGCAGGGGAGATTGTCAAAGTTGAGAACCTGAAGAAGCACTACCCGCCGAACACGAAGGCAGTTGACGGGGTTTCGTTTTCGATCGACAAACCGAGGATATTCTCTCTGCTCGGTCCGAACGGAGCGGGCAAGACCACAATGGTCGAGATGCTCGAGGGCCTCCGAATCCCGAGCGGGGGAAACGCGTGGGTATTCGACGTTGATGTAACAAAGGACTACAGCCCGATCAGGGACAGGGTGGGCACGCTGCCGCAGAACTTCGAACCGTTCGACGAGCTGAAGCCCCCCGAGGCTGTGAGCTACTGGGCGGGCCTGTACGGAGTCAAGATCACACCCAAGGAGGTCAACCGGATGATTGAGCGGGTCGGCCTGACCGACAGGAAGAACTTGATCTCCAGGAAGCTGTCCGGGGGCGAGAAGAGGAAGCTGGGGATTGCGCTCTCGCTCGTGAACGACCCTGACCTGCTGTTTCTGGACGAGCCCACAACGGGGCTCGACCCCAAGGCCAGGCGCGATCTCTGGGCGATGATCAACGAGGTCAGGAAGAACGGCGCGACGGTCTTCCTCACGACGCACTACCTCGATGAGGCCGAGAAGCTCGCCGAGGATGTCGCCATCATGCACAAGGGCAAGATGATCGCGCGGGGAACCCCCCAGGAACTCATCACGAAATACGGCAAGATGACGGTGGTGGTCCTGGCCGGCGCAGGGGAGTTCGGACTCAAGGAGATCACCAGGAGAGGGATCTCGGCCACGATGGAGCCTGACGGAGACGTCCTTGTCCCTGTTGCAGACCCTGCGGAGATGCGGACGATATTCATGAAGCTCTCCGCGATCGAGCTGAAGGTAAGGGACATGTACACGAGGAGGCAGAGCCTCGAGGACGTGTTCCTCGGGCTTGTGGGGGCTCGGATGGAAGAGGGGGTGTTGAGGGAATGAACCGAATCCTTGTCGACCTGATTGCCTCGGGCAAGCAGTACCTCCGATCGAAGGTCGGTGCGTTCTTCACGTTCTTCTTCCCGATCCTCCTCGTTCTACTGTTCGGTGCCATTTTCACCGCGAGCCAGTCGGGCAAGGTCACCATACCCGTTCAGAATCTCGACGACGGGATACCGCTGGGACCCGATGTCGTCCTGAAGCTAAGCGCCAACCTGACTGACGCGCTGAACGCCACGGACCTGGTCACGGTCGAAGTGATACCTGCGAACGTCGACCTCAGGGAATACATGAAGGAACACTCGATGACCGTCGCGCTGCACATCCCGAAGAACTTCACCCAGAACATACTCATGAACCACAACGTGACGGATCCGAATTACGCGATGGTCACCCTCTACGGCGACCCCACTCAATCGACCTTCGGCACTGCCAATACGATCGTCTCAGCGGTTGCAGATGGAATGAACTACGGGATAATCAGGGCTCAGCCCATCATAGTCCTGGGACCCTACGAACAGGTCCAGGAGAGCTACACGTTCATGGACTACTTCGTGCCAGGGATTGTTGGAATGACCGTCATGACGAACTCGCTGTTCAGCATGACCTCGATCTGCGCGACCTACAAGAACAGGAACTACTTCAAGCTCCTCGCGACGACCAAGCTGAAGAGGCATGAGTGGTTGCTGTCACACTTCCTGCTTTACACGATTCTCATGTACGGTTCGTTGGTCGTGACGTTCTTGGTCGGGAAGGCGGCCTTCGACATGTCTTCGTCGCTCACCCCAATCGCTTTCCTACTGATCCCAGCAGGTGCGTTCCTGTTCGTGTCGATGGGCATGCTGTTCGGGAGCGCCGTCAAGGATCCGGAATCGGCAGTGGCGATCGCGAATATCATCGGGTTTCCGATGATGTTCTTGTCTGGGTCGTTCTTCCCGATAGAGTCGTTTCCACCGTTCTTGCAGGCTGTAGCCCAGGTCCTTCCGTTGACATATCTGAACGAAGGGCTCAGGGACACGATGGTCTACGGGGTCGACGCGAACGCGCTGGTCAGCCTCGGCGTGCTCGTTGTCGTCGGACTGGCATTCGCGTTGCTCGCGAGCAGACTGATGTCCTGGAAGGAGAAGTAATGCGGATCAGGATCTGCACTGGGCGTACTTCTCGTCCGCCTGCCACTTCTTGTTGACCCAGTCCTGGAGCTTCTGGATGTCCGGCTCCTTCATGTGCCGGAACCTCCCCTGGATCTTCAGGTACTCGGCAACCGGAGTTCCCTTTGGCTTCCTGTTGATCGTGACCTTTCCGTTCTCGCACTCGTAGAGAGTCCACATCCCAGTGTCGACCGCTAGCTTCGCGACCTCGATCGACTTAGCTGTGTCGTGCCTCCAGCCGGTCGGGCAGGGCGTGAATACCTGGATGTATCTGAACCCCTTGATCTTCTTTGCCTTCTCGAACTTGTTGATGAAGTCCTGGATGTGGCCCACCGACGCGGTCGCGACATACGGCACGTTGTGGGCCATCATGATCTGCGGCATGTCCTTCTTGAAGTTCTCCTTGCCCGCCTTCACCTTGCCGACTGGGGTTGTCGTGGTCCATGCGCCGAACGGAGTGGACCCCGACCTCTGTATTCCGGTGTTCATGTATGCCTCATTGTCGTACATGACGTAGAGCATGTCCTCGTTTCTCTCGGCGCAGCCGGACAGAGCCTGGATGCCTATATCTGCGGTTCCTCCGTCGCCGGCTATTCCCATCACTAACGTGTGATCGTTACCCTGCATCCTCAGCGCCCTCGACACCCCCGCGGCGCAGACCGCGGTGTTCTCGAAGGCTACATGATGGAACGGGACCTTCCACGCGACGAGCGGGTAGGTCGCCCCGAAGATCAGCAGGCAGCACGCGGGGTTGACGACTATCGTATCCTTCCCCAGTATCTTCATCATATTCCTGACAGCGGTCGCAGCTCCGCAGCCGGCGCACGCCGTGTGACCCCTGGTGAAAAGCTCCTCGTCGGGCATCTCTTTCAGCTTCACTGCTCCACCCCCCTTGTGCCCATCCATGTGATGTCCTTCCTGGCCTTCCCCGTCTTCGCCGCCTCCATGAGGCGCTCGTAGATGAACCTGATATCCGCGGACGAGACGTCCCGCCCGCCCAGGCCCCCTATGAAGTCCATGATCGGCACGCTGAGACCATATGACGCGCTCCTGAGTTCGATGAAAGACGGCCCGGCGACCCCGTACGACACGGCCCGGTCGAACACTCCGACGGCCTTCGACTTCTCGACGATCTTCCTCATCTGCTCGGTCGGATACGGCCTCCAGAACCTGAGCTTGACGAGTCCGACCTTCTTGCCAGCGGCCCTCAGCTCGTCGACGACCTCGCGGGCCGTGGAGCTCACGGTGCCCATCGTCACGAGAACTGCCTCTGCGTCGTCAACCTTGTAGGCATCGATCATGCCGCCATGGTTCCTGCCGAACTGCTTCGCGAAGGCAGCGTTGACCTCCTCGACGACCTTGGGCACTTGCCGCATCGCGTTGTCCTGGTTCCACCTGACCTCCATCATATACTCCGGAGGAACGAACGGACCGACGACCTTGGGTGCGCCAGTATCCAGAATGGGGCCCGGCGGCACGTACTTCGGGATGAACCTGTCCGCCTCGGCTGGTTCCGATAGCTCGACTGGTTCGACCGTGTGCGAAAGTATGAACGCGTCAAGGCCGACCGTCATCGGAAGCGAGACGCGCTTGTCCTCGGCTATCCTGAACGCCTGGAGGACCATGTCGTGGACCTCCTGGTTGTTGTCGCAGAACACCTGGACCCAGCCGGAATCTCGCTCCGGCATGATGTCGTTGTGCTCGACCCAGATGTTGATCGGCGCTGCGATGGCCCGGTTGACCACGGCCATGACCACGGGCAGCCTGAGCCCGGATGCGACTGGCAGGATCTCGTGCATGAGAGCCAGACCCTGAGACGAAGTAGCGGTGAACGTCCGGACGCCCGTCGCGCTCGCGGACACGCACGCGCTCATGGCGGAGTGCTCGCTCTCGACCTCCATGTATGCGCAATCCAGCTCCCCGTTGTTGATGAACTCGGAGAGGTGCTCGACGATGAATGTCTGCGGGGTGATCGGGTAGGCGGCGACCGTCTTCACCCTGGCCCTCATCGCAGCGTATGCGGCCGCGTAGTTCCCGGTGACAACCTTCTTTATCGCCATTCACCTCACCATCCTGATGGCCTCTGCGGGGCACTCGTTGGCGCAGATCCCGCAGCCCTTGCAGTACTCCATGTCGAATTCCATCTTGTCCGGCTTCCTGTAGATGCAACCCTCGGGGCAGTAGAACCAGCAGAAGTTACACATGGTGCACTTCTCTATGTCATACTCCGGATGAAAGACCTTCCAGCTGCCGGTCTTGTTCTCCACGAACGAGCCTGGGCCGACTAGTCCGGCCTCGGTCTCCATCGGTATAGACGCAGCGCCCAGCGGCATCTGCTTCACATCCGGAAGCCACTTCTTGGCGGTCTTGAGCTGCCTGTGTCCATGAGACTCTCCGAGAACGGTTCTCTCGAAGGCCACCCGCGCGGCCTTCGCGTTCAGCTCGCCGACCTTCGGCCCGAGCCTGTCCCCGAAGATCTGCATGATGCCCTTCTCGACGGACTCGATCTTGACGAGGCCCGTCGCCTTCGCGATTGCTCCGAGTATCGCGGAGTTGGTCGCGGGCTGTTTGAGTACCTCGAGCGCGACGCTCGTCGCGTCCACTGTCGCGAGCTTGACGTCGAGGCCGACATCGATCTCCTCGGGCTTCTTGGCGGAATTGACTATGACCATCCCGCCCTTCCTGAGGCCCTCCACGACATTGACGGTCTCGATGAGTCCCTCGTCCAGCACGACGACGAAATCGGGCTCATAGACCTGTGTCTTCCTGTAGATCCTCTTGTCATCTATCCTAGTGAATGCAAGCACCGGCGCGCCACGCCTCTCAGCTCCAAAAAACGGGAACGCGGTCGCATAGCCCCCCTCTTGGAAGGCCGCGCTAGCGAGTGCTTGCGCCGCCATGACCGCGCCTTGACCGCCACGGCCATGGAAACGTATCTCATGCATGCTATTCCTCGCTGTTCTTTTGTATGTTCAGATTAGGTTTAAGACTTTCTAAGCAACACGGCCCGAAAGCCGCGGGACGTGGAGCCAGATATCGGCGAGTGAACCGGGCCGAGGGCTCCTCAGCGCCATTCGTATCGATGGTCGAAATATTCATTGCGCCAATGGGTCGAAAACGACATCCCAGAGCCCCGGAGTTATGTGTTTCGAGGCTCTGCCCAAACCTTTTTGCAGGTACGGGTGGATTTGCCTACGGGATGACGAAGAAACTGTCGGAAGGGGTTACCCTCCGGGTGGCGCGCGCGCACCACCAATCAGAGGTCGGCCTCGGGAGGGCGAGAATTGACTCGGTCACGAGAAAGGATCTCGGAGTTGACGTCGGTGGCATAATCGAGATCGTGGGGAAGAAGAAGACCGCAGCGAAGATCTTCAGGGCCGCCCACGAGGACGAAGGGCTCGGAATCATCCGGATTGACGGGATGATCAGGGGCAACGCGGGCATCTCGATAGGGGAGAAGGTCGTGGTCAAGAAGGCCGACGCGCAGACGGCGCACAAGATCGTCGTCGCTCCCAAAATCCCGCAAGGCAAAAGGGTCAGGTTCGGCCAAGGGGTCGAGGGGCTCTTCAAGAAGGGCCTCCTGAACAGGGCGCTCGTCAAGGGCGACGAGATCGTCATCCCGAACATCGCGCTCATGAGCGGCTTCCTGCCGTTCGTCGTGGTGCAGACGACTCCGACGGGAATCGTACAAGTCACCGAAATGACCGAGCTCTCGGTGAAGACCGAGCCCGTGGAGGTCACCCAGATCGAGCGACCCTCGGTCACATACGAGGACATCGGAGGGCTCGAGGAGGAGCTGCAGAGAATCAGGGAGATGATCGAGCTCCCGCTGAAGCACCCCGAGGTCTTCTCGAGGCTCGGGATCGACCCGCCGAAGGGGGTGCTTCTCTATGGTCCTCCTGGAACCGGCAAGACCCTCATCGCGCGGGCGGTGGCGAACGAAGCCGGTGCGAACTTCTACTCCATCCAGGGCCCAGAGATAATGTCCAAGTTCTACGGCCAGAGCGAGGAGCGACTCAGGGAGATCTTCACCGAGGCCGAGAAGAACGCCCCGTCCGTGGTATTCATCGACGAGCTCGATTCGATCGCGCCCAAGCGGGACGAGGTCCAGGGAGAGGTGGAGAGGCGGGTCGTCGCGCAGCTGCTCACACTCATGGACGGCCTCACGACGCGCGGATACGTGATAGTGATCGCTGCGACGAACAGGGACGAGGCCATCGATCCCGCGCTAAGGAGGCCGGGAAGATTCGACCGGGAGATAGAGATAGGCGTGCCGACCGTGTCCGGAAGACAGGAGATACTCCAGATACACACCAGAGGAATGCCTCTCGATGAGGGAGTGAAGCTGGACCACATCGCGAAGATCACTCACGGATTCGTCGGCGCGGATCTCGCGTCGCTCGCCCGAGAGGCCGCGATGAAGTCTCTGAGGAGGTATCTGCCGGAGATAGACCTCGGAAAGCCGATACCGACCGAAATCCTGGAGAAGATGAAGGTCACCGCCTCCGACTTCAACGACGCGCTGAAAGAGATCGAACCGAGCGCGATGAGGGAGGTGTTCGTCGAGGTTCCGCATGTCAGCTGGGCGGATATCGGCGGCCTCGACGACGTGAAGAAGGAACTGCACGAGGCGATCGAGCTCCCGATGGAGGACCCGGAGTCATTTGTCCGCATGGGAATCCGGCCTCCGAGGGGCGTCCTGCTTTTCGGCGCCCCGGGGACCGGCAAGACACTGATCGCGCGCGCGATCGCGACCGAGTCGAAGGCCAACTTCATCTCGATCAAGGGCCCAGAGATAATGTCGAAGTGGGTGGGCGAGAGCGAGAAGGCCGTCAGGATGATATTCAAGAAGGCGAAGCAGGTCTCGCCTTCAATCGTGTTCCTGGACGAGATAGACTCGATAGCGCCGAGACGAGGAGGCCATTACGACTCTGGGGCCACGGAGCGCGTCGTGAACCAGCTCCTGACTTCCATGGACGGGCTCGAGGACATGGAGAACGTGTTCGTCATCGCAGCCACGAACAGACCGGACATGGTCGACCCCGCGCTGCTACGGCCTGGGAGGTTCGACAAGCTCATGCTGATTCCCGTCCCGGACGAGAAGGCCAGGCTGAAGATCCTGCAGGTGCACACGAAGAGCATGCCACTCCACGACATCGACCTCGCCGAGCTCGCGAAGAAACTGGACGGCTACGTCGGGGCCGACATCGAGAACCTCTGCAGGGAGGCCGCGCTGTGCGCTCTGAGGAAGAACAAGACCGCGAGCAAGGTCGCAAAGGAGCATTTCGAGGAGGCGCTGGCCGCGGTCAAGCCATCGACCGATTCGGAGACCATCAGATTCTACGAGAACCTGTTCCGGCAGATGAAGACCGCAATCTCTAAGAAGACCAAGGATGATTTGACCTTGGGCTATTACAGATAGCTGGAGATGGGATGTCAATGCGCAAATTCATCACCGAGCTGAAAGGAAAAACCGTGATGACAAACGACGGTCAGATCCTTGGGATGATCGAGAACTTCTTGGTGGACACAAAGACGGGCACGATACAGAACGTCCTCGTGATACCCGCCGAGGACGTCGAGCCGCGGTTGTTCAAGACTGATGGACAGGGCCGGCTCGTGCTGCCGTTCAGCGAGATGAAAGCGGTCCGTGACGTCGTAGTGATGAGCATCGCGTAAGCGATGCATTGATCGAAATCACAGCCTCCAGCTCGAGCGCTTGACTACTTCCTCGCCCTTTTCTCCTTCTCGTTCAGGATTCGCCTTATCAGTTCGCTCTTCGTGCCGTCCGTGCCGAGACCGAGCGACGCGGAGATGGCCTCGACCTCCTCCCGGCGCATGGATTTCAGCGAATCCTTCGTCAGATTCATCAGATTCGAGGAGGCGGTGTCCTTGTCCCCGACGACCTCCTCGCCTGGCGGCGGAGGACCTTGCTGTCCCCGGCCTGCCGACTTCTGCTCCATCCTCTTTGCGTTGTCGACTGCATCGCGAAAGTCCGGGGCAATCCTCTGAGCCTCGAGGAACGACGTCTTGGCTTCGTCCGCCTTCCCGAGCCTTTCAAGAACTATTCCCCTGTTGTTGTACGCCTCTGCAGTGACCCCAGCCTTGAGCGACTGGTCAAACGTCCTCAGGGCGTCCGCAAGCAGGTCGATCGAAAGTTGGCAGAAGCCCTTGTTCGTCAACGCGACCGGGGTCGGGTACATGACCGAGGACTCCTCGAAGCACGCGATCGCCTCGCGGACTCTGTCGACCTTGTAGAGGATGCAGCCTCTGTTGTTCCATGCAGCGTGGTTGTTCCTCTGAAGCCTTATCGCCTTGTCGAACTCGGTGCTCGCCCCCTCGATCTCGCCGATCCGTAGCAGCAGTATGCCGTTGTTGTTGAACGCCTCTGACTGGTCCAGGGGCATGGCTTTCGTCTTCTCGAAAGATTCGAGCGCGCCAGTGGCGTCTCCTGCCTTGAGCTTCACTAGCCCTCGATAGTTCTGAAGCGCAGCCAGGTTCTCGAGCGTGAGGGCGTTCTCGACGTCCTCGAGCGCGAGCTTCAGGTCCATCCTTGAACACGCCTCCAGAGATGCGGCAGCCTTCGCCTGCCACCCCGAGGCGGACTTCCGCAGCACCTCGCTGATCCGCATCGCGTTCTCGGACTCGCCCATCTCCTGGAACAGGTGGTGCAGATTGTACAGCGCGGGCATGCACCCGGGGTCGGCGGCCAGCGCGTGCTCATATGTCTTGGCCGCGGCCTCCAGCTTACCCATCGCGTACAGCACGTTCCCGGCGGCTGTCAACATGGTCGGATCCTCGCCTTCCAACCTCAGGGACTTGCCGAGGTAGTCAAAGGCTTCCTCAAGCCGGCCGAGACCATAGAGCACCTCCGCCTTGTCGCCATAAAGCTCCTCCGCAAGCTCCTCGACGCCCTCCTCGAGGACCCGCGCGACAGCGTCCTCCGAGAGGCGGTTCTGAAGTTCCGCGCTCTCCGACGCCCTTGCGGCCTCTGCGGTGAAGATGTCCTTGACTATGCGCGGTACCTCGGTGAACTTCTGCGAGATCTTCTTCGACACATCGTCGAGAGCGCGTTTGGCCTCCGCATAGTCCGGATCGAGCCTGATCGCTGCCTCGAAGCTCGCCTTCGCAGCGCTGATGTTGTTGTTCTTCCTGGCCGCCAGACCCCTTAGGTACCATCCCTTGGGCAGCTCGGGCCTTATCTGAGTCATCTGACTGAAGGCGTCGAAGGCCTCCGCGAACCGAGCTAGCTCGTACAGCAGGCTGCCCTTGTTCATCCACGCCTCGACATAGTCGTGTTTCAGCTCGATAGCCCGATTGTACGAGGCGAGAGCCTCGTTCAGCTGGCCGAGGCTGTGCAGGGTCGCCCCGCGATTGTTGTGGACCTTCTCCAGCCTGTAGTTGATCTTGAGGACCGCGTCGTACGCCTCGAGGGCCTCCTTGTACCTGCCAAGCCTGTGGAGCGTGGAACCCTTGTTGATGAGCGCCTTCTGCATCGTCGGGTTGTACTGCAGGGCGCGGTCATAGCAGGTTATCTCCTCCGAGTACCTTCCGAGCGAGAAGAGGCAGTTGCCGAGCGAGAACCACGTCTCGTCGCTGTCCCCCTTCAGTTCCAGGGCGTGCTTGTAGCATTCGAGGGCCTGCTCGTGATACCCCATCTCGTCGAGCGTGTTCCCCTTGAGCCGCCACGGGACGTCGTAGTCCTCCTTCAGCATGATGGCCTTGTCGAAGTTGTCCAGCGCGCGCATGTAGTCCCGGTCCGCCATTGCGCCGTATCCGCCCTTCATCGCCTCTTCGAGCTGCCGGTCGAGCCCTGGTGCCATCGTCGTCTTCACGCGCTCCTTCCATTGCTCGGCCGCCCGGATGACCTCCTTGTCGAGATCGAACCTGCGAAGGAGCGCTGCGAGCTTCGCACCGTCCGCAACGCCCACATTGTTCGTCTCCGCGAAAACGCCCGCATCGTCGACGATCTTCGATGTCGTGAAGACAAGCCCGTTCGGGGACTCCGAGCGCTTCATGTACGCGACGAGGCTCTCGATGTCGGGCTTCGTGACTTGCTCCTCCCCGCGCGAGAAGAAGACCGTGTACCGCTTCCCGTCCGGCCTGTGGACGCACTCAGAGACGAAGAACGTGCTTTTCGGCCTGCCCCTGGTAATCTTGAGCTCCAGGTATCCAAGGACCGTCTCCACGAGCCTGTAGAACTCCTGGTCCGAAATCTCCTTGACGGCCTTGAGGATGCGCTCGTCCGAGCGCTCGCTGATGATCTTGTCGATCTCCACCATCAGCCACCACCCCCGCTGACGGCCTTGAGCCATTTTGCGGCGTCCTTGTTGTTCGGGTCGAGCCTGACGCTCTCCTCGAAGCACTTCCTTGCCTCGTCCGTGCGCCCGACCGCGTTGAGCGCGATGCCCTTCCTTCCGAGGGCGTACGAGTCATCCTCGGAAAGGTCGAGGTACTTGTCGTAAGCCTCGATCGCCTTCTCGTACTTCTCCTTGTCCAGGAGGATGTCCGCCTTGAGGAGCCACGCGCTCATGTCGGACGGCTCGAGGGAGTTGTACCTGTCGAGGCACTGTATCGCAGCCCCCCACCGCCCGAGCTGCTTCATGGTCTTGGCCTTGCCCAGCCATGAGCGCGGGTTCTCGTCGTCGAGGGCCAGGGCACGGGAGAAGCTCTCGTCCGCGCCGTTCTGCTTTCCGTGGTCGAGCAGGACCTCGCCCATCGAAACCCATGCGTCCACCAGGCCTGGGTCGAGCGTCACCGCCTTGCTGAAGTATTGCACGGAAGCTCCCCACTTGCCCTCCCTGTCGGCGAGTACACCTCGCCAGTACCAGGCGATTGGGTCCTCGCGGTTCTTCTCATAGTACTCGTGCACCCGCGCTGAGGCCTGAGCCAGCTCTTCCTTGGCCACCAGCGCCTCAATCACCACAAGATGGGCGTCACCGAGATCGGGCTGCGACTTCAGGACCTCCGAGGCGATCTGGATCGCGCCGTCATAGTCCTCAGAGACCAAGGCCTCCATGGCCTTGTCGAGGGGGCTAGGCGGCTGTGCCGAGACCGGTTCTGGCTTCGGTGCGACTACCTTCTCTTCCGGCGGTGCCTGCGCAGGGGCGGGCGCCACTGCGGTCCTCTTGAACTCGAATATGAGCTCCGAGACCTTCTTGTCAAGGTCTGGCCGTGAAGATATCGCGCGCTGGTTCTCAGCTTCAGCGGCGTCCTCGGTCCTGCCCATCATGCGGAGCGTCTCCACGAGGCTGTCGTGAGCGGGCATGTGCCTGGGATCGATTGATATCGCTCTCCTGAAACAGTCGACGGCGTCACTTGGCCGCCCTAGGTCCCGCAGGATGTCCCCTTTCAAGACGTAGAGCTCCGGTCTCTCGCCCTGCATCAGCATCTCGTCGATCCTAGAGAGCGCCTCCATCTGGTTACCGAGCATGAGATGTGCCCTTGCCAGCGCCTCACCTATCTTGTAGTCGTCCGGGAAGTGCGTCAGCGCATCCGCGAGATGCTCCTCGGCCTCGGTCCATTCTTCAGCGTCCATGCACAGCAGGCCGAGGTTCCTCATGGAGATCGAGTACAGGTCGTCGGAAGGGACCACCTTTGAGAAGTAAGCCTTCGCGCGCTGCGTGAGATAGTCGCCAATGTCCTTGCGCCACTTTTTCGAGGTGGTCCTGAAAAGGATTCCCTTGGAAGCGGCCCAGTAGACCACCCCCACCCTGACATACAGGTCGCTCATCGCCTCGAGAGGGAATATCTTCTCCGTGGCGTTGACCTTCTGGACAATCGAGGTGATGACATCCGCGGCATCGCTCGAGAGCAGCAGACGGGAGCCGTCGGACTTCAGTGGTATCCCGAGGTGTGCGAGGACTGCGTCGCATCTGACGTAAAAGCCCTGGAGCTCCTCATGCGGCATCGCCTGGATGTTCAGGTCCTTGATCGCCTTCGCAAGGTCCGCGGATGGAACACTGACGACGTCGCCCCTGGTGTTCGGGCCGAGCTCGTAGGCGGCCGAGCCTTGCGCCCTCAGCTTCGCGAAGACGCTAGGGCCAATGAGGATCGGGCTCAAGAAGAACTTGGGGTCCTGGAAACAGGCGTCTGCGCAAGCATCGCAGAGCAAGGATTCCTCTTCGGAGGGACCGCCACATCTCAGACAGGGCACCAGAGGCCTCCCAGGTGGTAAGCGATGCCGGTTAGTTGATATAAGAGTAACGCTACGGCACTCACTGGACGCCGAGAGCCTTCGCCATGTACGACCCTTTCCTCTCGTATCCGAGCCGCCTGTAGTAGTTCCTCGCGCCGACCCCGCTCGTGACCTCGATCGAGCGGAACCCGCGCTCAGCCGCCCGCGCCTCGCACTCGCCCAAGAGCTTCTCGCCGAAGCCCCGGTGCTGCCAGCGGTTTCCCGCCTTCTGGCTTATCGGTACCATCTCGCCATAGACGTGCAGCTCCCGGACACGCGCGATGTCCCCCCCATTGCCGGGGAATCTGAGCCTAGCATATCCGATGATGCAATCCTCGCTAGGCGCATCGTACGATAGGAACAACTCGGTACCACCGGAGGCTCGGTACTCGTCCTCTGCCAGCTTCACATCGGTTTCGTTGGGTACGTCTCCGATGTCCGCCCTGCCGATTTCCCTGCACCTGATGCACCTGCATCTCTTCCCCTCCGAATGCATCTCTTCGGCGACGAGCTCGCGGAGATGGCTCTTCCTCACTCCCGCCTCGATGAGCTGGACGGGAATGTCCCGTTGGATCCGGAGGATCCTCAGCCACGGAGGGATGAACGCCTTCAGCTCGGCCAGCAGCTTCACGGTGTCTTCGAGCGACATCGGCGAGTACAGCCCGGAACGCCAGAGGTCGTACAGCTCGGTGTCCTTCACCACGAGCGTCGGATAGATCTTGAGCATGTCAGGACGGAAGCGCTCGTCCTCGACCATCGCCCTGAACGATGCGTGATCCTTCTCGCGGGTGCTTCCCGGAAGTCCAGGCATCATGTGGTACGCGACCTTCAGCCCGGAGTCCTTCGAGCCCCTCGTCGCATCCACGACCTCCTTGACGTGATGCCCGCGCTTCACGCCGTCGAGGACACCGTCGTCGAGTATCTGGACCCCGAACTCGACCTTCGTCGCGCCCAGAACCAATGAGTGCCCGATCTGCATCGGCCCGAACCAATCCGGTCGCGTCTCGACGGTGAGGCCGACGCACCTCGAGCTCGCTGTCTCGTTCGTGACTTGCGACGATTCGAGGTCGGCGGAGTCAGTGCCGTTCATAGCGTCGAAACATCTCTTGACGAACCAGTCCTGGTACTCGTCCTGCCTTGAGGTGAATGTCCCGCCCATGATGATGAGGTCGACCTTGTCCGTGCTGTGCCCGATGGCACGAAGCTGCCTCAGCCTGCTCTTTGTCTGCATGTAGGGATCGTAGGCGTACATGCCACCGCGGAGCGCTGCGGGCTCGTGGCCAGTATACGACTGCGGAGTGTTCTTCGTCACGCCCCCGGGGCAGTACGAGCACTTGCCGTGAGGGCATTCGCACGGGCTCGTCATGACGGCGACCGGCGCGACCCCGCTCAGGGTCCTGACCGGCTTATTGCGGAGATACGGCCCGACGACATCCCTGTACTCCTCGGGCACATGCTCAAGGACCTCGTAGTTCGGAGGCACTCTCGAAAGTCCGTACTTCTTGCACAGCCGAGACTTCAGCCTTAGGACCTCGTCCCTCGAGGCAACATCCCCGAGGACGATCGACTGGATGAGCTCCTCGAAATAGTCCACGCCAGGCCAAGAATCAGGTCCGGATATCTAGTTATCGGAGTGCGACCTCAAGTGTACATGATAGCGTCCTCCCATGACCTGTCCTTGGGAGGCGGCCTCTTCCTCGCCTTGTCTTTGCTGGGAACCTCGAAGACGACTTCCGGCATAAGCAGGCGGATGTAGGTCTTGTCGCTTAGGGGCTCGAGCTGGACGATCCCTTTGACCATCAGCGCCTTCAGCGCCCTCTCGAGAGCGACCTTGCTCACCCCGAGCTCGTCGCGGAGCTCCTCGACGGTGATCGGATACCAGTCCTTCAGAATGCTAAGGATCCTCGCCTCGAGCGGCTGCACCTGCAACTTCTTCATCGGGGCTCATCCGAAGTATACGGCGTTGCTCTCGGCCTCCTTCTCGACCTTCTCCTTCTCCGCCTTGAGCACGTCTATGGATATGATCATGTGCGACAGGATCAGCCTCAGCCTGCCCTTGTCGTCCCCGTGGGACTTGTCGAGCTCTATCACGAGGGCGGTGTCGTGCGCGACCGCGGCGTAGCCCTTGAAGATCCCGATCGTCTCCATCGGCTTGTCCCTGGCCTCGAGGCTCTTGATCTTGTACAGCGATCCTGGCGTCAGTATGATGGCCTCATCTCTTTTTGGCATGCTTCTCCCCCTTCTTGCTCGCGAGTTCCTGGAGGTGGTCGACCGTCTTCCTGTAGTTCTCCATCGCCACCTGGACATGGGCCTCCGTGAAGTTCCAGGCCTTGCTCAGGTTCCCATACCGGATCCTGTAGCCCTTCCTCGGGTTCCCGTCCGCGTCCTCGGTGTTCATCTCCTCGAGGAGGTCGAACCCCTTCAGCTTGTTGATGTGCCTGTAGACCGTGGCCTTGGTGGTTCCGAGCGCGGTCGCCAGGTCCTCCACGACCCAGGCCTTGTCCATGCGCTCCAGGAAGTAGTTGACCATCAGCCTGTATGGCACGCTGTCCCTGATGTCCGTAACATCCGTCTTCGGGTCGTAGCCCTTCGGGAAGTAGCCGATGTGGTTCAGGAAAAGAATCGCGACTTCGTCGATGTCGTTGAGCGGCGTGAGGGGCGTGTTGCTAGCGACATTTAGCTCGAAGCTCATGCGGGTACGAATCTGGTCGTGAATAGTTAAGCGTTCCCGTGGACTATTCCGGAGAGAGCTCCCTCGCCCTGGCCTTCTCGAACTCCTCGTCGAGCTCGGCGAGGACCTTCCCGCGGACCCTTATGAAATCCTGACTGGTCCTTTCCCGGGGTCTCGGAAGGTCCACTGCGATAATCTCTCTGACCTTCCCCGGCCTGGCAGTCATGACCACGACGCGATCTCCCAGAAACACGGCCTCGTCGACGGAATGCGTGACAAACACGATCGTCTTTCGAGTGGCCGCCCAAATCCTGAGGAGCTCCTTCTGCATCAGGTTCCTCGTCTGGGCGTCAAGAGACCCGAAGGGTTCGTCCATCAAGAGAACCGCAGGCTCGTTGGCCAGTGCCCTCGCGATCCCAACCCTTTGCTTCATCCCGCCCGACAACTCTCTTGGATGGGCGTCTTCGAAGCCCGTGAGCCCGACCAGATCGATGTACTTCGACGAGATCCTGTGTCGCTCGTCTTCCAGCACTCCTTTGACCTCGAGACCGAACTCGATGTTCTTTCTCACTGTCCGCCACGGGAACAGAGCGAACTCCTGGAAAACGAGGCCCCGGTCGGGGCCTGCGGCCGTCACCTGTTTGCCGTTCACCAGAACGCTGCCACCGGTTGCCAACTCCAGGCCAGAGATGATCCTTAGCACAGTGGTTTTCCCGCACCCAGATGGCCCGAGGAGACAGACGATTTCTCCCGCCAATACGTCGAGGTTGAAGTCGTCGAGTGTGACTAGCTGCCGCTGTCCATCGACGAACACCTTTCGCAAGTTCCTAAGACTGATGCTTACTTCATCCCCGACCATTTGTAGAACCTCTGCTCCAATAGGCTCGCCAATCCCGTGGTCACCATGCTCAGTATCCCGATCACGATCATCGTGGCGTACGTCTGGGGCCAAAGTCCGAACTGCAGCGAGGATAGCGAGATGTAGTAACCGAGTCCCGCACCTCCCCGCAGGCCGATGGCCTCGGCAGCCACTATGCACATCCAGGCTATCCCGATACCGACCTTGAGCCCCGTCATGAGGTACGGGATGGTGGTAGGCATGGTGACTTTCACGAATATGTCGCGTCGCCTCGCGCCGAGAGTCCTCGCTGCATCGACCAGGGACGGGTCGACGCTCTTCACGCCGAACATCACGTTGATCAGTATCGGGAAGAACGCGCCCAGGAAGACTATGCCTACAGGCCCCCATAGTGCCCCGAACACGAAGACGAAGACTGGAACCCAGGCCAGTGGAGGGATCGGCCTGAACATCTCCAGTATCGGCCGACCGAGAGCGTCTGCCGACCAGTAGCTGCCCATGAGAAGTCCTGCAGGAAACCCGATCACGAGAGCGATGGCGTAGCCAAGCAACACCCTCCCCAGGCTCGATGAGATGAGATCCCACATCGTGATCTCCTCAAGGCCCGGCAGGAGGGAGAAAGACCCGAAGAAAGCGTCCGCGACCCTAGCCGGGGACGGCACGTAGATAGCCTTGGGCGAACCCGTGTCCTGAAGGTACCATGAGACGAAGGCCCACAGCGCGATGAATGCTATGACCGCCACTGCGCCTAGCACGTACCGTGGCAGGTTCTGACGGAGCACCCTGAGCAGCCGTCCTGTCAGGTCAGCACGTGCCCTCATGACATCACCCTATGATATGAGCTGAGATAGAGGTTTGGGAGATCAGCCCTTGAGGAATGCGATGCCCTCTTTGCTCAGTGCGATCTTCAGCAGGAGATGCTGTATGCTGGCCTCTCCAGGGGTCGCGACGATCTTGCCTACCAGATCGTGCAGAGATTCTACATCCGAGCTGGCAGATACGACAAGGCCGCTGCCCTCGATGTTCGCCTGCGCGACTATCGTAGTGCCGATGGCCTCGTTGAGCCGCTTCAGGATCGCAGGCGGGGCCCCGAGGTATCCGACGTCGACCTCGCCGTTCTTGAAGCCCGCCATCTCGGCGTTGCCATTGAGGTAGGGCGTGTTCGCTTTGACGTTCAGTCCGTACTTCTCGAACATGCTCGTCCCTTCGAAGTATGTCTCATTCAAGGCGACGATCTGTGCCACCTGGTGAAGGTCCCCGCCAAGGTACCCGAGCCTTATTGGCGTGGCAGGATTGAGGATAGTTGGCGTCTCTGTGACTGATCCCGCAGCACCTAGGTAAGTACCATCAGCATACTTGCTGACAAAATCCTCGACGCTGCTGTATCCCAGCCCCGACAGGGTCTCGTTGGTCACCAGACTGTAGCTCATGTACATCTCCGTGAACTCGGCCAAGGCTGCCCTGAAGCTGGCATTCATCCCGTAGTCATATCTCACATGCTTGAATGCCTCTTCGACCACGGCGCTGCTCCTCTGGGTGAAGGCGGCTGCCATGTTGATTAGCTTGGAATAGTTCGACCCGTCCTTGTGGGCCAGTGCGTCATTGATCCATAGGGTCGCGTCCATGTGGGCCCTGAGGAAATTGGTCGTGAGGTTCTTGCCCGTCTTCCCCCCGCCGAAGTCCTGCGCCAAGAACGAGTTGGAGACCACCACGACGCAGCAGGGATGATTGGGCATTATCTCATCGGACCAGAGCAGGACTCGTCCCGTTCCCGCAACCACTGCCGATGATGCGAACGGCTCCCACGCTATGTACCCGCTCGATTGGTTTGCGGCGAGCCATGTGTCCATGAGGCTGGGGGCCATCGTCGTGTAGTACACGGTATCCTCCTTCTCGCCTCCTCGCGTCAAGAGGATGGCCGCGATACCAGCTACGACCACGATAGCCGCCACGATGATTGCCAATATTGCGATCTTCTTGTCCATCCTAGTCCCTCGAGTCTTTGATTGCGGGAGGCCTATTAATGATTTTCCACAATGGTATCGCTATTTGGATACAACTGTATAAATAGTTGGCCTTCATTCTATACCTTTGGGACAATAGATGGACAAAACTCGGAGTCTTCAGGCGGCGGCGATGGAGTCCGATTCGAGGTTCCGCGAGGTGCTGCATGATGTCCTTGAGAACCTTGGATGGACGATTCGGGACTTGGCCAAGAGGGCCAGCGTATCACCAAGTACCCTCTACAAGATGACGAACGAGGACAGGTCCCCGAGCCTCGACGTCCTCAGAAGAATCCTAAGAGCGGTCCGCGAGGCTGAGGGTCTGCGGGCCGGGAACTTCATAGCGCTCATAGTGACGAGAAGGGTCCTAGATGAGGTCGTGGAGAGATCGATTCAGATCGGGAACGAGAGTGTCAGGGTCAGGGAGTACCCTGCGGCGACGGTGGAGGATGCAATCGTTTCCGCGATCAGGGCGGAGAGGGACGGTGCAATGGCCGTCGTGTGCGCCCCAATCGTCAGCCCTACCATAGAGAAGATCCTCGACATCCCAATTGCCACGATAGTGCCCAGAGACAGCGTCACCGAAGCGATAAGGATCGCGGCGAAGAAGACGAAGCTCTAGAGCGTTTCCCTGATGACGTCCAACTCGAGCGAGACACTGACCATCTCTCGCTTTCCCACCTCAGAGCACTCTCCTTTGCAGCTGGCCGCGGTTTCCTGAAACAATGAGACGGCTGAGCCCTCGCTTTCTGCCGTCTTCAGGCCGTAGTAGGCCGCTCGCTCCGGTATTGAGAAATCCCGATAACCTACGAGTACCTGTCCATCAGAAGCCAACATGACCGCCCCCGTGAAGGTGCGTTTATCGATCTCTTCCCTGACTACGGATTTCATCGCGGACATGAGCGAGCCTTTCTCTCTCATCCGATCTGCGACGAGATGAGCGATGATCTCGCTGTCGGTCTTGCCCTTCGCCCTTCCACGCGGGTCGGCTTTCATGCCCTTGACCGTTCCGTTGTGGGCGAACGCCAATCCATCGACGATGAACGGATGTGTATTCTCGATCGCAACGCCGCCCGATGAGGCGGCACGGACATGAGCGATCAGGATGTTGGGTTTGGAAAGCCTCTCAACGTCGACGATCGCTTCGTCGTACGCCCGGTCGCTGAACGCCGGCTTGACGCTCCGGCCAAGGTATCGTGGTCGTCCACCCTCAAACGCCACGATTCCCCAGCCGTCCCTGTGCCCTGGTTTCTCCTCGCCGGGGATCAGACCAGCCTCGGAGAGAATCTTCAACTCGCTGAGGGTTTCTTCCGGGAACTTCTTCCGGAAGACAACTCCCAGCATCCTGCACATCACAGCACCTTGGGGATGACCTCGAATTCGAGGTCCATCGAATTGCTGATGAGGCACTTCCGCTTGGTGATTGAGATTGCTCGGTCGAAGTTGGACAGCTTCGCGCCTGGCGCGAACTTGATTTCGGGATAGAGGGTGATCTTGACGAACTTCCGAATGCCCTCGACCGTCTCGAGGTCCCCGACGGCCTTGCACTTGTATTCATCGAGCTTGAGGCCGAGGTCCGAGGCGACCCCTTCGAAGACTATCTGGAAGCACATGCTGGCAGATGCGACGAACGCGTCCTCCGGAGTCAGGGGCCCCCTCATTCCTTGGAGCTCCTCCGGTGCTGAGTAATCTATGACCTGCCCGTTCTGGCAGAACAACTTCCCGGGGAACTTCTCCTTCCAAACAATCGTGTTCTCGAAGTTCATGTCGGCGCCTCACAAGGGACTACCCTGATTAATAATTTGCATCGTACTCGCGCAGCGCGCCTGCTGGACAACATGGTTGAGAAAAAGGGAAGGGAACGGTGGGTAGTCTATCGTGATCTCAGGCGAACGACTTTCTCAGGAACTGCTCGACGACGCTCCGTGGCGCCGCACCGACCATCTTGTTGACCAACTGGCCGTCTTTGAAGAACAGCAGCGTTGGGATGCTCATGACCTTGAACTTCGAAGACACTTGTAGGTTGTCGTCCGTGTTGACTTTGCCGAAGGCGATCTTGCCCTTCGTGTCCTTCGCAATCGCGTCGATCGTCGGCGACAGCATCCTGCACGGACCGCACCATGGCGCCCAGCAGTCGACCACGACTTTGGGATACTTGCCGACGAACTCGTCGAATGTGTGGTCTGTGAGCGTGACTGGCTCTGCCGGCCATCCATCCGGACTGTTCCTCGAACCTGCGTTCTTGATAATTTCCGCCACCTTTCTCTGTCTTATCACATCGATCTCAGATGCCATCATCTTCACCGGGCTCAACACGCCTGTGCGCGTTTATTGCACTATCGTAGAATACCGAAGTAGTTAAGCATTGCGACGGAACAACGGGGTTCGCTCTCCTCAAAACATAGTTTTGAGCCCGGGGAATCTGGCTGAGGTAAAGATTATAAGGCGCCAAGAGCGATACAGACGCAGGGATGTAGGATGCTCCAAGAAGCTTCTGAAATGATAGGATTGCAGGTTTACACCAGTCAGGGGATATTCCTCGGGAACGTCTCAAACCTGGTAGTCGAGGTGGACGACAACAAGGTGCAGGGTCTCTTCGTCAGCGAGACGAACCCCCAGCTAGTCGAGGGGTCAAAGTCCGTCAACGTGCCTTACAGATGGATCTCCGCCATCGGCGACGTCATAATACTGAGGTACTTCCCCAAGAGGGTCGCACTGAAGCGCGGCTCCCCCAAGCCCAAGCCGGAGAAGCAGGAGCTTCCCTAGCCGAGTAAGTCAAAAGGATTTTATCGCCATTGGCCGCTCGGAGCCGTCGTGGCTCAGGGACCGAAGGTAGACCCATCCTGCTACGTTGCCCCGGAGGCCATCATAGTGGGCGACGTCGAGATCGCCAAGGGCTGCAGCATCTGGCCCTACGCGGTCATCCGTGCTGACCTCTCCATTGTGCGGATAGGTGAGGGCTCGAGCGTCCAGGAGCATTGCCAGATACACGGCAACCCTGGAAAGCCCACGATCATCGGCAAGAACGTCTCCATCGGCCACGGCGCAATCGTCCACGCCGCAAAGGTGGGCGACTACGTGATAATCGGGATGAACTCGTGCCTGCTCGACGGGGCCGAGATAGGAAGTGGTTCGATAGTGGGCGCCTCAGCGGTAGTGACCGAGAACATGAAGGTGCCGGAGGGGAGCCTAGTAGTCGGCGTACCTGCGAAGATCCTGCGGCAAGGTGACCCATCGCTCAAGGAGGCGGCCATCAGGAACGCGGAGGCGTATCACCGACTGCGCGATGCTCACATCCGCGGGGAGTACATCCGCTACAAGCGCTGAGGCTACGAGTAAGGGACAGAGGCCATAGGGCACCTAGTCGCTCCGAGCACCCATGGCAGACGAGTGCACCCTAGTCTATGATGCGATCACTGCTCGGCGGAGCGTGAGGAAGTTCAGGAACATCCCGGTGGAGGACGAGAAGGTCACCAGGTGCCTTGAGGCAGCGAGGGCGGCGCCATCATGGGCCAACAGTCAGCCCTGGCACTTCATAGTCGTCAAGGGCCGCCTGAATGTGGACGAGCTGGGCGTCCTCCCTGGGGACATGAAGGACGTGCCTATGTGCATCCTTGCCTGCGGGGATCCAGGAGAGAGCGGCGACCTCGACGACAAGCAGTACTACCTCGTCGATGTGGCAATCGCCGTGGAGCACCTTGTCCTCGAGGCGCTCGAGCAGGGCCTCGGAACCATCTGGATCGCCTCTTTCAAGGAGGACTCGGTCAAGAAACAGCTCGGCATTCCCGAGCGAATCAAGGTCGTCGCGGCGATCCCGTTGGGCTACGCTGCTGAGAAGGCGGCCAAGAAGACCAAGAGGACTCCCCAGAACATCAACCGGAAACCCCTCAAGGATTTCGTCCACTACGACAGATGGTAGGGTCAAACGATATCGTCGATGTCGAGCCCGCATGCCTCGGAGAGTTCCTTGTGCAGGGCGATCAAGCGCCGGGCGACATCCGCCTGGCCGCCCCTCACAAGGTGACCTGCAGCCTCCCGCACCCCGGTCCTTCTGCTTCCCGACATGAGATTGTCGGCGTGGGCGACTATCTTCTCCTCCAGGGTCTTCGGGGAGTAGTCCTTCTTCGGCAGGCCAATCCGTACGGCCTCTTCCGGGAGTATACCCGCGCCGATATGTCTCTCGATTATCCTTGCCAGCTCAGGCGGGAGGTGAAGGGATGTGGCGATCTTCGCACCCTCGACCGCGTGCGTCAAGGTGTGGCTCTTGCACCTCCCGAGGTCGTGCAGTAGGCCGCCAATCTCGACCAGATCGACGTCCGCCCTGCACTTCTTCGCGATCTTCACAGCGAGCGCTGACACGGCCTCGCAGTGCCGGATGACCGTCTCGTCGCAACCGTTCTCGCGCAAGTAGCCGAGGGCCTGCTCCCTGGTCGGCAGCTCACGCTTTCTTCCGTCTGTCAACGACCGTCTTCCCCCTCGGGTTCGGAACCACAGTCAGCTTCCCTCGGAATGGCCTTTCCAGTGCCTTGCCTTTCATGTACCTGTCGAGGAAGATTCCGAGCGCGGCGACCTCCGAGTGCGGCTGGTTCCCGACCGAGACGTTCCTGTCCGCCAGGTCGTAGACCTCTCTCGGGACCTTCTCAGCTCCGACCACGATCATCAGGTCCTTCGCCTTGATCGTCGGGATCGCCTTCGAGAGGCGTTCGCCGTACATGGTCAGGTGGACCACCTCCCCCTTCCAGGACTTGATTGCCCGGCGCCAGTCCACACCGGACTTTATCTTGAACTTCCCGCCGAAGCGCTCGACAACGCTTCTGACGGTCTTCTCGAGGCCGACGTCCTCGGTGGAGACCCATACCTCGTCCGCCCCTAGCGCCCTCGCGGTGAGCGCCACGTGGGTCGTGACGCGCTGGTCCCTGGTCGGGCGATGGCCGAGCCTTAGGACGACTATCAAGAATATCCCCCGGCTACTCCTTCACGCGCTCTATCCTGTGCCCGCGGTAGTCGAGCTTCGTGCTCCGCTTCACGAGGCTCTTGAGCATCGTGAACGTGACCCCGAGCACCTCCGCGACGTCCCCTGCGAACTTCCCCTGCGCGCCGACCATCTCGTAGATCTGCTTCTCGATCTTCTGGAACTCCTTCTCGTCCATGACGGCCGCTGCGAGCACGTCGCTGATCTCGTAAACCGGCCAAGAGGCGTTGATATGAAACGAAGTGTAGTAGGTGTGGTAGGCCTTCTCCGGCTGCTGCTCGGGGGAGGTCTGCCACCTCGTCTCGACGAGCTTCATCTTCTCGAAGAACAGGAGGGCGTCCTTGCCGGCCGGGCCGAACTGCTTCTCTATGTCCCGGACCGTGTGCCATTCGAGGGTGACAAGTTTCAGGACCTCCCTCTTGACCTTGGTATCCACCGCGCGGAACATGGGTACAAGCTCCGCTGGTTCGGTGATGACCTTGATACGGGTCATGTTCGGCCCCTATCTAGGTGTGGGCATATAAGCCTAATTGGGTACGCGGATGCACATTTTTGGCATACTGGCTAGGTCCGGATTGGGTCAGGATTTGAGGGTGGTTTTCCACTGGAAACGGTGGTCGGAGCGGGCGCGAGCTTTAAGTACGGACAGCGACTACGCCGGAGAACGAGGCGTGCGCAGATGATGGTCAAGGAGCTCAAGGACAAGACCAAGGTGGACGAGCTGATCGTGACGATAACCGAGAAGAAGGAGCCGAGGGAGTTCCAGTCGAAGTGGAGCGGCTCGTCGGGAAGGGTATGCGACGCCACTGGTCAGGACGAGGCCGGGGACACCGTCTCGCTAACGCTGTGGAACGAGGACATAGAGAAGGTCGAGGTCGGCTCCAAGATCAGGATCTCGAACGGGTGGGCGTCCTCGTACAAGAACAAGCTGCAGGTCAGTGCCGGCAAGTTCGGGAAGCTCGAAATAGTCTCTTGAACGACTTTTCTCAGAACTCAGCTATTACTAGCGCAAGCGCCAGCATGGCGAGCGCGGGCAGCACGGACATCATGAAGTCGTCGTCGACGTAGCGAACCTTCACGCATTCGGCCGGGATCGCTACTGCCATTCCGACCGCGGAGAGCACGAGCGCTTCAGCAGCCGTCCGCTCGTCCCAAAGCAGGAACATGAGGAGGGCCAGCCCGAAGTAGACGGCGGCACTGAGGACTATCACCGACCTCGATTTCAACTTCAGCGTGCGCAGCTCTCCAAGCAACGGATCGACAAGGGCCCAGCCGACGATGGCCGCTGACGCGATGTCGTGAGGGAACAGCCATAGGACAATCACTAATCCCGCGGCGGCCCACGCGTGCGAAGCAAGCCTGTCCTTCTCGTGGGGTCTCAAGCCGAGAAAGGTGAACTTCTTCCAGAGCCTGATGCCTTCGAAGGCGAATATCGCGGCGATGAAGATAATCAGCAGGACCCAGCGCCTGAATCCCACGTATGGCAGGTCGACCGGGAGAAGGTAGTAGATCGGGGCCAGCGCGACAAGTGCGTGGAAGAACCTCCTGACCAACACCTCGCGTTCCATGCATGCACCCGTTGCTCGACTATCAGCGAGCCTGTGCATAACCCTGCCGAATCAGAACGATGCGGAGCCCCATTTTGTTGGGATGCCGCGATAGAGCACCAGGGTGGTCACCGAGAGGACGCCGAGGACGATGGCGATCCCGATCAGAGCGACGACCCAGTTGGCAAGGAGGCTGAACGAGAGAATCGTCAGGCAGACGTCCGGGAGGAACGACATCACGCTGAACCGGGCGAGCACGCTCGTGTCGAACAGGAACGAGTTTGTCTTCAGGCCCGTCAGATACGCGGTCATGGTCACGATGTACACCGATGTGACGAACATCACGACGAGCGCCAGCCACAGCAGGTTCGTCTCCCCGTTCACTAGCGCAATGGCGACCACGAAGAAGGCAGATACGCCGGATGTGAGCAGCAGGAACACGAGCATCCTCACCTTGATCAGCTGCGGGACCGTGACCGGGAGGAGCGAGTAGTACTCCGCCAGATCGATGTTGTTCAGCCAGTTGTACATGAGCACCGCGACGAACCCGACCATCGCCGCATAGAACACGGCGTTGAACCCGACCGGGATCGCGAGCCCGTAGTTGACGAACCATACCGTGAACGACAGGAACAGGAGCGGGAGAACGAAGGAGAAGAACATCTTCGCGATGATGCCGCTCCTGCGAAGGTCCACGAATTCCTTGGCCACGAGCGTCCTGGTCAGACCCGAAAGCCAGGTCATCCGGGAATGGTAAGTCGGGAGAGTCTCGGGGTATGACTGAGACGAGATGCTGATCCGCACCTCCACCAGGAAGTAGGATGCGACGGCGAAAACGACAGCCAGCGCGCAGGCAGCGCCCGCGTGCAGGAGGGCGGTCGTCGGGTCGTCCCCGAAGGGACGGACATTCATCTGGAATCCGAGCGAGGGTATCAGGACGTCGAGCCTCGGGAACCCAAAGGCTCCTTGGCCGACGAACAGGATCGCGAGGACCGTCGTGAGGGCGAAGAAGGCCATCACATTCCGGATGTATACCACCGAAGCCAGGAAGCTCAGAGACAGGCCGAACATGAATGCCATGAGTACGCTTGCGAAGAGCAGCCCGATGCTCACGAGGGAGAAGCCCACGAAGGGGGCGGCAGCGATGAGCCCGAGCGTTGCCGGGAGCAGCATCAGCAGAACATAGAAGATCGCGTCGCGGAGGTAGATGCCGAGGAAAGTGGTCCGGAAGGAGATGGGGAGCAGGTACGGCATCGCCACGATGTAGTTGCTCCGGCCGTAGCGCCTCTCCAGGTATTCTCTCCCCATCAACCCGAATGCTCCGACGCTGAGACCGTACAGGAACGAAGACAGATGCGCGAATGTCCCGAGCTGCGAGAGCGGGACGGCATCCGTCATCTTGTCGAGCGTGAGCCCGCTCATCATCGCCAGAATGAACACGAACGCCGGGAAAGACAGGAACCGCCCGCGACCGGAGTAGCTCGAGTGTGTGCGGAACTCCTCCTTCAGCATCAGCTTCAGGAGATCCCTCGTGGCTCACTCCCCCCTGGTGTCGATCCCCACTGACCTCAGGAAGAGCCGCTCCAGACTGTCCCCGCCCCTTAGGAGTTCCTCCATGCTCCCCTGGGCGACGACCTTGCCCAAGTTGACGATTGCGAGCCGGTTGCAGAGCCTCTCCGCGATCTCGAGTATGTGCGACGCCATGAACACGGTTCCGCCCTTCGATATGTACTGCTCGAGGTACTCCCGCAGGGTCCTCTGATAGATGGGATCGAGGTTGATGAACGGCTCGTCCAGGAACAGCAGCGAGGGCTCGTGGATGAACGCGGAAGCGAGCATCAGCTTCTGGCGCATGCCCTTCGACATGTCCTTGCAGATGGTGCCCTTCTTCTCCTCCAGGTCGAAGAACGTGAGCCACTGCTCGATTCTGTCCTCGAGCCTGTCCAGGTTCCTGACCTTGCCGACGAAGTACAGGTACTCGTAGGCCGTCAGGTAGGTTGGAGGGCTCTCCACCTCGGGCACGATGCCGATCAGCTCCTTGACCTTGAGCGGCTCCTTGACGACGTCGACCCCGAGCACATTGACAGAACCGGTTGTGGGCGCAAGCTGGCCGGTCAGTATCCGGATCAGAGTGGTCTTGCCGGCGCCGTTGGGGCCGAAGAATCCGAAGAAGTCCCCCTTGTTCACTGAGAGCGTGACCTTGTCGAGGGCTAGCATCCCGCCAAAATCCTTGACGATGTCCCTCGCGTCGAGTACGGCCATGGTCGGGCTACTATTCCTTGGTAGCGTATATCAAAGTTGTCGATTCGATTCCTACCAGCGTCATTGTGGTCTCTCCCTGCTTTATGTAATCCATGTGCTATCAAGTAGCACGACGGGGTGTCTCCCACCGACGCAATCACAGAGGCCATCACGATGAAGCAGAAATCGGGCAGGTCCGTACTCACGAGCAAGATCGAGACCGAGATCGACCTTCTTCAGAGGCATGTTGCGATGCTCAAGGCGATCATGGACAACGAACCCATTGGGATCATCAGGCTGTCCGATCTCCTCAAGTATCCGCAGCACAAGGTCCGATACTCACTTAGAATTCTGGAGCAGGAGGGGTTGATCGAGCCCTCGCCTGATGGCGCTATGACGACGGAGAAGATCCAGGAGTTCCTCGACCACCTGAAGGGCATCCTCGAGACCATGAGCGGAACGGTGAATGAGCTGCGGGAATCGATAGAGTAGAACTCGCGAGTTCCCGCCACATCGTTCTGAACACAGACCAGCAGCTCTGACAAAAGGCTTATCTAACTGGTTACTCTAACTGCGCCTGCCAACCCTTCATGCCGTCGTAGCTCAGCCTGGTAGAGCGTCCGCCTGTTAAGCGGAAGGTCAACGGTTCGAAACCGTTCGACGGCGCATCACTCTCTCAAGCCCTGAGAGGTGCTGTCCCTTGTTTCGGCGCTCCGTGGAGGAGCTTCCAGACCCTGAAGACGAGGACCTTCTTGCCCCTCGCCCATCGATTCAGGTCGATGATGAACAGCGCTGTCAGGAGCGCGACCACGGACATGCCGAGGATGCCGTTCAGCTCGAGGGCGACACCGAGCACGACGAAGAATGCCAGAGGGCCAGAGATCAGCGCCGCAACGTGGGGACGGTTGTTCGTTCTGCCCATGAAGTCACGGATCGACACGATGGCGAACGCGCTGATCACGAGCATGAGTATGACTGGAACCACTGGGGGCACCTCCGATTCGGAGAACGCCCCTGCGACCATGAAGTCGAGGAATATCATGAGGAACCCAAGTATGCCGAACTTCAACGGCGACCATGTCGGGTCAGTCTCATGGGGCATCATGAACCCCTTGGGAATGTGCTTGGCGAAGTAGGTCAGCCCGAATACGGTGGCTATCGCGAAAGCGTACACCGGAATGAACGGGACATAGGCGTTGAGGAAGAGAGTGCAGATGGCGACGTCTAGCAGGAGAACCACGAGCACGGTCCCGAACTGGGAGAAGTTCGTCAAACGTACCCCTCTGAGGTTCGGGTAGAGGAGCCATAGGATCAGGATCGGAAGCGTGATGCTGATCATCGAATGGAAGATCGTGAGCCAAACGGCCCAGACCCAGTTGGTCCCCAGGAACCGGCCGTACTCGCCGAGGCCACCGAGATCCATCCAGAAGGGGTCGAAGAAGCTCTTGATCGCGACACCTTCCTCCAGGATACCGTAGGCCGCGCCCAACACGATGATGCTCATCCAGCCGCGGTTCCAGATCACCGAAAGCTCGCGAACCACCAGAACGCCAGCACCGTAGAGTCCCATAAGCAACGCGAAGGATGTCGGAAAGAAGAACTCGAGCGGGGGTGACGAACCCGATAGAAGTTCGGCAATAATGGGGGAGAGCAATGCCAGGACCCACAGGGCCCTGCCTTTCTCAGTCATTCACGACAGCTTTGGATTGCCGCATAATAAAGGAGATGTGCACATTATCGAATTCGAGAACGACTTACTGGCTCCGCGCGAAATCGCGCCCCCGATTAGGGGACAAGCAGAAATAGCCTCAGCGGAATGGCGCGCAAGGAGACGAGAGGCGGGCTAGATGCAAGAACTCAAGGTTGGAGATACTGCCCCGGATTTCGAACTCGAAGACCAGAACGGGAAGAAGGTCAAGCTGAGCAGCTTCAGGGGGAAGAAGAACGTCCTCCTGGCGTTCTTCCCAGCCGCGTTCAGCCCGGTATGCACGAACGAGCTTGGGGAGCTGAAAGAGAAGGAGAAGCCGATCATGAAGCTCGACACGGCCATTCTGGCCTCAAGCGTGGACAGCACGTGGGCCGAGAAGGCTTTTGCGAAGGAGCTCGGAGTGAAGTTCTCGCTCCTCAGCGACTTCGGCAAGAAGGTCGCTCCGCTTTATGGCTCGCTATACGAGGACAAGGGTTTCGCGAAACGGTCTATCTTCGTCATCGACAAGAATGGCAAGGTCGTCTACAAGAAGCAGTACGAGCCGAAGGATATGCCAGACATAGACGAGGCCATCGAAGTCCTCAAGACGCTGAAGTGACAGCCCAGCGAGGCAAGACTTATAGACCCAACCCGGGATAGCACCCGCGCGAAGGCCGGTACATGCTGGCCGTGATGGGTGAAGACGATGACCTGGATAAAGTGCGTCGACCCGAAGAAGGCGGCGGGAAGGACGAAGCAGGTATACGACAGGATCCAGAAGGAAAGGGGCCACATAGCCAACATCTTTCTCGCCCAGTCGCTCGATCCCGACGTGCTCGAGAGCCATCTCGACCTCTACGTCACTCTGATGATCGAGCCGGGACCTCTCTCGCGCGAGGAACGCGAGATGGTCGCGGTCATTGTCTCTGCCGCGAACAGGTCCGCCTACGGCGCGGTCCATCATTCAGAGGCGCTGGAAACGGTGGAGAAGGATTCGGAGGCCCTGTACAAGCTGGTGAAAGAATTCGCAACGAAGCATGAGAGCCCGCGGCACAAGGCGCTCCTGGCTTACGCCGCGAAGCTCACGCTCGACCCGAAGGAAATCACGGAGGACGACATCAAGGACCTGCGGGATGTGGGTTTCAGCGACGAGGAGATCCTCCGCGCGAACCTGATCGCGAGCTACTTCAACTTCTCGAACAGGATCGCGCTCGGACTCGGAGTCGAGCTCGAAGAGGGCAAGGCCAGGACCTACAAGTACTAGACCTGAGGCCTTAATCAGAAACTCTAATACGATGACTGGTGTTTATCAGTCGCGCGCGGGCCCGTAGCTTAGTCCGGCGGAGCGATTGGCTCATAACCAGTTGGTCATCGGTTCAAATCCGATCGGGCCCACTTCTCACTTCTCCTCGATAGAGCTGAAGCTCAGAACACGGAAATGAAAAAACACAACAAACTAAAGGGTTTCCGCAGAAGAATCGCACCAGATATACAGAAAGCACTTTAGAAGCGTCGTGGCGGTCTGTGCTTCTGATAACATTCCTTGCAGTACACAGGCCTTCCTTCCGTCGGCTTGAACGGGACCTGTGCTTCAGCTCCGCAGTCAGAACACTTCACGGTGTGCATCTCCCGTGGCCGGGAGCCGAAACCGCGATCGTCTCTGCGTGGTCTGTCGTCGATGAGGACTACCTCCTTATTGATCTCATCGGATTCCTTTCGGAACCCAACGGT